>Ga0315903_10012288_pt1 | contig 9998 bp, 14 predicted proteins | sample LakEriMetagenome_7_FD_203524 | JGI IMG/M metagenome (GOLD analysis project Ga0315903, IMG submission 203524) | Freshwater fungal communities from buoy surface, Lake Erie, Ohio, United States - Buoy 2 MA119 | ecosystem: Environmental > Aquatic > Freshwater > Lake | place: USA: Lake Erie, Ohio... | reverse complement strand
TTACACAATGAGTAATTATTCAACGCTTGGTCCAACTGGGCTTGGTTTTACTCCTGAACAAACAGATTTAGTCAACAAAGGCCTTGTAAATACACTGGGAAGATATCAAGTTGAAAAAGGCAAAACAAAAAATGAACGTTATGATTTCAATTCTTACAACGTAGGAACTCCTTTGTTTGTGCCAGGATCAATGGTGGGCGGTGTTGTAGGCGAACCTGAAAGCAGTAGAGAGCTAGCAGATAAAGCGCTGGGTCTTGCTGATAAACTTGGTTTTATTTCTCCGGGAGCTGGATATAATGTTGAGTTTAATTTTAGGAACAGTCGTTAAATAAAACTAAGAATGGTGGTAAAAAAAAGTAATTAAATTCTGTGGTGGTTTGACATAATGCTCAAGCCTATGGCAATTACAACACAACGGAATACACTTTTCTATTTCACTTTGGATGCGCCGCCAGGCGTATCCTTGACTCACCATATTTGAAATGTTGTGGTCCTTGTCTCCAAGGTGGTGGAACTCGAGGACTCGATGATCGCCTATGCCACAATGTTGGCATAGCAAAGTTTGTTTATATTCCAGGAACTTCTGACGGTTAGCTTTGATGCGTTTGGTCTTGGCACTCACTATCAGACCAATGTCTTATAACTCCTGAAATTATAAACACGTTTGTGACTAAGTAGCTGATGAATATTACTGTGCGTACCAGAGCAATAATATCTGCTTCTTTGTTGTGAGGTGAACTCTTTTCACCTAACGCTTTAGCCCAGAGTCTCCACATATCAAAAGCTGGATAACAGATTTGAACTGTTGGCCTGAGATTTACAAAATCCCTGCTCTGCCACTGAGCTAATCCAGCAAGTCCAGATGGCAGGATTTGAACCTGCGACCTGATGTACCCAAAACACCTGCGCTACCAAGCTGCGCTACATCTGGAACATATTTAGTATAAGGGGTTGAGCTGGACTCGAACCAGCTACTGAATGTGTTGTCCACGTGCCTTTCCCTTTGGCTTCCAACCCAGTGACCCCCAGGTTTGTGCGTCATCCGGCGTCCCGGAGCTAAGCATAGGGGGTGTTGTTGATTCGTCGCGCTTGCCGAATCGGTCCCCGGCGCACCCGTAAATCAATCGGGCGGGAGTGATCAATCTCCCGGCCTAGAAACCTAGGACTTCGAACAGTCCTCCCAAAGCAAATGCCAAGTTCAGACTGTGGGATGGATCAGGTGTGACTGGCGTACCGACAATCGGGCTGTGAGTTAACCAGGCGTATCCAGTCAGGAACCTGACCTCTATCAATAATATCATACACAAAAAATCCCGGTTTCTCAGGCCGGGATCAAACATCCTTACCGCTCTTGCGAACCCTACTGTAGGGTTTCAGGGAGTTCGACTATATCCCTGGAGCTTTAGTGCTCTGGGATACAATATCACCTAATGCTTGAATTTATAGCGTTAAGAATTGTTTGTTTTGTTTTTGGAGAGTAACTACTATTTTGTAAGTCAGAAAGCTTGAAGGGATACTGAAACTCTAGTAACGCACTTTTAAGCTCAGGGTCTTTAGTTTGTTCATGCATGTACTGCATTAATTTTTGATTTGGAAACACATCTGGCGTATAACCAGTTTCTTTCTTTCCTAAATATTTACCGGCTAGTTCCATTATTTCTTTTTTGGTTTCTTTGCGGTTTTAGCGGAATCTTTGAAATCTTTGGCGGTAGGTGCACCCTTCTCGCCAGGCTTCCTCATTTTTTCACCGCTTCCAGCGGCAATGCGTTCACGCTTAGCATTAATGTTTGCGTAAAGCCCAGGCTTCTTCTTCTCTGCCAAGTTCCAATAACCTTTTACGTTCTTTTAAAATTTTAGCGTACTTACACGGTTTTGCATTACGCGCCCAATTAGAACCCGGATTAGGAATTACACTTTCTAGTTTCCAGAAATAATCTTCTAGACGTTGTTGATCTGTGATGCGTGGCATTAAAACAAACTGCTGGGAATGTCTTTAGGTTTGGTAAACTTTTCCATAAACTCATCCATTTGCTCTAGGGATTCCAGGCGGCAGAGGATATCAGTAATGCTGCTGATGGTGACGGGATGTTCAGTGCGTGCGGCAAATGCTAGCGCTTGGCGCAGATGACTAGCTGCTAACTCTACTGATTCCTTGACCTGGTTCGAAATAGCCATTTCAGATTCTTTGGGAAAACGAATGAGAGGTGTAAAACTAAACATGTCTCAAGCAAGCGCCACACTTAGTTTTACACCTGTCACCTAAAAAGAAAAGAAAAAGATCCCAACAACTAAGTTGGGTTTACCGTGTAACAGTAAAGATGACATCATCATAACGTCCCTTGGTATTACGGACGTCATAAACCTTAATGTTGTTTTTTAATTCGTCGGGCACGGCGGCAGACAACTCAGCAACGTGTCGGATGTCCTGGATATCCTCGATGGCAAACACTCCACCTTTGGCAAGCAGGGGTAGATAATGTTCCACGGCAAACAGTTGGCTTTGCAGTGTGTGTGGACCGTCGTCAATAATGACATCAAAGACGTCCCATTCAATGGCTAGTTGCTTTACAAAATTTTTGTCATACGCATTGTTTTCGTAGAACGCGTAATCGTTATTGTTTTGATCCATCATGTCCCAGATCCGTGGATTCACAATGTCATGGATATCAACCATGCAGATCGTGAACTTAGGTAGGTACTTCTGCCAGAGTAAAGAAGAACCTCCGTGTTGCACACCAATCTCAAGGAGCTGACCCTTTTGTTTCACGTAAGGTGAAAGGATGTGCTCGTAGATTCCGGTGTAATTATGGATGGTGTTCTTATCAGTGCCACCAAGAGCTTCAAACCCATTGACGTCATACTCCTCAATAATCTTGGTGAGGACTTTGGAAGGTTTCTGCCAACTAACACTGCTCATGGCTGATACTCGTCAACGGTAATGCTTGGAAACATTGTAATAATACGGCCCTTGTAATTGGGACGCAATGTTTTGATAATGTGATCTTTAAAGTTATGCGCCAGGATAATTAAATTTTCCGGCTGATCATCATAGAGGAATAAACGATCTTTAATTTGGAACCCTGTGCCACCAATGAAAAACCAGCGCTTAGCAAACGTGTCATCCACCACGTAGCTGTCGGCCATGTTGTTGGTGTTCAAGCCAAGAGCATTGAGATAGACACAACCTTTTGCAGCAGCACCAAAGAAAGCAACCCTTCCTTCCAGGTTTTGGATGTAGTGTCTGTCGGTGTGAATCTTAAATTGAACCTGAGATTCAAAGGCATTGTAATCAAATTCGCTTTCTTCCTTGATGAAACGATCAGCTGCACCTTCTGGTGCGGATGGTTCTTTGTTGGTCATCCATAGGCGCATACTGCCTCCATGAATGTCTTGCTCTTGGGCATGAATAATTTTGAGCCCATACTGCTTAAACAGTTTTGCTAGTGAAGTTACCAGCCAGTAGTAATAATGCTCGTGGTAAAACTGATCGAACTGATACGTCTGGAGAGTGCGCAGAGTATAGGGGAACTCAAGGATCCAAATGCCATCAAGGTATTTGACAATTCCACGCAGGAACTTGTGGATGTCTTTGGTGTGTTGAAAAACGTTTGTGGATGTAATGACGTTTGCTTTGGGAAGGTCTAACTCATCCGAAAAAAACGCATTAACATATTCAATGCCTGCTCCTTCGTTAGTTGCAACAAATGAATCACTGGCATCTACGTTGATGCAACGCAACGGACGCTTAGATTCTTTTTGGAATGTCTTAAGGAGGGTGCCGTCATTGCCACCGATATCAATGATGGTGTCAATGTCACGACTTCCTCCGTAAAGAAGATGCTCAAATGACTTAAACATCTTGCGGCAGTGCTCTACGTATGGAGTGTTGACGCCTGAGTTGTAACGATACCCTTCGTACAAAATGTGAGGCGGTACTTCATAATCCAGGTTGATTGTTTTATCTTTCTGGATTTCTGCACGCAGTCGATACCGCTTGGCATTTATTGCATCACTCTCGGTCTCGTGATACTGGTTGACAAGTGGGATCCCGCCCAGATCCAGCAGGGTTTTACTGTCAAGTCCACCAGAGGCTGTGGATCCTTTTGGGGTTGAACTGCCAGTAATCAACTGGGTATCCTTTGTCGAATGGTGTGTCGTACTGTTCATTATCGGGAACTCCGCCCCATTTTTGTACATAGTAATCGCAATTCTTTCGAAATGTCATCTGATTTTTGTGTTGAAATACGTGTGAACTTTTAAGTGTGCTGCTGGTGTCGTGCTTACTGGGCAGCGGGAAGTAATCAAGGAATGTTCCAGAGAGGCGTTGGCGGTAGCGGTAGTCGTTGTCCTCGAAGTATCCGGGGTAGAAATTCTCATCCATCAAGCCAACATTGGCAATGATGGAAGGTTTCAGCAAGATGCCACACATCTCGTCGTCGCCAGTGCCAAGTGTTGCGCCATGCTTGAACTCTGGAATGAAAGAGGATAAATGCTGGTAGTTTCCAGGTTCTGGATACCAGTCGAACCCTGTAAACAACCAGTAGTTACAGTCAACGTTCTGACGGATAGCCATGTTAAGGGCGCCAGAATACCCTGTGTTTTGTGTTGATTTCAACACAATTACTTCTTCGATGTATTTGGGTTTGTGATCTTTGATTAGGGCAATAGACATCTGGACGGTCTCGTCCTTGCCGCACGAATTGTCAATGATGAAATAACGCTTGACGTCGCAGTCAATTGATTTGAAGTGATCGTATAATTTGTTGCCGTTACGCAGTACGGCAGTACAAATGTTCTCAAGCATTACAGATCTACGCGGATGTACTCCACATTTTGACAGGTAAGCTCAGCTTCTTTCTCGGCTGCTTCAATTGTTTCTACATCTTCGACCACTGGCCAGCCTTCAATCTCATAGTAAAACCGAGTGAGATTACAGGACACCAATGAAATGCCAGATGGATTGCTTGGAAAGAAGCTCCCACTGCAGGATGAAAACCACCGCAAGCATGGCGGCTCTTCCGTTCCAGCGTTCCGCAAACCAGAGATAATCATCCGGATGGGTGGGGATCTTCTTAAAGTTTAAGTCTGGACAATATTCGTTAATGATTTCTTTGGCAATCCATGAGATGCATGACCACCACCCCACGAAAAACAATTTGACTTTGTTAAGTGCGTTCATTGCCGCGCCAGGATTTCTGTAAGGAAGTGGTAGGCGTCAATGCCTGTGACAACCAGAATAGCGCCTAAGACAACGGCAATGGCGTAGACAAAACCAGTCATTTGCTATTCGCGAATAACGAACGGATGTTGTAGATTGATATTAATATACAAAACCAAGAATGGTTGCTAAACTGAATACGTCAGAACCTTGGATTAAAGCTAAGGATCAGCAACCAGAAACAATGCGGGACCTCAATAGGACCGCAGCCAGAATTACGTTAAACGGGCGCAGACACTATACGACCCCTTTACCCACTGGACCTGCACCGTCCGTAACCACAATCATCAGCGAAACAGCTTCCGAAGCAAATAAACGGAAGCTTGAAATGTGGTCGAAAGCAAACCCCGGTGTTAAAGAGGCTGCTGCTGAGCGTGGTACTGCTGTTCATTATGGAATGGAACAGTACCTCAAGGGTAACAAATCACCGGATATTCCAGATGCGTATCAAGAATTTTGGTCGGGCATGCCTTCAATTCTTGATCAATTTCAAGAAGTTCTTTGGGCGGAATCCCCAGTGGACTCTCGCTTTGATTTTACCGTTGGTGGTGATGACGTTGCTCGCGTGTGGGGTTGCGATCCTGACGGGCGAGCTTGGGCTGGTGCTCCCGACATTATCGGCGTGGTTAATAACAAGCTTACTCTTGCTGATTTGAAGACCAGCGTCAAACCTTATAGCCGCAAGTGGCCTAAAGACCTTGACAAGGGATCACCTGAATGGCGTGATCTTCTCGGCGGTCACCTCAAGTTTAAAAAAACATGCAAACAACTTGCGGCTTATGATTTAGCCATTACTCAAACACTGGGGATCAAGGTTCAGCAAGCTGCCATTCTGGTATCAACGCCAGTCCGTACTCAGGTTTTTAAGATTTCCAGGAATTTCCTCAACATGTTACACGCCGACTGGTATGCACTTGTTGAGGAGTATTACCGTCAGGTAGAAGAGTATGGAGTATCGGATCCTGACTTGATTTAATCAGCGAGCGCGACCTTTACCACCAGCACCGCCACTTTTGCGGCCAACGCCACCAACCTTAGCTGAACCGCCACCACGGCGACCGCTGCCTGCATTATCACCTTCTTTACGGAGCTTAGGTTTTTGGGCGGCTTGAGCAAGTCCGGCCTGTCGCGGCCTACTGTCTGCTGTCCGTTCTTCTCTACGCATCTGGCCTTCTTCGCGTCTACGCATGTCTTTGCGTTGTTCTTTTTCTTTAAGGCGACGCTCTTCATTTTTCTTTTCTTCTCTTCGACGTGCCAGGCCAGGAGCTACCCCTGTGCGAGAAGCAGCTTGAGCGGAGTTGCCACGCTCTTCTTGTGTTTTTTTGCCCCCGCCACGACCAACAGCTTTACGCGCTTGCTGTGCTTGTTCCGGCGTGATCTTGCCTTTTTCAACACGCCGATTCAAAAGACGCTCAAATTGGCTACGGTCAAAACCACCTGGTGTAGTTGTCATCAGTAGTAACATTTACTATGTTCATTATAAATTTAGATATCAAGTATGGCCTGGAATCCAGAGGATCCGATCGAAAAGCAAAAGCGCATTGCTTGGGAAATTGCTATGGAGCGTGCGGTTGTCACCAAGGAAGATGCTCTGTTGCTTTACAACCGGCTAATGGAACAAAATGAATTATTACGTATCTCAACGTGCGACACGGATAAGACATAAAGATTCCATATTGGTGTAACGGCATCTTGATTTCCTGGCTCTAGGATAATTAAACAATCAAAACAACACCTCCGATGGACGTTCATGTCGCACTCGGGGAGTGGATGCATACACTCCAAAGCCTCATGCATAATGCGGCTGATGGGGATTGTTTTTGTCTTCCGTCTCCCATGCATCTACATGCTTTCATCCTTCTAAAGGAGGCTAGTTTTGCTGATCGAGACTTTAAAGTAAAGGTCAATAACAGCCAATGACTATGTCCTCCACCCCGCAACAATCCTTACGTCCAGGAGAAATTAGGCTTGACTACCTTCCAATCGAATGGCCGCTCACGCCACTTGGCGCGAACAAGAACCCGTACGTTGCTGGCTGGCAGAATAAACCATTTACCGCCAAAGAGATTGAAGAAGAAATCATATCGGGTGACTGCAAAGCTGTCGGATTACTTTCTGGTCCTGTTTTTAATTACCCCTATGGTTTGGTATGGGCTGACGTCGATGGCCCAAGCGTTTATCAATTGGTCGAAGAACTATCCGGTAAACCATTTGCCGACGCACTTCCCAATACCCTGACCGTTCGTAGTGGTAAAAACGGACGTGAACGCAAGCTATACAAGATTGATCGGGAGAAGCACAAGCACTTTGTCCGCAACAAATATGTGTGGCATGCCAAGGAAAACAGGGAAAAACTTGAGATCTTGTGGTCTCGGTGCCAGGGTGTACTGATGGGTTTGCATCCGGAAACGGATGGGTATTTCACAGCAGAAGGACAGGGTTTTGAGTGGATCAATCAGTTGCCTGAATTTCCGGACTGGTTATTAAATGAAATTGTAAATAAGAATGTCAAGCAAGGGGTCCCAGCAAAAGAGACTACACGGTTGGTTGGTCCGACATTCGCTGTTAACGCGCAGATCTCACTGGACCGTGACATCAAGATTGCAAAAGAGGGCATGTGGAAAATGCCCGCCGGAGCAGTAGATGACTACGACATTTGGATTGCAGTTGGTCAAGCACTTCATTCCTTGGATGAATCATTGCTTGATGACTGGGATGAATGGTCCAAGCAATCAGATAAATACAAGGACGGTGAGTGTCACCAACGTTGGCTCTCCTTTTCTAAAGGTGGTGGTAGGGGCCTTGGTACCCTCATTCACATTGCAAAAGAGCAGGGTGTTCAGTTCTCTGATGAGCACCGTGCAATGAGTGTTGATGATGCGACACTCGAATATCAGGCTCAATTAATTGATCAGATGGGAGATGAGGCAATGATGGTTGAACAAATCCTTGGGGAAATTGCTCCGGAAATGCAACGTAAGAAGAAGAGGGGGCGGCAACCAGGGCCTGTGCAGGAATGGTCGGAAGAAACAGGAGAGAACTCAGGAAAAGGAAAGAAAAACCCTTCATTGAACTTGGTGACCAACGCTTTGATGGATCACTTTAAGGGAGATCTTGTATACAGTCAAACCAGGGGTGCATTCTTTTACTACGAACACTGCAGTCCTGGGCTTTGGTCCCAGCTTACGGACAATGAGATGCGTGGTATCATCCGCGATTTTCTTGAGCGCACAGTAACAGAAAATGCGCCAAACGGTTATGGCATAAAAACAATTAATGATATCTTCGATCAACTTTGTATCAGCATCCATTTTGATGACTGGTATGAAGACAATGAACTCTTGCTCTTTACCAATGGAATCCTTGTCGTTGACACGCGTGAACTCCTGCCCTTCAGCCGAGAACTGTACATCACACAACAATTGCCCTACGACTATGACCCAGGTGCAACCTGTGAGCCCATCATCAAGTGGCTCAAGCAAGCACAAGACAACAACTGGGAGCGGGTGCAAGTCTTGCGGGCTTGGCTGCGGGCGGTGCTCCTCAGCAACTCAGAAATCCAAAAGTTTGTAGAAATTGTTGGCCCCGGTAAGTCTGGTAAGTCCACCTACAGCAATCTGGCTCACGCATTGGTTGGTGACGACAATGCCATGATCTCTTCCCTGGAACATCTGGAGAAAAACAGGTTTGAGACCGCCAACCTCTATAAGAAGAAGCTGTTGCTCTTCAATGATGTGGAGCGGTATGGTGGCTCGGTCTCCGTACTCAAAGCAATCACTGGTCGTGACCTCATTCGCAATGAACGCAAGTTCCAGACGGGGTCACAAAAGCCATTTAAATTCAATGGCCTGGTCATGATTACCGCCAATGAACCCATCCAAACTACTGACCCGACTTCTGGTTTGGCTCGTCGTCGCCTCACCATTCCTTTTGATCGCCCTTTTACTGGCGGTTCTTCTGAACAACGCACCCTTATTGACATGGATGATAGGGGGCGTCCTTTTGGTGATTTTGCTCCTCTCATTCCTGGACTTGTGAACTGGGTCCTTGATATGCCAGAAGTTGAGATGCGTGAGTACCTGATGGAAACCAACAAGAAAGTTGACTTCTTTGCTCGCCACCACAGGGATCAGATCCTTAAATCTAATCAGATTATGGATTGGATGGAACATTGTGTGGTGTTTGATCCAGGTATTTCTGCTGCTGTGGGTCTGGCAAAGCGGGCAGTAGGTGGTACATCAAATGTGTACACCGGCTGGGACACAATGTTGTATGCCAGTTACTGTGAGTTTGCTTGCGCCAGCAACAGTAACATCCTGGGCCGCACTCGTTTTGAAACCTTGTTGATGGACGTATGTGTTCATCAGTTGGGGCTTAACGTGTACAAGTTCAAAGATCGGAGGGGTATGCGTGTCGTTAATATTGCTTGCCGTTCGTCAGATCAGAAGTATGCCAAGTTCCCATCCATCGTTGAAGTTGGTTTGAATAAGGATGAGTGGCGTCCGCACTATGGGGATGTTCTTGACAAAAAGAAGAACCATCAAGAAACAGTGGAAGAAGTAGTAGGGGAAACGTTCTGACTGTCAAATTGTGTATAGTTAAGCGGGAATATTCCAATTTCATATGACTAAACCAAAGCTCCTGTGGTGCGGTGACATTGTCGCAACCACAGGCTTTGCTCGGGTAACTGAAAATGTTCTTGAGCGACTGAAAGATGACTTTGATATCGCTGTCCTTGGTCATAACTGGTGGGGTGATCCAACCCCGCTGAGTAATGCAT
>Ga0315903_10012287_pt1 | contig 9998 bp, 9 predicted proteins | sample LakEriMetagenome_7_FD_203524 | JGI IMG/M metagenome (GOLD analysis project Ga0315903, IMG submission 203524) | Freshwater fungal communities from buoy surface, Lake Erie, Ohio, United States - Buoy 2 MA119 | ecosystem: Environmental > Aquatic > Freshwater > Lake | place: USA: Lake Erie, Ohio... | reverse complement strand
CGCATCGGTTAAATCTGACTGTAGTTTTTCTTTTAGTCCCATAGCGGTATCTTCTCATGCCTATGGCATACAAAGTACGCACATCCTCCCTGCCCCTACTCCCTAAGGGTGCTAAACCAATCAAGGTGCTGCACTTTTCAGATCTTCATCTGCACCCAAGAAAAAAGCGTGAGATTGCAGATATCAAAACCTTTATTGATCTAAAGCCAGATTTAGTGATTAGCACCGGTGATTTTTTAGCCCACAAAGATGGAGTTGATATTGCGCTTGGTGCACTGGACGAGCTCCTGGATCTACCAGGGTTATTTGTCTTTGGCTCTAATGATTACTACGCACCTAGTTTTAAAAATCCCTTCTCTTATCTAAGAAAAGATAATGGGGAGCGCAAATTAGGCAAGAAACTGCCCTGGCAGAGATTACAAAAGCAGTTAACAAAACGAGGTTGGCAAGATTTAAACCATAATAAAGTTAAACTCAAAGTTAATGCTGTGGTGATTGAAGCACGTGGTACAGATGATGCTCACTTAGAGTTAGATGATTACCGAAAGGTTGAAGGAAGAGTTAGTAAGGTTGCAGATATTGCAATTGGTGTAACCCACGCCCCATATGAACGAGTACTTGCTGCAATGGCGCAGGATAAGTTGGATTTAATCTTTGCAGGTCACACCCATGGTGGTCAGATTAGATTGCCTTGGATTGGTGGGAGTAAATCACTTACTACAAATTGTGATTTAGAAAATTGGCGATCTCGTGGAGTTACAAAGGTAAATGATGAGCCTTGGCTTAATGTCTCAGCTGGCATGGGTATGAGCCCATTTGCGCCAATTAGATTCATCTGTCCACCTGAAATCTCCCTAATAACCTTAACTGCCTAAGGTAGGCTTTAATAATGAATCTAATTTCAAATAAATTACACCGCCTTTACTTAGTAATTGCACTACTTCTAGTAATCCCAGATACCTTTTATTGGTACACATTAAATGATTACACAAACTACCAAACAGCGTTCACTGCAATATCTGGCTCAACAGGCCTAACCTGGTTACTAGTTAGCTACCTTGCGCTATTTTTTGCCATCTTTGCTCAAAACCTTGAGATGCGAGCCTTTTTAACTGTTGTGGCATTTGTAACCAGAATTTTCTTCCTAGTTTGGCTAACTGATATCTGGCGAGCAAATGAGGTTTCAATCATTGAATTACTTCAAAATGTCTTTGTTAAGACTGGGGAGGCGCCATATGTGGAGGCCTTTGCTACCATTGCTCTTGCTCCCCTTGTCCTTGCAATAATTGTCCAAAAAACACGTATTGCTAATCTTCTTACCGGTTTAGTTAACTTCCTTAAATCACCTTCAAATAAAACCCATCAAGTAGTTTTTTACGCCATTTTCATTGCAGCCTACTTAGTATCAACTGTGGTGATGATTAGATCCCTCCTTGAAAATTATGAGCTTGCTTCATCAGATTCACCAGGTGGATTTCAGCAAAGTTTGATTTGGTTATTAGTACTTGGGGTGATTCAGATTGCACTTAAGTTGCTAATTTTAGGTCTTGGATTGATAGCTTCATTATGGGCTTGGATTAACTGGCAATCAGATATCAAGACAGTTTTAGGCCATATGAAGGATTTTAAATTATCTGAGTACTTAACTAGAAAGGTTGCCTCCTACCTATACACCTTCTATTTTGTATTTATCATTGGATTAGCAGCGGTTGGAATTCCAATCTTTGCCTCAACTACATATGGAGTTAATCAAGATTATGCAGCATTTCCAATGGTGGCTCTAGCTGGAGTAGTTGTTACCTTCTTAGTAATACTGGCAATACGCTTAGTATTTGAGTTAGCGGTTGCAATAATTCATATTGCAGAAAATACTAAGGGTGGGTTGCGTAAGTAGCAGAGGTTAATTTGATTTTGATTTAGCTTTTTCTAAATCAGCATCAACCATTAATTTTGCAAGCTCTTTCCAATGGGTTTTAGCCTTCCATCCTAAGATTTTTTCAGCCTTTGATGGATCTCCAATTAAGGCATCAACCTCAGTAGGTCTTTGGTAGCGCTTATCAACCTCAACATGATCCTTGTAATTAAGCCCTGCATGCTCAAAGGCTGCTTGAGCAAAGTCTTTAACAGAAGCTCCAACTCCGGTAGCAACTACATAATCACCAGGCTTATCCTGTTGAAGCATCAACCACATTGACTCCACATACTCCTTGGCATATCCCCAGTCACGCACTGCATCTAAATTACCGAGATATAACTTCTCTTTACTGCCAGTTGCAATCTTGGCAACAGCTCTAGTTATTTTTCTAGTAACAAAGGTTTCACCTCTACGCGGTGACTCATGGTTGAACAAAATTCCATTTGTGGCATGAACGCCATACGCCTCACGGTAATTAACCGTTGACCAGTAAGCCATCAATTTTGCTGCGCCATATGGACTTCTTGGCCTAAATACTGACTCTTCATTTTGTGGTGGAGGAGTAGAACCGTAGAGCTCACTAGTACTTGCCTGGTAGAACTTACACTTAATTCCTGATGCTCTAATAGATTCAAGCAGTGCCACTGCACCTACCGCATCAACCTGGGCGGTGTATTGCGGCATTGTGAATGAAACTTGAACATGAGATTGGGCGCCTAAGTTATAAACCTCAGTGGGTTGAATCTGGTGAATTAAATTTGTCATATTTACACCATCAGTTAAATCACCAAAGTGTAATCTCAGATTTAGGTTTTCCTCATGTGGATCTTGAAAGATATGATCTATTCTCCCAGTATTAAATGAGCTTGAACGCCGAATCAAGCCGTGCACTTCATAGTTCTTCTGTAACAGAAATTCAGCTAGATATGAGCCGTCCTGACCTGTTATTCCTGTTATGAATGCAACTTTTTTCAACTTAGGTTTTCCCTTTCAAAAATTCTTAGTAATTTCTGAACTTCTTTGATTTCATTGCTCACATCATAGTGATGATTCCCTATGAAAAATCCATCGGTGTGGATAATGTTTGAATTTTTCAGTGATGGTAATGGATTATATTTAAGATGCTTCATCACTGGGTTTAATGTAAAATTACCTGCAACTATAGGTCGAGTTGACACGTTATTTAACTCTAGGTACTGGATGAGTTTTTCTCTTTTTCCCTTTAGTTTATTTTGAAGAACAATAGAAAATCCAAACCAAGAAGACTCTCCATTTTCAGATTGAATTTTATAATTTTCAGAACCTTCAAACGAATTCACAAAGTGTTGAGCATTTTGTCGCCGCACTTCAAGAAATTTTGGAAACTTTCTTAATTGAACCTTACCAATTGCCCCCGACAACTCTATAGGTCTCAAATTGTAACCAGGTAGAACAAATCTGAATAAATCATCCCACTCATTGTTTGATTTGGGGTGTACTGAGTTATTTAACTCAAGACCTCTGGTCCAACCGTGAGCTCGAATAGATACAAGTGTTTCCATCAATTCTTTAGAGTTTGTATTGACCATTCCACCTTCCATTGTGCAAATATGGTGACTGAAATAGAAGGAATGTGAACTCATTGATCCATAGGATCCTGCCATTCGGCCATTAATCGAAGCGCCGAGTGATTCGCAGTTATCCTCAAGTAAAATTAAATTGTGCTTGTCGGCAATAGCCTTTAATGCTGGCAAATTTGAAGGGTTGCCCAACAGATTTACGGTGAAAATAGCTTTTGTCTTTGGAGTGATTCTCTTCTCAACTTCAACAGGATCGATATTTAGAGTATTTAGGTCAATATCGACAAAATCTAAAACGTAACCTAGTTGATTGATCGGGTAATAAGTTGTGCTCCAAGAAACCGCCGGAACAATTACGTGATCACCATCTGCTAACTTCGAATCCTTTACATACTTGAGAGCAGCTAGCATCGCTAAATTTGCTGATGATCCACTGTTGAACATCACAGCATATTTAGTTCCAATGTAGTTTGCGAATTGCTCTTCGAACTCCTTAACGTTTTGCCCCATAGTGAGTTCCCCTGATTTTAACAACTCAGTTGAAACCAAAATCTCTTCATCATTCCAAGTACTTGAAGCAAGGGGATACATTTTAAATCACGGCTCTATTCTTTAAATACCAGTCTATCGTTTTTGCAATGCCAGTATCTATATCTGTTGGCGCGAGCCAACCATACTCTTTAGCCAAGGACGAATTCATCAGTTTTCGCATATTCCCGCTTGGCTTATGTGGATTTGCAATAATTTTTACCTCTAGGTTGAGAGCAACCAAAACTTTTTCATAATACTCTTTAACCGAATAATCGATTCCTATTCCTGTATTCAGCACTATTGGAAGCTGATTAAGAAATTTTGATGAAAGTGCTATCCAATTTGCAAAATCATCTACGTAAGTGAACTCTCTTCTAGGTTCACCATTTCCCCACATTTCGATAGTTTTACTGTCATTCTCTTTTGCCTCAATTGCCTTTTGAATAATCGCAGCAAGTAGGTGAGATTTGCTAGGACTAAAATGATCATGAGGTCCATAAAGATTTGATGCAATAAATACTCTCCAATCCAGGCCGTCATCATTAGCAATGGATCGCGTTATGTTTGAACCTAGAATTTTTGCAAGTGCATAATTCGCATTTGTTGGTTCTAGTGCGCCGGTAAGAATCTCACTCTCCTTGAGTGGATGATCAATATTCGCTGGATACATGCATGAGGAACCAATATATATGAGATCCTTTACTTGTAATCTTCTAGCTGAGTAAAGCACTGATCTATCCAGTTCAATATTCTCAAGCAAGAATTTACTTCCACCATTCATATTCGCTGCAATTCCACCTACTAGCGCCGCGCAATGGACTACGAGATCTGGTTTAGTGCTAGAAAAAAATCCAAGCGTTTCTTCTGGACTTCTTAAATCAACTTTGTCTCTAGTTAATTCAATAATCTCATTATCAGGTGACTCTAAACTTTTGCAGACTGCTTTTCCAAGCATGCCTGCAGAACCTGTAACAAGGATTCGTTTCATTTCTTAATTGTAGAGTTATCAAGAAGTTCGGCTGCCACCAACTCTGCTATTTGAGCGGTATTTAGCGCAGCTCCTTTTCGCAAATTATCCCCACAAACAAATAGCTCAATTGCATTTGGATCATCAAGTGATTTTCTAACCCGACCAACCCAGGTTGGATCAGTTCCAACAACATCAGCTGGGGTTGGGAACTTATGGTTCTCTGGATCATCCACTAACTCAACCCCTGCTGCATTTCTCAATACCTCTTGGGCTACGGAGCGTGAAACTTCTTTATCAAAAATTGCATGCACAGCTAGTGAGTGAGTAGTTAGCACTGGAACTCGAACGCAGGTGGCTGAGACCTTTAAATTTGCAAGCCCTAAGATTTTTCTGGATTCATTTCTAACCTTTAGCTCCTCTGATGAGTAGCCATCCTCCTTTAGTGAGCCTGCCCATGGAATTACATTATGTACAAGTGGATCTGAAAAAGGACCAAAATCCTTCACTAATTTTCTAATATCTCCTGCTTCATCTCCTACTTGTTTATTTGCAACTAAATTGATTTGCTCTCGCAAAGTATCTAAGCCACTTTGTCCAGCACCGGATGCAGCTTGGTAGGAAGCGACCACTAACTCTTTTAATCCATACTCTTTATGCAAAGCTCCCATTGCAACAATCATCGAAAGGGTTGTGCAATTTGGGTTAGAGATAATCCCTTTTGGTCTGTTTTTAATCTCTTGCGGATTTACTTCAGGCACCACCAATGGCACATCTTTATCCATTCGAAATGCTCCAGAGTTATCAACTACAACCGCTCCCTTACTTGCTGCAATTGGCGCCCACTCTTTGGAGATCTCATCTGGCACATCAAACATTGCAATATCAATTCCTTCAAATGCTTCAGGGGAGAGTGCGACAACTGTTAGCTCCTCACCTCGACAGAAAAGTTTTTTACCAGCACTTTTTGCAGAGGCAATTAACCTGATCTCACCATATACATTTTCTCGCTTAGATAAAATATCAAGCATTACTGTGCCAACTGCTCCAGTTGCCCCAACTACAGCAAGGGAAGGTTTCTTACTCATCGGCCGCTTCCACCATATACAACAGCTTCAATTTGATCAGCATCTAAATCAAAGGCGGTATGTGCTGCTTTAACACCTTTATCTAAATCTGAGCTTCGGCAAACAATTGAGATTCGAATCTCTGAGGTTGAGATCATTTCAATATTCACACCAGCCTCAGAAAGGCAGGCAAAGAAGGTTGCAGTTACTCCTGGATGACTTCGCATTCCAGCGCCAATTAATGACAATTTACCTATCTGATCATCATATTGAATTGAGGCAAAACCAATCTCTCCTTGAATACGCTTTAACACAGCAGTTGCATTAGCGCCTTCTGTTTTTGGCAAAGTAAATGAGATATCAGTTAAGCCAGTTGCTGCTGCTGAAACATTTTGCACAATCATGTCGATGTTTATGTCGGCGTCAGCGATTGCTTGAAATATTGCAGCTGCCATACCCGCCCTATCTGGTACACCAACTATGGTCACCTTTGCCTCACTTTTATCATGAGCTATTCCTGCGATTATTGCTGCTTCCATTTCGCCCCCTTCTGGATGATCCTTAACCACCCAGGTTCCTTCCTTGTTGGAAAAAGATGATCTAACATGAATTGGTAGATCAAAACGCCGCGCATACTCAACGCAACGTAGGTGTAACACTTTGGCACCACTTGCTGCTAGCTCTAACATCTCATCATATGTAACTGTTGATAACTTCTTAGCAGATGGAACAACTCTTGGATCAGCGGAGAAGATTCCATCAACATCTGTATAGATTTCACAAACATCTGCTTCAAGGGCAGCAGCGAGCGCTACCGCAGTTGTGTCAGAGCCACCTCTACCTAAGGTAGTAATGTCATTTGTATCCTGTGAGACTCCTTGAAAGCCAGCAACAATTGCAATCGCGCCTTCCTTTAGTGCCTCTTGAATTCTGCCTGGTGTTACATCAATAACCCTGGCCTTACCATGAGTTGAGGTTGTAATAATTCCGGCTTGAGAGCCAGTAAATGATCTTGCCTCATGTCCTAAATTAGAGATCGCCATTGCAAGCAGTGCCATAGAGATTCGCTCACCTGCTGTTAACAACATATCTAACTCACGCCCATTTGGAAGTGGGGATACTTGATTAGCTAAATCAATTAATTCATCAGTTGTGTCACCCATCGCCGAGACCACAACTACTACTTGATGGCCGCTTTTCTTGGTGGCAACAATGCGGCTAGCAACCCGCTTAAGCCCCTCAGCGTCGGCCACCGATGAGCCGCCGAACTTCTGCACGATTAAACCCATGGAGTAAGTGTGAAGGATGGGCTTAGCTTTTTGGGAATTATCTCAAATATTAAGACGCTTATCTATCTTGAATAATGAGATAAATCAATTATCGTAGGACCTACGACCCTCAAAAGCTCTGCCTAAGGTAATTTCATCGGCATATTCAAGATCCCCACCTACTGGAAGCCCTGAAGCAAGGCGGGAGACCTTAACCCCCAAGGGTTTGATCAACCTCGTCAAATAGGTAGCTGTTGCCTCTCCTTCAAGATTTGGATCGGTAGCAATTATTACTTCACCAATTGTTGTTTCAGCTAATCTGGTCATTAACTCTTTAATTCTTAAGTTCTCTGGTCCCACTCCATCAATTGGTGAGATTGCACCACCTAACACATGGTATCTGCCTTTAAACTCTCTGGTTTTTTCAATAGCTAAGACATCTTTGCTTTCCTCGACAACACAAATAGATGCTTTATCTCTTCTTGGATCCCGGCATATTTTGCATAACTCCTCCTCTGAAATATTGCCACAAATAGAGCAGAATTTAACTCGCTCCTTAACTGTTTTTAACACTTCTGCAAGACGGGTCACATCAACTCGATCTGATTGAATAATATGAAAAGCAATACGTTGGGCACTCTTTGGCCCAACACCAGGAAGACGTCCTAACTCATCAATTAAGTCTTGAATTATTCCTTCATACATATAGTATCAACTAAGAAAAAACTTAGTCAGACCCCTTAATAACCTTAGCACCCAATTTACTAGCTAATAGATCAGCCCCAGAGAGCATATTGGCATCTGTTGGGTCCTCATCACTTCTTACCATTGTGGTGGTGGAAACTGAAGTATCAACTGTTGCAACAATTTTTCGCCTAACCCCTGCTACCTCTTCAAAGGCATCAGACAAAATTGCATCACTTTCTGATCTAACAAATGAATCCCGTGCTCCGGCGTTAACAATTCCAATACTTATATTCTCATCATCTACAGAAAGTATTTGAGCACTTGTTGCTAGTAATGACCAGGTCAATCGACGTTTACCTTTAACATTTTCAATTACCTGCGGCCACAATCTACGCAAGGTAGCAATATCGGCAACACCACTTGGCTTATGGTTTGTTGGTTTGGCTTCAACTTTTACAGGTTCTGATTTGCTTTGTGCAATCGGTTTGGGCTCAGCTTTTGGTTCGGCTTTAACAATATTTTGAACAGGCTCACTCTTTGCAGCTTTAACTTCAGCAATTGGTGCTCCACTTATTACCCCACGCTCTAACTTTTCAAGTCGAGCAGAAAGAGCTGCATCATTTGCTTGCGGCAGCATCATTTGCCCACAGACCAACTCCAAAATCAATCTAGATGGTGTTGCACCTCGCATCTGGGTTAGCCCGGTAGCAAGTAAATCTGCTGATCTAATTAAATTAGCAATGCCGATTAACTTTGCTTGAGTTCGCATCCGATCTAATTGATCCGTTGGAATCTGAACTAGTACTTGGGAGTTAGTCTCATCAACTGCGCCAACAATAATTAAATCTCGAAGCCGCTCAAGTAGATCTTGTGCAAATCTTTTTGGATCCTGTCCTGATTCAACTGCCCGATCTACTGTGTTAAAAAGGGATGCAGAGTCTGATGCTGCCAGTGAATCTATCGCTTCATCCAATAGGGCTGAGTCGGTGTAACCAAGGAGTGCTACGGCAATCTCATAGGTAACACCATCTTTGCCGGCACCAGCTAATAATTGGCCAAGGATTGATTGGGCATCTCGAACTGATCCACCTGAAGCTCTAACAACTAATTGAATAACACCCTTTGCTACTTTAATACCTTCAGAATCACAGACTTTTTCTAAGTGGGTAGAAAGTATTGCTGGCGGAACTAATCTAAAAGGATAATGGTGGGTTCTGGATCTAATTGTTGAGATTAGCTTCTCAGGTTCTGTTGTAGCAAAGATAAATAAAACATGTGCTGGTGGCTCTTCAACTACCTTAAGTAAAGCATTCGCTGCTCCTGGCCCTAATTGATGAGCCTCATCGATGATATAAATCTTGTAACGAGATTGAACTGGCGCAAAAAAAGCCTTATCTCGTAAGTCTCTTGCATCATCTACTAATCCATGAGTTGCAGCATCTAACTCAATTACATCAAGTGAGCCTGGACCATTTGCAACTAAATCTTTGCATGATTGACAGGTTCCACATGGGTTTGGTGTTGGGCCTTTTTCACAATTTAAAGATCTAGCCATGATTCTGGCACTTGATGTTTTACCGCATCCTCTTGGCCCACTAAATAAATACGCATGGTGGATTTGTCCTGAGGTTAAAGCATTACTTAATGGAGTTGTTACATGCTCTTGACCAATTACATCTGCAAAAGTAGATGGGCGATACTTGCGGTATAGAGCTAATGACATTTATCGCCTCCTTTGCTTAAGATATTAAAAACTCTTGCTAAAAAAATAGGATCCCCCGTACACCCACTAGAGCGCACCTACCCTTGCTGCATTCCTGCCCTGGGGGAGTTCGGCACGTTAATGCCGCACGGGGGATCTAACGGTAAATCTTAGTCATCACCACCGATACCCTTAAGCCTTGTAAGTAAAACTGGAGGATTCGCATAGCGGCCGAGTGCGCACGCTTGGAAAGCGTGTGTAGGGCAACCTACCGAGGGTTCAAATCCCTCATCCTCCGCCAG
>Ga0315903_10012285_pt1 | contig 9999 bp, 6 predicted proteins | sample LakEriMetagenome_7_FD_203524 | JGI IMG/M metagenome (GOLD analysis project Ga0315903, IMG submission 203524) | Freshwater fungal communities from buoy surface, Lake Erie, Ohio, United States - Buoy 2 MA119 | ecosystem: Environmental > Aquatic > Freshwater > Lake | place: USA: Lake Erie, Ohio... | reverse complement strand
ATCCCAAATATTTCCTTTTCTAGAATAAATCTTTGCTTTAACTCCCGCTCCCGCTAATAATTTTTGAGCTAATTGTGGTTCATCTGAGACCACAAAAATATTTTTTCTATCTATATCTTTAATTTGATTTATAATTTCAAAGTAGGCTTTTGGATCAATTATCAAATCTGTATTAAAGTCTTTTGTATGCTTCATCTGTCCCGGCGTGGCTTTTTTATCCCCTAGCCGATAGTGAATAACTGTTATGTCATCATCTGAGACAATTTTAGCGAAAGGAGATTTAATTTCAGAAAATTCAAATCTTGTATTCATTTCTTTATTTACTTCAATGTCATTAATTTGTGCGAAACCACCGGATATTTTATTGTAGTACCTATTAATATTAACTAGCCTGGATGATGAGTTTTTAACTGCAAGTTCTCTACGCAGAAACTGCAATTTTGACTCTAATTTCATATGTCTAATTAAACTTAAGAATCTCTCATAAGAGAAACCTCTGCGGAAAAGTGGGTGTTCCTTTATTATTTTACCAGTTTCAAGTTCGTTTGTATTGGTCAAACCTTTGGTCTCTAAATTCAAATCTAGAATTTCGAATTCTTTAACTAAGAATTTTATAGCAAATGGCCAATATGTCCCAGTGGAGTATGGATAGTAAGATATTTTAAAGGGCACACCTAATTTCTTGCTAGCATAAATTGCGTTCATCAAACCTAAGCATTGAGCCGTAGCCCCACCAGCAATTTTTACATTTAAATATGCGTTTTTTCTATTTCTTTTCATAGGATTTTAGTTCTTAAATTTTAATTTTTTATTTACTTCCTGCTCAATCCATAAGTATGTTTCTGTTAAGCCTTCTTTCAAAGAAATTTTAGGTTGCCAGTTTAATAGTTTTAATACTTTAGTATTATCAGAATTTCGACCTCTTACGCCTTTTGGAGCAGAAACATCATAAATCGGATTCAGTGCAATGCCCGCTATTTCTTCTATAATTTTAGTAAGCCCATTGATTGACACCATTTCATCACTTCCGATATTCACTGGTTCCCTAACCTTGCTATCCATCAGTTTAATTGTTCCCTCAATACAATCCTTAATATACGTAAAACTTCTAGTCTGTTCTCCGTCACCCCAAATGTTTATAGTGTTCGTTTTTGCGAGTTTAGCTTCTGCAACTTTTCTTGATAAAGCCGCAGGAGCCTTTTCCCTTCCGCCCTCCCAAGTCCCATTGGGACCATAGACATTGTGATACCGAGCAACCCTAGTTTCTAATCCGTAATCCTCGTAAAAATGGCGACACATACGTTCAGAAAAAAGCTTTTCCCACCCATAACCATCCTCCGGCATGGCAGGGTAGGCATCTTCTTCCTTTAACGGTTCAATTAAAGTTTTGTTTTGCTTATCCGCATTGTAAACACATGCGCTTGATGAGAAAAAGAATTTAGACACTTCATTAATTTTTGCGGCCATTAGTAGATGGGTGTTAATTAAGACTGTCAACATGCACGCAGCTTTATTATTTTCAATAAATCCCATGCCGCCCATATCTGCTGCAAGATTGTAAATTTCATCTATTCCAAGCGTGGCCTGAGTACAATTCTCCAGAAGAGAAAGATCTTTTGAAGCATTATTTGCTTCTGGGAAAACCTGATACCAATCAGATATTGGCTTAATATCAACAACAAAAACCTTGTATCCCTTAGATAAAAGTTCTTTTACAAGCCACCCGCCAATAAACCCACCACCACCAGCAACCAAGACTTTTTTCATAGTAAAACTATATAGATTGGCGCACCGACATTCAAACTTCTAGAGCAAGTTTTCATTTTCTAAGCACAAACCAATAATCATTTTTAGAAAATTCACTATTTACAAGATCATAGCCATATCTATCCATATAAGATATTATTCCAGCAGAGCCTGCCCGAAAGTTGTGCTCAACACATACTGCTTTAATTTTATAGATATTTAAATCAAGTGATTTTAGTATGTCAATGTCGTTACCCTCTATGTCGATTGACAAAAAATCTATTTCATTCGAAGGTAGATTTTGAGTTATAACTTCTGGCAAAGTGAAGGCCTTTACTTGGTGAGTTTTTCTGAACATGCTACGTTTTTTAACAAACATAGAGAGATCAGAAGCGGGTAATTCCTCGATTAAAACTGACTCTTGATGTTCAGGAGTTATGGCGCCATGAATTAGTTTACATTTACGATTGAGTTTCATGTTTTCAAAATGACTTGGAATCGGGTCGATTAGGATTCCAGTCCACCCAAAGTGTTTTTCCAATAAATAGGTATTGCTAAAGATCACACCATCGTAGGCACCAAATTCAATGAAAACTCCATTTCTTTTAAAATTATTAGAAATGAGCGCAAATAAGTCTTGCCCGTTTTGACTCTTCGATTCAACCAAAAAATTTATATCGTGCAGTGAATGATCATTTGTTTTATCTAATTTTTTTTCTATCAATAAATAGAAGCCTAATTTATTCAACAAGCAAGTGTAATCTATGAAAACTTGCTGTAAATTTGCCAGATCCTTGTTTTTAACTAGCCCTAAATTGAAGAAAGAAAAAACCTTTCTCAAAAAGCTTCTTAGATATATATACAATTATTGGTCCTTTTATGGTGAAATCTACTTGATATTCCAGTCTGATATTTAAAAGGGATACGGGCCTAGGCAGCTCTTCGGTGTATCTTGACTGAGATGTTTTCATCATCTTTTTGCGGTTTTTGGTCCAATTAGTGAGGGGTTCACGCTCCGATTCAGCTGTGGCCTACCTTTAGGCCTGCGGCAACTACTGAAAGCCACAAATACACCTACTGATTGAATTAACCCCATGATTAGGGGCAACATTTACCCCCTTTTGGTGTCTTACTAGGTAGAGGGGTCAAGACGTTGGCTCAGCTGAAAGCGGGAAATCAAAGTGTCACTTCGTAATAAGGCTCAGGCCCCAGCGACTGTTGCTGCGTGGTCTGTTTCTGATTTATCCGCCCTTTATACCCAAAATCGCTCATCACTCATCGCTCAAGCCCGCCGAATTCTTCGAAGCGATGCTGATGCAGCAGAGGTTGTTCAAGATGCATTCCTGAAATTTATCTTGGCAGCCCCAGAGCTAGATACAGCAGCTCGCGCCATGGCATATCTGCGCACCACAGTTAACAATCTATGCCTAAATGTAATTCGTGCTACCGGATCTCGTCCTAACTTAGTGGCCCTTGATTCAGATACATCCCAAGAACGCCTTGCTGAGATCGCAGCAGAAAATCACATCCCAATTGATTCAACACTTGCTGCAGCAGAAGATGCATCTCTTATCCGTGAAGCGCTATCTCGTTTATCTGAGACCCAACGCACCGCCCTTGTTATGTGGGAGGTTGAAGGTAGAACTACTAAAGAGATTGCTCAAGCAATTGGAACTAGTGAGAAAAATGTTCGCCACGTTGTGCAACGTGCCCGTGCTTCATTTGTCCGAGTACTTTCTGAGTGGGTAGTAGATGAAAAATCTGGTGCAACAGCACTTGATGCTCTTTCTGGAACGTATAAGAAAGCATCAGAGCTTGCTAAAAAGTCCTCTAAAGTTGCGCTCTCATTACTAGTTGTGATGGTGGCTTTCCTAGGCTTTAATTCAATAACAGGCAGTGAGTTCAATACTTCAAATGTGATTAGGACTCTAGTTCAAGAGACTCCAACATCACCTCAAACCCCTCCTTTAGTTCAATTACCAAATTCAACTAATGAAGAGCGTTCTGTTCAGGAGTTAACCAGCGATAATTCATTGATAAACTTTCGAGCAGTAAACTCTTTGTTTGCAGGTCTTTCTAAAGATGGATTACCAATCGGACTTACTGTTTCAGATTCAACTGGTGAAATTGGATCAATTGGCTTATCGTCACAGTCAGTGATCAAAAACCCAGATGGTTATGTACTAGTTAGTTACCTACAATCATATGGCGCTGAGGCAATTAACCTTTTAATGTCACAATCAATCACAGTGGATGGTTCAGGCACCTCCTACTATGCCAGCCCATCAATCACTGTTGCAGGCTCCTGGTTCCCATTGACCCAAAGTGGGTCAGCCTCCACAATAAGTCGCCTTTCTGACGGTAATTACCTCCTAACAGCTACCCTATATATTGATTCCACAGTGGATTCAGCCCTATCTGTGGCTGCTACTGGTGGGTTAGATGTCGATGTGATTCCAAATGAGATTACTACCCGTATAATTTTAGACTCCCGCAAGGGCTCAATCCTTGCTCAGGCGATCAATGTCAGCGCCAAAGGAGTCAAATAAATGACTTCTAACAAACAGGTTTCTCCTGTGATCCGGATATCACAGGGGGAAAGAGATGCGTCAGCACGTGCGACTCATCTCGAAGCCGCTACTGGGAAATTCCTAGTATCGACTAACGAAAGGAAATAAATGTCTACAAAGACAAACTTCAAGCGCATAGCGCTTGTTGCTGTTGCAGCGTTAGGAATGGGTGTACTTAACTCAATTCCAGCGCAAGCAGCGGTAACAAACTTGACCCTAACTACAGTCGCTGGACAGGCTACTAAGTCAGCTGCTGATTCGAGGACTCAAGCAACCGTTAACATTACTTACAATGCTCTGTCTACAGACTCATTGCTTGTAACTGCATACCAACAAAGTGGACCAGCGGTTTCTGCCGCTTACATCCGCGTGGTTGATACAGCTTCAACATTCGCGGCCACTTCAGTGACTGGACTTGTAGCAAACACGACTACTAGTGATTCCACCGTAATTGGTACAACTGGAGTAAGAGTGATATCGGGTGCTGGATTTAACCAAGTTAGACTTGGTATACAACTTGATACCACCACCGCTCGAGTTGTTGGAACGTATACTTATAGCGTTACTGCCGAACCAAGCTCTAATGCTGTTCCTACCGGAACAACTGCACCTGTTACCGTTTTGGTCACAATCACCGTTGCAGCTCTAGATGAAGAATCAAGAGTTGCATCTCCGGCAACTTCAACTGCAATCTTCTCACCTTCTGGTGGCGCAACCGAGGCAGCGGTTTCAGGAGTAGCAACTGCTTCAAATTCTCCAATTGGAAACATCCAAGTTAAACTGAGAAATGCATCAGGTTCTACAAGCATTCTTCCTGCACAAGAATCTGTAACAGTAACAACAACTGTTGGTCTAGTAGGAGTGGTTGGTGGCACATTTGGCCGTTCAGTCGTACTTCCTTACACCAGCAATGGTGTGGGTGCTGGAGACTCAATTACAGTTCAATTGCGCCCGGATGGTAGTGTTGGTACAGCAACCATCACAATCTCAACTCCATCTGTCACTTTTGCTAGCAGGACTGCAACCTTCTACTCAGCAGCTCCAGCAACTTTGGTAGCTACAGCGCTTAATACAGTTCCTGGAGTTGGTAGCAACCCAGCAGCAATTGGTGTAGTGGCAAAGGATTCAGCTGGAAATGCATGGGCTGGAACTTTGTATGCTTACTCAAGTGCAACTGCAACAATCTCTGACACAGGAACATCCTGTTCATATGTTGCAGCCAACGGTAGACACGAGTGCACAATCACTGGTGCTGCTGCTGGAACTGCCACAGTTACCTTCCGCAACTCAACAGCTGCTACAGGTATTGCTGCAACTACTGTTTCATCAAATGCCGTATCAATGACAGTATCAAGTGCCGCAGCAGCGACAGTGAAGTTGTCTTTCAATAAGGCAACATATGCACCAGGTGAGAAGGCAACCCTTCTTGTTCAAGTTCTTGATTCAACAGGTAAGTCTGTACCAGCAAATACATTTGCTAACCTATTTGCAACAGGTGGAATTTCACTTTCAGTTGCTCCAGGTAACGGTTCAGATACAACAACTGCTGTGTCAAGAACAACAGCATCACTAGCATCACTAGCACTTGGAACATCTACTGAACCAGTAGCTGCATATACAATTTATATGCCAGTAGCTGGTGGAACTGTAACTGCAGAGGCAACTGGTGGAACTTCTCTACCAGTGGCTGGTCAAGTTAAAGTTACAGCAACAGCAACAGTAACTGATTCAGGAGCTGCAGCACTTGCTGCCGTTAATGCACTTGCAACAACAGTTGCATCACTTAGGACCTTGATTACAACATTAACTAATCTGGTCCTAAAGATTCAGAAGAAGGTTAAAGCTTAATAGCCCAACACCGGAACTGAAATAAAAGTTTGGATCCAATCCTGTTTAGTGGGATTGGATCCAAACTTTTTGGGTAGTATTAAGTCGTGAATAAAACATCTAAGTTAGATTCTAAAAAAACCAGCACCTCATCCATTAATTCCTTGTTGGCCGGACTTGCTGTAGTAACTCTCTACTTTAATGAGAAGGCAAATGACCCGTTTAACTCCTACAAACTAATAATTGCATTAGTCTTAAGTGGATGGCTATCAGGATTTGTATTTGACTATCATCGCAAAAATCTTTTGAAGAAAAAAACTATTGATCTTTATTTGTTTGCTTTGTTATTTATATTTCTGATAGCACAAGTATTATCGCTAGTGATTAGTGATTATTTCATAGTAGGTTTCCTGGGCGAAACTCAAAGAAGAAATGGATTGTTATCATACTTTGCTTTATCAATAATATTAATTTATACATCTATCAAGTTTAATCTTCATAACTCAATTCAATTTTTGAAAAGTAGTATGTTGATTGGATTAGTACTAGTTTCTTACGGAACATTACAAATATTAGGCAGAGATTTTGTAGCATGGGACAACCCACATAATTCCATGATTGGTACAGTTGGTAATCCCAACTTTGCATCATCTCTGATCGCGATTTTGGTTTTACTTGCTATCTTTACTTTCTTTCATAACGATATCCACTTAGGGTACAAATTAGCATCGCTACCAGTAATATTTTTGGGTTTTTTCACAATATATCGTTCAAATTCAAGACAAGGATTACTAGTTATTGGTCTTGGATTACTCTTGTTTGCTTCCCTGTACTCTTGGTTTCAAAGTAAGAAATTTAAATATTTAGTGCCTACCGCTTCATTAATATTAATCATCGTGTCGGTCTTAGGAATGTTACAAAAAGGCCCAGCAGCATATTTTCTGTACAAAGATTCGGTTAGTGTTAGAGGTTTTTATTGGGGCGCTGCTATTGAAATGTTTAAAAACTTTCCATTGACAGGTGTTGGACTAGATAGTTATGGTTCATATTTTAAGGAATTTAGAAGCTCTGATTACCCCCTTCGTTATGGATATGAATTGACTAGTACCAATGCTCACAATACTTATTTGCAATTATTTTCAACTGGAGGAATTTTAGTTGGAGTCTCTTATTGCCTCTTGATGCTATTAATTCTATTGGTAGGCTTGAAAAATATTAGAGAAACAAATGGAGCGGAAAGAAATTTAGCAATTGCACTGTTATCAATCTGGATCTCTTTTCAAGCTCAGTCATTCATTTCAATTGATAATATGGGAATTTCCATCTGGGGTTGGATTTTAGGTGGTGCAATTATTGGTTTGCGAAACAATAGAATCAGAGGAGTACAAGATAGCAAGAAAAAAACTGAGCCAAAATCCATAAACCTAACGCAAGTATTTATCTCAACATTGTTTTTGATTCCAATTTTAACTATATCAATTTTGCTACATCGGCAGGAGGCAGATTTATTTGTCGCTAAATCTGCGCTTATACAAAGCCCAATAAATCAAGAGCTAGCTCTATCAAATGCTCAAAAAGTACTAGACAACAATCTGGCAGACCCTTTTTATAAGTTTGAAGCAGCACAAATTTATTTTGAATTGGGAAGAACACAAGTGGGCGAAGCTCTAGTTAAGGAACTATCAGAGAATGATCCAAGAAACTTGATGTTCTTGGATTGGCTGGTAAAAAATGAGGTTCGCAAAAATGATTATACGGCGGCCTTAAATCTAGCGCAAAAGATAGAAAGGTATGATCCTTGGAATGTCAGAAATATTTTCCTAATTGGCGAATTGCATAAACTATTGGGTGATTTTACTGAAATGGAAAAGATTCGACTGAAAGTTAACGCAATGGCGCCGAATACGGAGCTCTCAATTAAAGCAAATCAAATTCTGGTTTAGAATGAAATCGAAAGTTTCAGTTATTGGCCAAGGATATGTGGGATTGCCATTATCAATCACGTTGGCGGAATCTGGTTTTGCAGTCTGGGGAGTAGATGTAAATCCTGATTTAGTCTCACAGCTAAATCAAGGGACTAGCCATGTTGAAGACATTGACACAAATAGAATCAATCAGCAATTAGTATCTGGGAATTATCAAGCTACAACAGATTATTCTGTAATAACAAACACAGAAGTAGTAGTTGTCTGCGTGCCTACACCGCTCTTGGAAGATAGAAACCCAGATCTTTCATATTTGTTGAATTCAGTCAAATCAATTTCAGAGAGAGTAAAGCCAGGCACCTTGTTAATCATTGAATCCACGGTTGCACCTGGAACAACCAGAAATTTGCTCGTCCCGATCATTGAAAAGCAGTTTGGCTCAATCACAGACCGACTACATATTGCTTTTTCTCCAGAAAGAGTTGACCCCCAGAACCAAAATTGGAATATATCAAACACTCCTAAGTTAATTGCAGGATTAACACCAAAATCAAAGAAAATGGCTGTTGATTTTTACTCAAGTATTGTTGCCAATATTGTGGAGTGTGATTCTGTTGAGGTGGTTGAGACAGCTAAGTTGCTAGAAAACACATTTCGATTGATCAACATATCTTTTATCAATGAGTTTCGAATCTTTTGTGATTTACTAGATATTGATATTGAAGAAGTCATCAAATTAGCCGCCACTAAACCATATGGATTTATGCCATTTTATCCAAGCCTAGGAATTGGTGGCCACTGTATTCCAGTAGATCCTTTGTACTTATCCCATAAGGCAAAAGAGATAGGAGCACCATCAAGATTTATTGACCTTGCCGACGAAATAAACCATGCGATTCCAGGTTACTTTGTTAGTAAGGCAGATAAAATACTTAATGGGTTGCTGGGAAGAAAGATACTTATTGTTGGGCTTGCTTATAAGCCAAATGTTTCTGATGTTCGCGAAACACCAGTGATTGGATTGATTACTGAATTACGACAAAAAGGCGCTCAAGTTTTGTGGCATGATGATCTGGTTAAAGAGTGGGCTGGGGAGAAGTCAAGTTTGTTAAGTAAGGAGTATGACTTAGCGATCATAGCCACTCCTCATGACTATTTAGACTTACATAAGCTTGGAGATACGCTAATACTGAATACTAGGGGTTCTGGCAATTGAAATATTTAGTTACCGGCGGTGCCGGTTTTATTGGATCTCACCTGTGCGAGAGATTAATCAGTAGAGGTGAGCAAGCAATAATTCTAGACAATTATTCAACTAGTTCAATTAGTAATATTGGTGGATTTCAGCAAAAGGTTAAAGTTGTAGAAGGAAATATTCTGAACAAATCTCTAGTAGATGAACTAGTTGCAGAAAGTGACTATGTCGTTCACTTAGCGGCAGCACTTGGCGTACTAAACATCGTGAACAAACCACTGGATAGTTTAAGAACTAATATTCAAGGCACCGAGGTTGTTTTGGAGGCTGCTAACAAGCACAATAAACCAATTCTCATAGCTTCAACTAGTGAGATCTATGGTAAAAATGACAAGGTACCTTTAAATGAAGAGGATGATCGAATTATCGGCCACCCTTTAAAGTCAAGGTGGTCCTATAGCGAGGCTAAAGCAGTCGATGAGAGCCTGGCATATTTTTATTATCTTGAAAATAAATTACCTATTCGGATTGTAAGATTCTTTAATACAGTTGGGCCTCGACAAGTTGGCCACTATGGAATGGTTTTACCTCGTTTTGTAAGCGCTGCTCTGAAAAATGAACCTTTACAAGTTTATGGTACTGGTGAACAGATAAGATGCTTCTGCCATGTTGAAGATGCGGTAAGGGCTTTACTCCAAGTAATGGATTCAGATAAATCCATGGGTGAAGTCTTTAA
>Ga0315903_10012284_pt1 | contig 9999 bp, 8 predicted proteins | sample LakEriMetagenome_7_FD_203524 | JGI IMG/M metagenome (GOLD analysis project Ga0315903, IMG submission 203524) | Freshwater fungal communities from buoy surface, Lake Erie, Ohio, United States - Buoy 2 MA119 | ecosystem: Environmental > Aquatic > Freshwater > Lake | place: USA: Lake Erie, Ohio... | reverse complement strand
GGGGTGACCCAGGGCCAGGCCCCCAGGCCGTTGTCCCTGGGCGTCATCCGCACGTCCGCAACGGACCCCCTGCCGGAGCGACTGGGCCTCCTGCAGCGCGAGGTGGCCGCCCTCATCGCCGAGTTCGAGCCGTCGGCGGTCGCGATCGAGCAGGTCTTCTTCCAGAACAACGTCCGCACCGCCATGTCCGTCGGCCAGGCGAGCGGCGTGGTCATCGCCCTCGCGGCGAACTCCGGGTGCACGGTCGCCCAGTACACGCCCTCCCAGGTCAAGGACGCAGTCGCGGGGTGGGGCGGCGCGGACAAGGCACAGGTGCAGAAGATGGTCCAGCACCGCCTCGGGCTGTCGTCGGTGCCGAAACCCGCCGACGCGGCCGATGCCGCCGCGATCGCGCTGTGCCACTGCGCGGTGGCACCGTTCGCGGCGCTGAGGGACGCGGCGCTCTCGAGGGGGCGTGCATGATCGGGAGCCTGCGCGGCAGCGTCCTCGAGCGCACCGCCCCGTCCACCGTCCTCATCGAGGTGCAGGGGGTCGGGTACCTCTGCACGGTCACCTCCGCCACGTTCGCCGAGATGGAGCCCACGTCGCCGGTGTTCGTGCACGTCCGCCACCACATCAGGGAGGACGCACAGACGCTGTACGCCTTCACGAGCCGGACCGAGAGGGACACGTTCGACGTGCTCATCGCCACGCACGGCATCGGGCCCGCGATGGCAATGGCGATCCTCTCCACGTACTCGCCCCAGTCGCTCGTCACGATCGTCGCCTCGGGCGACACGGCCGCGCTCACCGCCGTCCCCGGCGTGGGCAAGAAGACCGCCGAGCGGCTGATGGTGGAGCTGAAGTCGAGGCTGAACGTCGACTCCGTGTCCACCGTCGGGGCGGACGGCTCCGTGCAGTCCGCCGCGGCCGACGTGCGGGAGGCGCTCACCGCCCTCGGGTACGGGCCCGACGAGATACGCGACGTGATGCGCCAGGTCACCAACGTGGACGCGCCGGAATCGATGCTGCGCGACGCGCTCGCACTGCTGGGGGCACGCCGTGCGGGATGAGTTCCTCGACCCGGCCGTGCACACGGAGACTGACCACGTCGACGAGGCCAGCCTGCGGCCGCGCGCACTCGACGAGTTCGTCGGCCAGCGCGAACTGAAGGAGCACCTCGACATCGTTCTCGGTGCGGCGAAGCAGCGCGGCCAGGCCGCCGACCACATCCTCCTCGCGGGTCCGCCCGGTCTCGGCAAGACCACGATGGCCGGCATCGTCGCGGCGGAGATGGGCGTGGGTCTCCACGTGACCAGTGGGCCCGCCCTCGAGCGCGCCGGCGACCTCGCCGCGATCCTCACGAAGCTGCAGGAGTCGGACGTCCTCTTCATCGACGAGATCCACCGGCTCTCGCGCTCGGTCGAGGAGATCCTCTACCCGGCCATGGAGGACTTCCAGATCGACATCGTGGTCGGCAAGGGCCCCGCCGCCTCGTCCATCCGCCTCTCGCTCCCGAGGTTCACGCTCATCGGAGCGACCACGCGGACCGGCATGATCACCGGGCCGCTGCGCGACAGGTTCGGCCTGGTGGCCCGGCTCGACTTCTACGACGACGAAGAGCTCCGCGCGATCGTGGAGCGCGCCGCGGGGATCCTCGACGTGCCCCTGCGCGGCGACAGTGCGGAGCAGATCGCGCGGAGGAGCCGCGGCACCCCGCGCATCGCGAACCGCCTGCTGCGCCGCGTGCGCGACTTCGCCGAGGTGCGCGGCAACGGCGTGATCGACCCCGCCACCGCGGACGACGCACTGCGCGTCTTCGGTGTGGACGCGATCGGTCTCGACAAGGTCGACAGGGCGATCCTCAATGCTCTGTGCGAAAGGTTCAGTGGCGGCCCCGTCGGCCTGACCACGCTCGCGATCGCAGTGGGTGAGCAGCCCGAGACCGTCGAGGACGTGTACGAGCCGTTCCTCATCCAGCAGGGCCTCATCGCGCGCACGCCGCGCGGCCGCGTGGCGATGGATGCCGCGTGGCGGCATCTCTCCAGCCCGTAGCCTTTCGGCGTGCACCTGTCGGACATCGACTACGACCTGCCCGACGAACTGATCGCGCAGAAGCCCGTGGAGCCCCGTGACTCGTCTCGCCTCCTCGTCGACCGCGGCCCGTCCGCCCCGGGCCACATGAGGATGACGGACATCGCGGACCTGCTGGGCCCCGGGGATGTCCTCGTGGTCAACGACACCCGCGTCCTTCCCGCCAGGCTGATGCTGCAGCGGTCGAGCGGCGGTGCGGCCGAGGTGCTGCTGCTGGAGCCGAGGGACGAGGAGCGCCGCCGCTGGGAGGCCATGGTCCGGCCCGCCCGCAAGCTGCGCGAGGGCGAGGTGCTCGAGTTCTACGGCAAGCGCGTGGTGCGCATCGGCGCGCGCACCGAGGCGGGGGACACCTTCGAGATCGAGATCCTCGACGAGGTGCCGCTCGCGCTGATCGAGAGGATCGGGTCCATGCCCCTGCCGCCGTACATCCGCGGGTCCCTCAAGGACAAGGAGAGGTACCAGACGGTGTACGCACGGGACGCGCGCAGCGCCGCCGCCCCCACGGCCGGGCTCCACTTCACCGAGGAACTGCTCGCACGCATCACGGGCAAGGGTGTCACGCTCGCCCGCGTGGAGCTGGTTGTCGGTCTCGACACCTTCAAGCCGGTCACCGAGGAGAACCCCCTCGAGCACCGCATCCACACAGAGTCCTACTCCGTGCCGGAGGAGACGCTCGCCGCGTGCGAGGGAGCCGAGCGCGTGGTCGCCGTCGGCACCACCGCGGCGCGGGCGCTCGAGTCTGCGGCCGTCACCGGCGAGCGCTCGGGCCGCACGTCGCTGTTCATCACGAGGGGGCACGAGTGGAAGTCGGTGGACCTGCTCCTCACGAACTTCCACATGCCGAAGACCTCGCTCCTGCTCATGGTCGACTCGTTCGTCGGCCCCCGGTGGCGCCGCCTGTACGCCGAGGCCGTCGCCGAGAGGTACCGCTTCCTGTCGTTCGGTGACGCCATGCTCCTCGACCGCAGCCTCGGCGGTGAGTGATGTTCCCCGTCCGCCATGTCGCATCTGCCGCCGAGGGCCCGGCCCGCGCGGGGACCGCCACCACCGCACGCGGCAGCTACGAGACCCCGTGCTTCATGCCCGTGGGCACGCGCGGCGCGATCAAGTACCTGAGCGCCGATGACTACGCCGCACTCGGGGCCCGCATCGTCCTCGGCAACACCTACCACCTCATGCTCCGCCCCGGCGCCGACGTCATCGAGCACTTCGGCGGTCTCGGCCGGTTCGCGGGCTGGGACGGGCTGACGCTCACGGACTCGGGCGGGTTCCAGGTCTTCTCCCTCGACCCGAAGGTCGACGACGACGGGGTCACGTTCAAGTCCACCTACGACGGGTCCATGCACCGGTTCACCCCGGAGACCGCTGTCGACGTGCAGCAGCGGATCGGTGCCGACATCCAGATGGTGCTCGACGTGTGCACGTCGCTGCCCGCCACTGACGCCGACATCAGGCTCGCGCTCGAGCGGACCCACGCATGGGCCATCCGCGCGAGGGCGGCCCACACACGTGCCGACCAGTCGCTGTTCGGCATCGTGCAGGGCGGCATCCACGAGGCGATGCGGCGCGAGAGCGCCCTGCGCACGGTGGACGTGGGCTTCGACGGGTACGCCATCGGCGGGCTGTCGGTGGGGGAGACGCGCGACGAGATGCTGCCGGCGCTCGCGGCCGCGATCGAGCACCTGCCCGCGGACCGCCCGAGGTACCTCATGGGCGTGGGCGACCCTGCCTCCATCGTGGAGGCGGTCGCCCTCGGCGTCGACCAGTTCGACTGCGTGCTGCAGACCAGGCTGGGACGCCACGGGACGGCGCTCACCTCCGGGGGCAAGCTCCACGTGAAGAACGCCCGGTTCGCGCTCGATGACTCGCCCCTCGACCCTGAATGCCCGTGCTGGGTCTGTGCACGGCATTCGCGCGGGTACGTCCGCCACCTCATGCAGGCGGGGGAGCCCACCGCGTCCCGTCTCGTCTCCGTCCACAACATCGCATGGACGCTCCACCTGATGGGCCGCATCAGGGCGGCCATCACGGACGGCACGTTCGGGGCCCTGCGCCGCGAGATCCTCGCTGTCTGGGGCTGAAAGGGGTCGCACAGGCCCGAGTCGCTAGGCTCCGTCTCCGTGATTTCCTCACTTCTCGCAGAGACCACCAGCAGCACCTCCAGCGGGGGCAGCGCGATCTTCCAGCTCGTCTTCTTCGGCGCCATCTTCGCCGGCATGTATTTCCTGCTGCTGCGCCCCCAGCGCAAGCGCATGAAGGAGACGCAGGCCCTCCAGTCGGGCCTCGCGGTCGACGACGAGGTCGTGCTCAACTCCGGCATCTACGGGTTCATCACCATGATCGAGGGTGACATTGTGTGGCTCGACATCGCCGACGGCCACGGGACCGAGCGGATCGAGATCCGGGTCTCCCGCGGCGCGGTCGCCCGCAAGACCCAGCCCGCCGAGACCAAGTAGGTCCCATGCCCCGCCGGCTCGTCGTCACGCTCGTCCTCACCGTGCTCGTCACGGGAGGGCTGTTCGTGGGCAACCTGATCGCCGGCAACTCGCCTTCGCTCGGTCTCGACCTGCAGGGCGGCGCCTCGGTGACGCTCATCCCCGACGGCGAGTACGACGAGGCCGCCATCGGTGTCGCGGTCGAGGTGATCAGGCAGAGGGTCGACTCGATCGGCGTTGCCGAGCCCGAGATCATCCGCCAGGGCTCCACCGTCGTGGTGAACCTGCCCGGCGTGAAGGACCAACAGCGCGCGCTCGAGCTCGTCGGGCGCACCGGCGAGGTGCAGCTGCGGCCGGTTCTCGGCCAGACGGAGAACAACCCTTCCCCGACCACCACGGTCGCCGGTGCGACGACCACCACGGTCGCGGGCGGTGCGGGCACCACGGTGCCTGCGTCCCCTGACACCACGCTGGCGGAGCCCTCCGGCGGCCTCGGCAGCTCGCGCGGCGCTCCTGCCGCGGCCACCACCACAACCGTGCCCGCCCCCGCGGACGACGGCGCGGAGGAGGACGGCGGCCTGCAGCCCGGCCAGGACATCCTTCCCGCAGCCAAGGGGAACATGATCTACCTCGTCGGCCCTGTGGCGGCCAACGGCGAGGTGTTCGAGAAGGAGGCGACCGCGGACATCGCCCAGGGCGGCTGGGCGGTCAGCGTCAACCTGCGCGGCGGCGCGGACGGCGAGGACCTGTGGAACGCGCTCGCCAAGAAGTGCTTCGACGGCGGCACGGAGTGCCCCACCAAGCAGGTCGCGATCATCCTCGACGGCCAGGTGATCTCGGCGCCCGTCGTGCAGACGCCGGACTTCAACGGTTCCGTCCAGATCACGGGTGACTTCACGGAGAAGGAGGCCCGCGACCTGGCCAAGATCCTCCAGTTCGGTGCGGTGCCCGTCAGGTTCGACACGCCCACCGTGCAGACGGTGTCCGCCACCCTCGGCAAGGACTCGCTGAACGCGGCGATCATCTCCGGTCTCCTCGGCGTGTTCCTCGTCCTCGCGTTCCTCGTCTTCTACTACCGCCTGATCGCACTCGTCGTCGTCGCGGGGCTCGGCGTGTCCGGCATGCTCCTGTGGAGCGTCATCTCGTGGCTCTCCAAGACGAACGGGCTCGCGCTCACTCTCTCCGGTGCGGCGGGCATCATCGTGTCCATCGGCGTCACGGTCGACTCGTACGTGGTGTTCTTCGAGCGCCTGAAGGACGACGTGCAGAGCGGCCGCACCCTGCGCAACTCTGCGGTGCGCGGGTTCGAGAGCGCCTGGCGGACCATCCTCGCCGCCGACACCGTCTCGCTGCTCGGTGCGGTCATCCTGTGGTGGCTGACCGTCGGCTCGGTCCGTGGCTTCGCGTTCTTCCTCGCGCTGTCCACCATCTCCGACATGGTCGTGTCCTACTTCTTCACGCGGCCGACAGTCCTGCTCCTGTCCCGCACGAAACTCATGAACAAGGGCCGCGTCCTCGGCGTGCGCGCTGCCGTGACCGCAGCGGAGGTGAACTGATGGCCGGACGCTGGCAACGCCTGTACCGCGGCGAGACAACGATCGACTTCTACGGCCGGCGCCGGTACGGCTTCGTGTTCTCGGGGGTGCTGCTGCTCGTGACAGTCGTGTCCCTGTTCGTGCAGGGGCTGAACCTCGGCATCGACTTCAAGGGCGGCGTCGCGTGGGAGGCACCCGTGAGCGGGCAGCTCGACATCGAGTCGGCGAAGGAGATCCTGAAGGACGCAGGCATCGACGAGGCGTCGGCCAAGTTCCAGGTCCTCAGCTCCGGCACCGAACAGCGCCTCCGCATCCAGGCCGGCGAGCAGACGGAGGCCGTGCAGAAGGACGTCCAGGACAAGCTCGCCGCCAAGGCCGGCTCCGGCCAGGACAGCGTGAGCGTGGCCACGGTCAGTTCCACCTGGGGCCGCAGCATCACGAACAAGGCCATCCGCGCCCTGCTCATCTTCATGCTCTTCGTCTCCATCTTCATCTCGTGGCGGTTCGAGTGGGGCATGGCCCTCTCGGCCATCGCGGCGATGGTGCACGACGTGGGCATCAGCGTCGGGGTCTACTCGTTGCTCGGTCTCGAGGTCACCCCGGCCACCGTGGTCGCGTTCCTCACCATCCTCGGTTTCTCCCTGTACGACACGATCGTGGTGTTCGACAAGGTGCACGAGAACTCTGCGCGGTTCTCGGGCAGCCGGGTCTCCTCCGGCGACGTCATCAACGTCTCGATGAACCAGGTGCTCATGCGCTCGCTCAACACCAGCATCGCCGCGGTCCTCCCCGTGTTCAGCCTGCTCGTCCTCGGTTCGGGGGTCTTCGGTGCGGTCGCCCTCCGCGAGTTCGCCCTCGCCCTGCTCGTCGGTCTCGCCACGGGTGCCTACTCGTCGATCTTCATCGCCTCGCCGTTGCTCGGCATACTGAAGAACCGTGACCCCAAGTACGCGCCGTACCGGACTCACCTGTCGACAGGGCCCGAGATGGCCCATCTCATGGCCACCGGTGCCCCGGCAAGCAGGAGGGGTGCGGTCGTCACGGCGGTCGCCGACCCCGAGGCGTCGCCGGAGGCGGCCGCGGCCGTCGCCGAGTCCGTGCTGAGCCATCCCCCGCGCCCGCGGAAGAAGGCCCGTCGCTAACCTTCACCCATGGGCACTGCCGACCGCGTCCTCCCGTGGCGACGGCACCACAGCGCGCCCATCGAGGAGCTCGCCCCACTGCTCAGCTCGTACCGCAGGCGCCACCCGCGCCAGCCGGTCGACCTCGTCAACAGGGCTTACGAGACGGCGCGCCGCGCCCACCAGAACCAGATGAGGTCATCGGGGGAGGCCTACATCAACCACCCGATCGCGGTCGCGAGGATCGTGGCCGACATCGGCCTGGACGAGGTCTCGCTCGCCGCGGCACTCCTGCACGACGCGGTCGAGGACACCGAGATCACGCTGGAGGACGTCCGCCGCGGGTTCGGCGACGAGGTGGCCGACATCGTCGACGGCGTCACGAAACTGGAGCGCCTCCAGTTCGACTCGCGCGAGGAGCAGCAGGCGGCGACGATGCGCAAGATGCTCGTGGCGATCGCGCGCGACATCCGCGTCCTCGTCATCAAGCTGGCCGACCGGCTGCACAACATGCGGACCCTCGCCGGCATGCCGGTCGAGAAGCAGCAACGGGTCGCCCAGGAGACGCTCGACATCTACGCCCCGCTCGCGCACCGGCTGGGCATGCAGGACATGAAGCAGCAGCTGGAGGACCTCGCGTTCTCGGCGCTCTACCCGAAGCGCTTCGCCGAGCTCGACCACCTGGTGTCCAGCCGAACGCCCGAGAGGGACGTCTACCTGGCCAAGGCCATCGCCGAGGTGCAGGGCCGCCTGGCTGAGGCGAACATCGTCGGCGACGTCACCGGCCGCGGCAAGCACCTGTGGAGCATCTACGAGAAGATGGTCCAGAAGGACCGCGACTTCGACGAGATCTTCGACCTGAACGCGATCCGCATCATCGTGGACAACGTCCGCGACTGCTACGGGGCGCTCGGGTGCATCCACGGCAAGTGGCGCCCGGTCGTGGGCCGCTTCAAGGACTACATCGCGATGCCGAAGTTCAACCTGTACCAGTCGCTCCACACCACGGTGATCGGGCCGGGCGGGAAGCCGCTGGAGGTCCAGATCCGCACGAAGGAGATGCACGAGCAGGCGGAGTTCGGCGTGGCCGCGCACTTCGGCTACAAGCACGGCACCGACGCGAACGACATGGACTGGCTGAACAGGATCATCGACTGGCAGTCGGAGATCCTCGACCCGAACCAGTTCATGGCCGACCTGAAGACCGACCTCGAGCAGGAGGAGGTCTTCGTCTTCACCCCGAAGGGCCGGGTCATCACCCTGCCCGTGAACTCCACCCCCGTCGACTTCGCGTACGCGGTCCACACCGAGGTCGGGCACGCCTGCATCGGTGCCAGGGTGAACGGCAGGCTCGTGTCCCTCGACTCCTCGCTGTCGTCCGGCGACACCTGCGAGATCTTCACCTCGAAGGTGGAGGATGCGGGCCCCTCGCGCGACTGGCTGGGCTTCGTGCAGTCGCCGCGCGCGCGGAACAAGATCAAGCAGTGGTTCTCGCGTGAGCGCCGCGAGGACATGGTGGAGGCGGGGCGCGAGGAGCTCGCCGCGGAACTGCGCCGCGAGGGCCTGCCCGTGCAGCGCATCTGGTCCGCCGATGCCTTCATCGAGGAGCTCGAGGCGCTGAACTTCACCGATGTCGACTCGCTCCTCGCCGCCATCGGGGAGAACCAGGTGTCCGCGCGCGGCTTCGCCCAGCGGATCGGCCGGGCGGTGCGCAACGAGTCGAGCGACGAGCAGCTCGCGATGCCGATGCGTGCGGACCGGACGGACGGCATCCCGCGCTCCACCACCGGCATCCACGTCGAGGGCCTCGACGACGTCCTCGTGCGGCTCTCCCGCTGCTGCACGCCGGTGCCGGGGGACGACATCATCGGGTTCGTCACCAAGGGCCGGGGCGTCAGCGTGCACCGTGCCGACTGCGCGAACGCCATGACCCTGGCGGGCGACGAGCCCGCAAGGCTCATCGAGGTCGAATGGTCCGGGGCCACGCCCGGTGCCGTCTTCAGGGCCGGCGTGGAGGTCGTGGCACTCGACCGGAGCAGGCTGCTGCGCGACGTGGCGAACGCGCTGTCGGTGCAGCATGTGAACATCGTCGCCTGCAGCACCCACACCGGCCAGGACCGCGTGGCCAAGATGCGCTTCGAGTTCGAGCTCGGCGACCCCAACCACCTGGACGCCGTCCTGCGGATGATCAAGGGCATCGACGCCGTGTACGACGCATATCGCATCGTGCCCGGCGGCGGCGCGGACTAGCCTTCGCTGTCGTGCCGAGTTTCCAGACCAGCCCGGGTACCCGCGACATCCTGCCGCCCCAGGCCGGGCGCTGGCGCGCGCTCTCTGACGTCTTCGCCGACACCGTCCAGTCCGCCGGGTACGAGTGCATCATCCCGCCGATGTTCGAGGACCTCGGGGTCTTCCTCCGGCTCGGGGACGCCACCGACATCGTCACGAAGGAGATGTACGACTTCGTCGACAAGGGCGACCGCCACATCGCGCTGCGGCCCGAGCAGACCGCCGGTGTGTGCAGGGCCTTCGCCCAGCACCGCCCTGTCACGCCGTGGAAGGTCTGGTACTCCGGGCCCAACTTCCGCTACGAGAAGCCCCAGGCCGGCCGGTACCGCCAGTTCGACCAGGTCGGCGTGGAGGTGCTCGGCAGCGACGACGCACTCCTCGACGCCGAGGTGATCTCGCTCGCGTGGCAGTTCTTCGCCCGTCTCGGCCTGTCGAAGGTGGAGCTCGTCGTCAACTCGCTGGGCGAGGCGCACGAGCGGGCGGCATACATCGAGGCTCTCCGGTCCCACCTCGAGTCGCACCGCGGCGACCTGTCGGAGGAGTCGG
>Ga0315903_10012283_pt1 | contig 10000 bp, 5 predicted proteins | sample LakEriMetagenome_7_FD_203524 | JGI IMG/M metagenome (GOLD analysis project Ga0315903, IMG submission 203524) | Freshwater fungal communities from buoy surface, Lake Erie, Ohio, United States - Buoy 2 MA119 | ecosystem: Environmental > Aquatic > Freshwater > Lake | place: USA: Lake Erie, Ohio... | reverse complement strand
AAAAGCTTCGCTGAGAAAAAGCAAATGAATCACGATGCCAAAGAGCAGGGTTATGCCTTCAGCCGACTCTGGTTGAATCGTTACCTCAAGGACATCGACCAATGGGATCTCCCAGCCTATGAAGAGCGTTCCCGCCTGCTGAGTGAGCGCGTGCTGGAAATCTGGCGTTACCCGGATCTCGTTTTACTCGATGCGGCAACAAATGAGGAAGTGAGCATTTTTGAGGCAGAGGACCCTACAGGCAGAAAGTTGGAATACGCCATCTTCGCCGATGAACGCCGTGAGTTGATCACCGTTTCCGACCTCTACTTGTTGGTGATGAGGGAACTCTACGCCCGCAACCCGGAACCGTTCTTCTCTTCCAGCCTACGGGACCGGCTTCGCTTGTCAAAAAACGCGAACGATTGTCGAAATGCGGTCGAGTTACACGACGGCTACTACATCGAAGGTAACCTTTCCAGCCTCGCAAAATTCGAGCGCATTCAGGAGGCACTGACGCTTTTCAATGCCGAAGATGACCTTACCATTCGCTACGCAAACTAGAATCCGTCCATGAAGAAAATCATTACCAACGACCCCCTAGCCAACTCACCCGACCTCGACGTGAAATCTATCGACAAACTCAAGGCTATCTCTCCCGGATCGACAACCAAGGGTGAAAACGACGAACCCATGTGTCCGAGTTCGCACCATCACCCTCTCGTTGACGAAGTGGGCACAGATTCCCATGCACGGCCCAGCTTCAATTGGCCTAGCAAAAACCAATCTCCCGAACACTCGACTCTGTCCGCAGGCGCCGCGCGGGAGATCAATAACAGTCTTTTGATCGAGAGCAACAATCAAACGATCATCAAAGCTCTGCAGGAATCCCGCACCACGATGATAAGGCTTCTGAAACTACCTAGCCAATCTCGCTCCCCCAGTTAGTGCCAGTTGAAATCCGCAAAGGCCCGCCATCAAATTCTTACCATCCGACCATTCCCAGCTCATGCAAAAAATTACCGCCCTCGACCCCGAATCTCACTCAACCGACCTCGTCGCGGAGAACATCGCCAAGCTCAAGGAACTCTTTCCTGGACTCCTCACCGAAGGAGAAAACGGCAGCTCGGTGAATCTCGACGTGCTCAAGTCCCTCGTCGGCGACCAGACCGTGACCGATGCCGAGGAAAAATACGGCCTCAACTGGCATGGCAAGCGCAAGGCCCGCCAACTCGCCCTCATTCCTTCGACCGGCACGCTGCGCCCCTGCCCGGAAGACAGCGTGGACTGGGACACCACCCAGAACCTCATGATCGAGGGCGATAATCTGGAAGTCCTCAAACTTCTGCAGAAATCCTACGCTGGGAAGGTGAAACTGATCTACATCGATCCACCCTACAATACGGGCAAGGACTTCGTCTATCCGGACAATTTCAAGGACAACATCAAGAACTACCTCGAACTCACCGGCCAAACCGGCGAGGGCGGCAACAAACTTTCCTCCAACTCCGAAACCTCCGGCAGATTCCACACGGATTGGCTAAATATGATGTATCCGCGGCTGAAGCTGGCGCGGAATCTATTGCGGGAGGATGGAGTGATGGTCATTCACATGGACGAACACGAGCATTCAAACCTCTCGACTCTGCTCGCCGATATTTTCGGGGAAGAGAATCTTCTTGGCGCTGCGGTCTGGGACAAAAAGAATCCGAAGGGAGATGCAACCCGACTTGCCTATCAGCATGAATCACTATTTTTCGTCGCCAAAAATCAGTCTATTTTTGCGGATAAGGGCGGCCTGACACGACGGAAAAAGAATGCCGAAGCAATAATTGCAAAAGCAGCTAAGCTTTTTTCGCGGATTGGGAAACAGGACTTGCCAACCGACCTGAAGGAATGCGCGAAGCGTTACGAGTTGTCAGAGGAATGTGTTAAGCCACAGTTACGAAGAATTGATCTTGAGGTCGTAAACGAGGAATTTTCCGATTGGATAAAAAACCAAGGCTTTTCTGGAGGAGAAGCTGCATACTCGAAAATTGACGATAGCGGTTTTGTTTTCCAGTCCGTTTCAATGGCCTGGCCCAACAAGAAAAAGGCTCCGGATGAGTATTTTATTCCTTTGAAGCATCCGGTGACAGGCCAAGATTGCCCAATCCCCGAAAGGGGTTGGAGGAACCCTCCAGCTACCATGAAGAAATTGCTGGATGCAGGCGAAATTTTGTTCGGAAAAGATCACACCACTCAACCTCGCAGGAAGTATTTACTTGCGCAGAATATGTCAGAAAACTTTCCTTCGGTCATTGGATTCGGAGGTAGTGACGATGCCCTTCTTGCTGCACTAGGTATTCCTTTCGATAATCCGAAGCCGGTAGAACTTACACGAGAATTGGTTGCAACTGCGCTACAAACCGAAGGCATTGTGTTGGATTTCTTTGCTGGGAGCGGAACAGCAGGCCATGCTGTAATGGAACATAATATTGCGGCACAGAATCCAGCCCGCTACATTCTTGTGCAGTTGCCTGAGCCGCTGGACTCAACTGAAAACGCCCAGAAGGTTGCTGTTCAGTTCTGCGACTCGATTGCCAAATCACGTAACATTGCCGAACTCACCAAAGAACGCCTCCGACGCGCTGGTGCAAAAATCAAAGAAGAAAACCCGATGTTCTCCGGCGACACCGGTTTCCGCGTCTTCAAGCTCGGTTCCACCAACATCCGTGAGTGGGACCCGAATCGTGATAATCTCGCCGCATCGCTCGAAGCCTCTGTGGATCACCTCAAGAGCAACCGCACGGACGATGACATCCTCTTCGAACTCCTGCTCAAGCTCGGCCTCGATCTCTGCGTGCCCATGGAGCAGCGCAAGATCGCCGACAAGACCGTCCACAGCATCGGAGCCGGCGTGCTTATCACCTGCCTCGACAAGTCCATTTCCCGCGCCGACGCCGAACCCATTGCCCACGGCATTCTCGCCTGGCTGAAGGAACTCAACACCGCGGGAGACAGCACCCTCGTCTTCCGGGACAGCGCCTTTGCCGACGACGTTGCCAAGACCAACCTCAGCAAAATCCTCGAACAAAACGGCATCGCCTCCAAAAACATCCGCAGCCTCTGAGATCCGATGAAAATCCACTTTGAACCCGATCTCGACTACCAGCAGAACGCCATTGAAGCCGTATGCGATCTCTTTTGTGGGCAGGAGATCTCCCGCAGCGAATTCACCGTCACCAAAGACCCTTCCGACCTCCAGGTCCGCATGGAGTTCGCCAAGAACGACCGCGGCCACGGCAACAAGCTTTCCCTGCTGGAAGACGAAATTCTCAAGAACCTTCGCGAGGTCCAAGTCCGCAACGGCATCAAACCTTCCAAAATCATCGAGACTGGTGACTTCACCGTCGAGATGGAAACAGGCACCGGGAAAACCTACGTTTATCTCCGCAGCGCCTTCGAGCTAAACCAGCGCTTCGGCTTCACCAAGTTCATCATCGTCGTCCCTTCGGTTGCCATCAAGGAAGGTGTCTTCAAGTCCATCCAAATGATGGAGGAACACTTTAAGGCGCTTTACTCGGGTGTGCCTTTCGATGCGTTCATCTACGACTCCACCAAACCCGGGCAGGTTCGGAACTTCGCCACCAGTCCTAATCTACAGTTCATGGTCATGACCGTGCAGTCCATCGTCCGCAAGGACTACGCCGTCATTTACAAGGACTCCGAGAAAACCGGCGGCGAAAAACCCATCGACCTGATCCGCGCCACACTCCCCATCGTCGTCATCGACGAGCCTCAGAGCGTCGAAGGTGGCCTGGAAGGAAAAGGACGCCAGGCCATCAACGAGTTGAATCCTCTCTGCAAGCTCCGCTACTCCGCCACGCCGAAGGAAGCGCACCATCTGGTTTTCAAACTCGATTCCGTGGATGCCTACGAACGGAAGCTGGTCAAGCAGATCGAAGTGGCATCGCCAAAGATCAGCGACGCCTTCAACCGACCCTACATCCGCTTTGTTAGTGTGAAAGCCACGCGTGGTGCACCGAAAACGGTCATCGAGGTGGACAAACAGAACGGCAAATCGGTAGCCCGCACCGAGATTTTGGTCATGGACGGCGACGACCTAGAAATGATCACCGGCAGAGAAATCTACCGCAACCACAGCATCGGAGAAATCCGGGCAGGGACAGGCAACGAACTGTTGGAAATCAAGATACACCCCGGACAGAGCATCTTTCTTGGGAAGGGAGAGATTCATGGGGCCATCGACGAAGACGCGATTGGCCGTCAAATGATCCGCCGGACTATCAAGGCCCACCTGGACAAGGAACTGCGTTTCACTCCGCTTGGCATCAAGGTGCTATCCCTGTTCTTCATCAAAACCGTATCCGACTACCGCACTTACGATGAAAGTGGACAGCCCGTCCGAGGTCCGTTCGCCACAATTTTTGAAGAGGAATACGCTCGTGCCATCGCCTTGCCTGAATACCAGACACTTTTCAAGGAGGTTGATACCAAGAGCATGCCAACTCAAGTGCACAACGGCTACTTCTCCATCGACAAGAACGGCAGTTGGACCGATACCAGCGAGAGCAATGAAAATGGTCGGCAAGGCGCGGAGCGCGCCTACAACCTGATCATGAAGGAAAAGGAGAAGCTCCTTAGTTTTGACACCCCCCTCAAGTTCATCTTCTCCCACTCCGCGCTTCGCGAAGGCTGGGACAATCCCAACGTGTTCCAAATCTGTTCCCTGCGGGACATGGCCACCGAAACCCAGCGCCGCCAAACCATTGGTCGAGGCCTCCGACTCTGCGTCAATCAAGATGGCGAACGTGTCCGGGGATTCGCGGTCAACACCCTCACCGTCATCGCGAGCGAAGGCTACGCCGAGTATGCCGAACGACTCCAAAAGGAAACCGAAGACGAAATGGGCATCAAGTTCGGCGTCGTGGACGACGACCATTTTGCCGCCGTCACCGTCCCCGACGCAAACGGCGAGTTGGTCCCTCTCGAAGATCAATCGCTTGTCATCTGGGACCACCTCAAGAAACAGGGCTACATCGATGCGAAAGGCAAAGTGCAGGATGCGCTACGCACTGCCCTCAAAAACAATACCCTAAGCCTGCCCCCAGGATTAGAGGCTGCGGCCCCACAAATTCAACAGATTCTGCGCAAACTCTCCGGTAAGCTGGAAATCAAGAACGCCGATGAAAAAGTCCCGATTCCGGTCCGCAAAGCCGTTCTACTCGATGCTCGCTTCAAGGAACTCTGGGATCGCATCAAACACAAAACCACCTACCGAGTGGAGTTTGACAACGTCGCCCTGATCGCCGCCTGCTCCAAAAGCCTTCAACAAGCTCCGCCCGTCCCTCGCGCTACCCTCGTCTGGCAGATTGCCGAACTCGGCATCGGTCGCTCTGGTATCGACGCCAAGGAAGTCGCCACTTCCGCGCCCGTTGCGATCGAGGAAAACAATCTCGTCCTTCCGGACATCCTTACGGAACTACAAAACCGGACTCAACTCACCCGCCGTTCCATCGCAACCATTCTCACATCCAGCGGGCGTCTAAATGATTTCAAGCGCAACCCCCAGCTGTTCATTGACACTGCCGCCGAAGCGATCAACCGCGCCAAGCAGCTCGCCATTGTCGATGGCATCAAATACCACCGGATCGGAGCGGAGGAATACTACGCCCAAGAGCTGTTCGAAACCGAGGAACTTTTCGGCTATCTTGGCTCCATGGTCGCCGCAACCAAGTCGGCCCATGAACAAGTGCGTTACGACTCCGACACCGAGCGCCAGTTCGCCGAGAATCTCGAAAAGAACGAAGCCGTCAAAATCTTCGCCAAGCTCCCGGGCTGGTTCGTGATCCCCACTCCGCTCGGCACCTACAACCCCGACTGGGCCATCGTCGTGGAAATCGACGGCGAAGACCGCCTCTATTTCGTCGTCGAAACCAAGAGCGGCATGTTCACGGATGACCTCCGCACCCGTGAAGATCACAAGATCAAATGTGGCGTAGCCCATTTCGACGAACTTGGCAAATCACACAAGAATCCCGCCCGCTTCAAGAAGTCCACCGACAAGATGGAATTTTTGAATTCGTGATTATCACAGACCAGAATCTTCTCTCCAGAACGCAGATACCTTTCTTATGAATCTCATCGACCAGCTCATCAACAATTCTAAAGAACAAGCTGCCGCCCGCTGCATTGGAATCGATCTCGGAACGACCAACAGCACCGTGGCACAAGTCAAGCTGCCATTGGAATCCGGTGCATCCACCGAGGCGTCATGCGAGTGCCTGCATTTGGAGCAGCCGACGCAGATGGGACCCTACATCGGGGCGCTTGTCCCGTCGGTGGTTGCTATCGACAAGGCTGACACGGTCTGGGTGGGCGAGGGGGCGAAGAGGATGAGGGCGGAGCCGCAAAAACACGGTCTGAGCCTGGAAAAGAACCTTTTCTACGAGACGAAGAATGAAATAGGCCTTCAGAAGCGCTATCTGCGGGCTGGCGAGGACTTTGACCACGCCCGTAAGATTGCGGGGCACGTGCTCCGTTTTTTGGCGGAAGGGGCGCGAATGGCGGCGGGAACGCCACCGAAGCGGACAGTGGTGACAGTGCCTGCTTCATTTCAGATCAACCAGCGGGCGGACACACTCGAAGCGGCGAAGCTGGCGGGATTGGAGCTTTCGGACTTCGATTTGCTCGACGAGCCGGTCGCCGCTCTAACGGATTATCTATTCACCCACGCGGGAGACGATGTCTGGGATAAAGCTCAGAACGTGATCGTGTTTGATTTCGGGGGCGGCACCTGTGATGTGTTCGTGGCGCGGCTCATGCCAGCGGGGAACGGCTCGGCGTTCGCCATCGAAACCCGTTCGGTATCTCGCTACCACCGGCTGGGCGGCGGAGATTTTGACACCGCCATCATTCATCAAGTGCTCATCCCGCAACTGCTGAAGGACAATCAGCTTACGCCCCGGCACTTCGAGTGGACTGAACGGAAGAAGATCATTGAACCTGCCCTGCGCGGATGCGCCGAGGCGCTCAAGGAGGGACTCTGCCGCGAGATTGCCCAACTGCATTTGCATGGACGTTACGAGCAGGCTGACAAGGCGGCCATCGTCGCCCGTCAGGCACCGACAAAAGTGGTCGTTTCCGGAAAGGACTACATCCTAGCCAATCCCGAACTTAGTGCGGCGACTTGGGAGGATCTGCTCAGGCCATTCCTCGATCTGGAAATGCTCCATGCCCGTGAAACCGACTACACCCTCGCGCTATCCATTTTCGCCCCGCTAACCGACGCACTTGAACGCTCTCGCATACGCCCTGCAGACGTCGATCTGATCCTGCTCGCTGGTGGCAGCTCACTGGTCCCGCAGGTTCAGTGGGCTTTGGAGGAGTTCTTCAAGAGTAGTCGGGTGATGCGCTTTCCGGATGGCACCGCCGCGCAAACCGCAATCGCCCGCGGTGCGGCATGGACCGCCGCCTGGTTGGAATCGTTCGGAAAGCCGCTGGTGGTCCCCGTGGTTTCTGAAACCATCGCGCTGCGGGTCCAAGGCGGGAAGCCCATCCCGCTGGTGCAGACGGGCACTCCAATTCCTTTTCCCGCCGATGGAGGCTACGAAATGTTTGCCGGGTTGGCGCTCCCCAAGTCGTTTTCAGGCACCCTGCGCATCGAAGTGGTCACGCTACCTGACGAGCATGTGGTGCTCAATCTGCCGGTGGATTTCCCGCGTTCGGAGGCAGGCGAGCCAATCAATTTCGAGTATCGCTTTAGTTCTGGTCGCACCTTCGAGTGCGCGGTGGCGCTGCGGAAGTTGCCGGATGATCGCCACGAGATTGTATCGGAGAATCCGCTCATCAACGTGAGTAATCCAGGCGAAGCACGGGTGGAGATCGAGCGCATCGAGGAGGAACTGCGAGATGCGGGAGGGGCAAAAGGTCGCGACCGCGAAACTTTGGTGCGTTTGGCCGAACTCTACCGGGAGCTCCGCATGGTGGAAAAAGCCTGCGAAGTGCTCAAGACGGCCTCCCGCGCCGTGGGAAGACCGGATGCCTGGATACTCAATCGGCAGGGAATGTATTATGACGAGATCGGCGATTACAACCGAATGGAATCCCACTATGCCGAAGCGGCCCGGGTTTCCGGCAACTGGGCCGGCCCGCTCTTCAACTGGGCCTTACACTGCAAGCGGCACCGGAATTTTGCGAAGGCTCTGGAGAAGATCGACGAGGGGATTCTTCGCGAACCCGATTCCGGCCCGTATTATGCGCTGCGGGCGCGTATTCTGGAAGGACTCGGCCAGGCTGCCGCCGCCAAGGAATCGGCCGAGGAGGCAATGACCCATTTCCCGCCGGTAGGCGAGCAAAGCGCGTGGGACCTCGGTTGGTATGAGGATGCTGCCCGCCTGCTCGGTCGCGAAAAGGAAGTCAAATCTGCCAAAAGTGCAAGGGAGCAGAGCGGATCATCCGGAGTTCGCCATTCCGGCGACGACGATCTGCCCGTGATGATGCAACCCTGATCTAAACCGCCATGTCCCACGTCCTACACGACAGCCAACTCACCCGCGAACAACGAGCAATCGTTGAACTTCGACCCGAGCGCCACCACTTGGTTACGGGTCCTCCGGGCTCGGGAAAGACGCAGGTATTGCTCCACCGCGCACGATGGCTCAGCGGGAACCTAAATGTTCCCTCCAACCGCTTTACCGTGCTGGTTTACACCAATGTCCTGACCTACTTCCTGCGGCAGGCTATCGATTTCCTCGGCATCCCGCCCGGCAACGTGCGGACCTTCGATGATTTGTGCTCCGAGTTGTGGGACCAGCACGTTCGTGGGCCAAAGCCATGGACTCCTGCCGTTGGACGCAGTCGGGGATCTATGGACTTTCCTGCCATCCGGGCCGGAGTGCTAGCAGCGCTGTCACGCCCAGGAGCCCTGTCAGCGCCTCCACTTGATTTTGTGATGGTGGACGAAGGTCAGGACTTGGATGCCACAGCCTACGGCATCCTTCGACTCGTCGCGAGACACATCACGGTATTCGCTGACGCCCGCCAACAGATCTTCGAGGGCGGAGCCTCGGTGGACGAAATTCAGCGCCATCTCGGCTTCGCCGGCCAGAGTGCCTCGCTGCTGCCCGGCTATCGCAATTCGCCCGACATCGCCAAGATGGCTTCCTATTTCGGGAACGCTTACGAGGGAGTCAACTACGGGGCGATGGAACGCCAGAAGCCCTGCCTCTACGTGGCCCGCGATTGGGAGGATGAAATCGACCATCTTGCCGAAGTCCTGCGGGAGCGCCGCCTACTGAATCACCGCTGCGGAATCATCGTGCCAACAAACCGCGACCTCTACAGTGTGGCAAACAAACTCGCCGAACGTGGCGTGGAGGTTCACAAGGCCGTCTCTGTGCGCAGGGGTGGCACCCCACCTGATTTCGATTCGTTGGTTCCTGTCATCGCCTCATACCACAGCGCCAAGGGTCTCACCTTCGATACTGTGCTGCTACCTAAACTGGTGGAAACCAACTTTTCCCGGGTAAGCGGCGAATTCCGCAAACGCCTCCTGCTCGTCGGTATCACCCGCGCAACCCAGTGGGCTTATCTCAGCACCGTCGGCGGCTGGGAGATGACGGAGGTTGCCCAACTACACACTGCCGCTACCAACGGTGACCTATTCGTCAAATCCAGCCAAGGAGCAGGACATGGGGCACCAACTCCGCCCGCTGCCGACACCAGCTCCGATGACGATGTCGGGTTTCTTTGATAACGGCAGAATATCCTGTCCGAAAGCCCTTGATCCGACTCGCCGATCTGGCAGACGTATGGCGTATGGATGAGAACCTGACCAGCAACGTCAAACTCCGGATTCTCGGGAGAGCGGCGGTAATGGGTCAGGGTTCAATTCCATTCGCAAATCCGGGACAGAATGGCGGTTTTTCCGACGGATTTCTGACAAAGAGACGTGTCGATGCCTGTCATTCTGGACAACCCGGAAAATCCAGTGACCCAAAGAATCCTATGAAATCAA
>Ga0315903_10012280_pt1 | contig 10001 bp, 14 predicted proteins | sample LakEriMetagenome_7_FD_203524 | JGI IMG/M metagenome (GOLD analysis project Ga0315903, IMG submission 203524) | Freshwater fungal communities from buoy surface, Lake Erie, Ohio, United States - Buoy 2 MA119 | ecosystem: Environmental > Aquatic > Freshwater > Lake | place: USA: Lake Erie, Ohio... | reverse complement strand
TGGCGCTTTGCCACAAGTTCAACACTTCAATCGTCTGCATCCTCCACGAGAACCCCGGCACGGACCAAGGCAAGACGCGCGGGCACCTCGGCAGCGAGTTGAACCGCAAGGCGTTTGCAAACCTCCGCATCGACAAGGACGAAGAGGGGATTTCAACCTTGTGGGGAACGGACATGCGCAAAAAGGATATTCCGAAGTCTCAAGGAACCTGTTTTCAATACAGCGACGAAGAACAGATGCACGTCACGGTGGGCAAGGCTGGCGCTATCATGGCGGAGCGCAACGCGGAGAAGTCCCAGCGTCTCAAATCCGCCCGTGATGAAAAAGACCTTGAAAAGCTGGATCGCATCTATGAGGCGGGCGAGCCGTTGGATTACACGTCGCTCGTTGACGCGATTTGCGAAGAGTTCGCCATCAAGGATCGCGGTGCAAAGGTCCGCGTTGCGAAATGGCGGGCGGATAGCGTCATTGAAAAGCTGGACGATGGCCGATACGCCCTCAAAAAATAAACCCCGGCGCGCACAAGGCGGGCCGGGGCGCGCCCCTCAATCAGTCGGGCACCCTCGCCAATCGTCCCCAGCGTGCATTGCCTCCGCCGCCATGCGGGCAAGGTTGCGCGTGCGATAGGTCACGCCGCCCGGCACGAGCACAAATCGCCCGTCCCTCCGCTCGATCCGATATGGCTTCGTGCTTGGCCTGCCGCCCCGCCGCCCGTTCGCTCTCACCGCTTCCGCTTTCGCCTCGCTCTTCACGCGTCCGCCTTTCCGGCCAAGCATCGCAGCGGCTTTCTTGATTGGGTCATTCATGGGTTGCTCCTTTCCTCATGGCTATCCGGGTTTCCCCGACCTCGCCCCCCATCCACCTGTCAGGCTCGCGCGCGGTTTGCAAGGCCGTTTCAATCCTGGCCTCACTGTCCGCCCCGTGGATCGTGTCCAGCCAGCGGCCAAGGGAGGAATCCCACGACTGCACCACAAAGCGGCGAGCGTGCGCGTGGTTGGAAAGCGGGTAGTTCATCCCTCGCCTCCTTTCGCTCCGGTGATGGCGGCGCGGATCATTTTAAGCGCGATCTTCAAATCCCGCTTTGCAGACCCGTCAGCCAATTCGCTTTGCGCCTCATAGACATGAGCTTCAGCCGCAACAAGGGCATCAAGCAACTCCGGCGCGGCACAGAAAAGCGCGGCGTTCGCCTTCATCGTTTCCGCCGTGCTGGGTGATCCTTTCCGCATGTCCCCGCCGCCATAAGGCGAGGTTGAAACGTCAGGGAACGAGCAAACAACCCGGCTTAGTCCGTCAAATATAGCGTTCGGCGTGCCGTCTTTTTTCCGCCCGTAGGTGAGTTGGATGGAGTTCATGCGTCCCCCCCTTCAACCTTGGTAATAACAAGGAAATCTTTTTCGCTCCATAAAATGTGATGTGCTTTCAGTTGCTCCGCAAAAGCGCGGGCTTCCTCGATGTTGGAAAATCGGCGCTTGATTCGTTTCGTGCCCAAGCGGGCTTCAAGTGTGTATGGTTTCATCTTCTCAGTTTTCTACGGTTTGTGGTTCATGTCTAAACGTCCATCCGCGATACTCGCGGCGCGCCGCGGCTGCGGCTTCAATCTCACTCGCCCAAAATGGCTCTTGATTCCCGAAGCGCCAAGGAGCGCCAATCGTCCGCTCATTCGTGTGAAACAGCGTGGCCTCGCTCCGGTCTTTGGTCATCGGTCCATAGGCTTCATAAAACTCCTCCCCCGTGGGGGAAATCAGGATTGTTATGTGTCGGTTCATGTTCATTCCTTTCAGTCGATGTTGTTGGAAGCCAGCCACGACGGGTAATCCCCATCGTGAAGCGGGCAGTATGGCGGCACAGGGCCGTTGCATTTACCGAAATTGCACGGGCAATCCAGTTCCTTGACGAGTTCCCCTGCCGTCCATGTCCATTGCCCGCGCAGGTTTGCAAACTCATACGGGGTGCAATCCACAATCACGGCCACCGCATCAGCGGCAGGCTCGTGAGGGTTGCGGTCAAAACGATCAGGCAAAACAACCTGCGTGTTGGGGGCGAGTCCGCGGAGATAGGCAATCGCGGATTCCTTGGTTGTAAGGTCAACGCAATCCGCCAATCGCCAGCCCTTGCCGCTCGTGAGATTGGCCACAAGCTCAGCCTGCTTCTCCGCATGGTCAGGATCGCCGATCAGGGTGATGGGGAAATGGCGCGCGCTCATGCCATGCTCCTTTCCACCCGTGAGAGCACGGAGCGCAGGCGGTTCGCAAACTCGCCCACCGTTTCAACCTTCCACTCGCCTTTTGTCAGCCATTCGCTGTGATAGTGCTCAGGACGGGAATAGACGGCCTCGACGCGAAAGGCGCGGATCAGGCGCAGCATGCTGGCGATTTCATCCGCCGCATAGCCTTCGTCCGCCTTCATCACCGCAAGGCGCTTGTGGACGCCCCGCAGCGATGTCACGGCATCAATGTAGTCTTGCACGTCGTCAGACTCAACCTCACGCCCGCGCCACAGGCTCAAAACCTTGCCGTCATCACAGCGAAACGCGCGAATGCTGAATCCGCCCGTGTCGCCATTCACACGCTCTTCATGGTATGGATTCGACCAGTTGCGCGGCTTCCCATCCTCGCCCACCTTGGCGACAATGGCGCGGAACACGTCAGGGACATTCCCCCGCGCATCACACGGGGCTTTCAATTCTTCAATCATCAGGATTCTAGTTTTATGGGTAGTCTTCATGTTTCGTTGGGGTTGTGGCGGGGGATCGAACCCCGCCGGGTTGGTTGGTCACTTCGTCACGGTCGGGCACTTGCGGTTCTCCCACTTGTCCGACCACGCGGAAAGAATGCTGTCCATCGCATCCGGAATGTCGGATCGATAGGTGTAATCCGCCACGAGTTCAAAAGGCTCGTTTCCAAGCACGAGAAACAGCGTGTAGCGTTCCTCTCCCTTGGCGAGCCTCAGCCATCCCTCGTCACACGCTGTCAGATTCTCCACAGCAAGCTTCTTGGCTTTGGATGGTTCGAGGTGCGCAAGGTGATCCCGCTCTTCCCCATTGTCAGCGTAGCGCAGGACATAGCCCGCGCGCTGCAAATGGTTCACAAGGCTCGATACAACGGGTTTCCAATTCAGGTAGGTTCTCATTTTGTTGGTTGGGGTTGGGGTTCTGGTTGGTTTCTCAGATGCTCAAAAGGCGGGATTGCGATCCATTGCGGAATCCGCGATAAATCGGTGTCTTGCTGTCCCGGCGGCGCGCATCCATCGCTGCCCCGCGAATCGTCGTGAACGGACCATAAGCCGAGCAATAGCCCACCATGGGGCACACAGTTTCCGAATCCGGAGAGTCGGCGGAATAGGCACGGAAGAAACCGGACTTTTCAGCGTGCCAGTCTTCCATGATTACGATGCAGGGGGTGGTTGTGGTGTCGGTGTTTGCTTTCATTGCGGCGTCAAGATACCAAACCGCTTTGGTTTGCCAAGAACTATTTTCATCCAATTTTCCACTGTTCACACGAACAAAGTGCAAAGGTGCAAAACCTAGTGCAAAACATAGTGCAAAATGCACTCACTGGTGCATGTTCATAAGTGCAGTAGTGCAAAGGTGCAAAATGGCCCCTTGTGAAACAAGGGCCAATGCACTTTGCACTTTGCACTATGCACCAAACACAAAAATTCACTTCTAACAGCCAAGTGCAAACTTTGCACCTTGACGAAACGTGAACCCCGTCAACCATCCCTCCCATGTCCAAACCCAAAACATCCGCCAACTCCAACATCCCCGAAGGCTTCAAGGTCCGAATCTTCCTCCCCGGTGCCGTCATCCACGTTCTCACGGCGTCTGAGCCTCAAATCATCCGCGACGAGCAAGATCGAATCATATCCGCCCACCTCGACATCATCCCCAACACCGAGCACGGCGATTCCATCGGATTCATCGACTGGTCCGCCGTCATCGCCGTCTCTTGGCGTCAAACGAACGTTTGAGGTTTCAGCCGTGGCGGTGGGGGGTGGCCGACTACAAGCAAGCATCGGTTACGCATACGCGCGCAGAATTTGCTCTTGCAAAAAATTCGCTCCTGCAAACAAGTTGCGTCATGGATGCCGTTGCAATCGTGAACGCAGAATTACCCAAAGGCCGCAGACCGCTGACGAGCCTTGCCAATCCCGGCGACCTTTCCCCGAAGGTCTTGAGCATCCTCACCGAGAAGGTCCCGCCCGCCGAGGTGGCCGATGCGATTGGCGACATGATACGAGCCAAGCGAGTGACGAAGAACGGCGTGGAGGTGGATGGGCGGCAGCGTGAGGCTGGCGTGAAGCTGTGGCTGGCCTATGCCGTGGGCCTGCCGGTTCAACGCGTGGAAAGCGTCAACGTCAACCTCGACGCGGAATCCGGTGTTGGGTTGCGCGAACGCTTGGCGAAATCCCCCGCGCTCCGGGCGGCATTGCGAAAGGAGCTAGATGCCGCTGACTCGGTGGAGGTGGAAAGCGTGGCAGAAAAAGGAGTGTAGCAAAATAAACGGTTGTCGCATGGGTTTCGCGCGGATTTTCGGCTTTCGATTCGTGCTCCTGTAATCCTCCGTTATTTTTGCCACGTTCGGATTGACGAAACGTGGGGATGGGCGAGAATGTGGCGACATGAAAGCAATCCAACAAATCCCCGTTGCCATCCTCGCCCGCGTCTCAACCTCCAAGCAGGACAACGATAGGCAAGTGCACGAGTTGACCGAGCATGCCGAGCGCTCAGGCTGGCGCGTGGTCGAAGTGATCCGCGAGCAAGTGAGCGGCGCGAGCAAGACAAGGCCGGATGTTGTGCGCGCCAAGGAACTCGCCAAGGCTGGCACAATCCGAAAGGTGCTCGTGCATGAGATTTCCCGCCTTGGCCGTCGTCCGGCCCTTGTGCATGAGGTTGTGGAAAGCCTTCACGAGTCAGGCGCGAGCCTTTACTGGCACTCACAGCGCATTGAAACGCTTTTGCCGGATGGCAGGCGCAATCCCGCGGCAGGCATCATGCTTGCGGTGATGGCGGAAATGGCGCAGGCGGAGAGGGAAACGCTCATCGAGCGCACGCGCTCCGGGTTGGCAGAGGCGCGGAGAAAGGGCCGGGTGCTTGGCCGTCCGAAAGGCAGCACGCTGGACGCTGCGGAGCTTGTGGCGCGGCATCCCGACATCGCGCGGCACCTGCGGGCCGGTCATTCGATTCGCCACGCTGCGGCGATCACAGGCAAGAGCACGGGCACGGTGCAGGCGGTGAAACGGGCGATGGAGAAACAGTCTTGACGAAACGTGAAGGCTGGAAACAACGCCAGCCATGGACATCACCGACCGCAGGACCGATCCGCTACCCGCCGCAGGCAAGCTCCGCCTCGTGAATGACGAGGGGAAAGCCCGCATCCTCGACAGCAACGGGAAACGCGCGCGGTTGAGGGCGGAGGCTGGAATCCCCCTGCATGCGGTTGCGGCGACGGCTACGCTTGACCCGACCGGCACAAACAACAGCGTGCTTTACACCGCCAAGGTTGCAGGCGCGGCGGGAAATGCCATTTCGGTGCAATACGCGATCAGCGGTGCGGGAAGCGCGGTGTTGTCGGTTGCCGTGAACGGCACGGCGATCCTTGTGACGGCGGGCAGCGCAACGGTGGCATCGGCGGTCATTACGGCGGTCAACGCTGACGCTGCGGCATCGGCCCTTGTGACCGCGGCGGCATCGGGCACGGTGACGGGTGCGATTGCGGCGGTTGCGCAGACCTACCTTGCCAATGGTGAGGATGCCACGGAAGGGGTGTATGGTGACATGCTTTTGACGGAAACCGGATACTTGTGCATAGCGTTTGCCGATGTGAAGAAATCCAGCACGAGCGGATGGCGAGCGGTTGAAGTTCCTACTGTCTAACAATTCTCCCGCAGTCGCATGCGGGCCGTGCGGTTAATGGGTTTTCCGCGCGGATTCATGTCTCACCTCGGCCCGGCGGGGTATGCGACACCGGGAAACTTTGCATGGAAGGACTCGACACGATCTTGCGGGAGGCTACGCGCTGGGATGTTGCGGCGTGGTTTGAGGGGTTTGGGAAGATACGTCGGAAGGGTGGGGAGTTGGTGAGTCCGCGGGCGAACGTGTATCAGCATCGAATCAGCGAGGTGTTGCGTGAGGCGCATGAGCGGGGGAGGCCAGCGAGGCTGGTGTGTTTGAAACCGCGGCAGAAGGGCAGCTCGACATTCAGTGTTGCGGCGCTGTATCGGCGGATGATGGCGAAGCCGGGTGCTGGGTTGATTGCGGGTGGCGCGCATTTCCAAGGTGCGAACCTGTTCAAGATTCTCAAGACCTACACGGAGAATGACGGGTTGGATGGTGATGCGTGCAAGGTGATGGACACGTCGGCGCGGTTTCGGAATGGATCGAGCATTGAGCGGATCACGTTGGCGAACAGCAATGCGGGCCGGTCGGGGACGTTTCAGGCGATGGTGTTGACGGAGGTGGCGTATTTGTCGGAGGAAGGGGTTGCGAATGCGGACGAGGTGTTAAACGGGTTGGTGAAGTGTGTTCCGTATGAGCCGGACACGTTCATTATTCAGGAGAGCACGGCGAAGGGTGCGAGCGGGAGCTTCTATGATCTATGGCGTGGAGGGATTGAGTTTGACGAGTTCATGGCCGGGAAGAACGGCTATGTGAAGGTGTTTGCGGCGTGGTATGAGTTTGAGGATTCGCGGTTGTTGCCGGATGGTGAGGGGATAGGCGGATGGGATGATTTGACGGATCAGGAGCGGAGGTTGGCGGAGAAGTGGAATTTGGACTTGGAGCAGGTTGCGTGGATGCGGTGGGCGATACGGGAGGAGTGCAAGGGGGACTTTGACAAGTTCTGTCAGGACTACCCGTTTGATCCGGAGACGGCGTTCCTAAAGTCGGGTCGTGGTCGGTTCAGCATTGAGGGGTTGGAGTATCAGGAGAAGCGGTCGCGTGAGTGCAAGCGTGAGCATGGGGCGTTGGAATACAACGAGCGTGCGGACTCGGTGCAATGGGTTCCGATGAATGAGGGAGAGGCGCGGAGTGTTCGGTGGGAGACGCCGCGTGTCGGTTGCCGGTATTTGGTTGCGGTTGACCCTATGACGGGAGCATCGCAGACGGGTGGTGATGATCCGGACTCGCATGGTGTGTTTGTGTTGCGGCAGGGTTATCTGGACCGTGGCGAGTGGGTTGAGCCTGCGGTTGTGATGCGCAACATGCTGGTTGCGGATGGTGTTCGGTTCGGGTGCTGGTGGGACATTGACGTGTTGGAGGAAGAGGTGTGGAGGATGGCGAGGTATTGGCAGGCCATCATTGTTCCGGAGATGAACATGGATCGAGGGTTGGTGGAGTTGTTGAAGTTGAGGGGGGACGTGGACATTTATCAGCGTGAGATTTTCAACCGGCGGGAAATGACGCGGACGAAGGCGTTGGGATGGGTGACGGACATCCGGACGCGTCCGATGGTGATTGAGGGGTTGGCGCGTGCTGTTAGAGAGGCGGGGCGAGGTGGGTCGGGTGAGGGGATTGAGATACGCTGTCCGTGGGCGCTGGCGCAGATGCGGAATTTTGTTGTGAAGCCGAACGGGAAGGCTGAGGCGGGGCCGGGATGGCATGATGATGATGTGCTGGCGTTGGCGATTGGTGTTGCGACGTTGGAGATGGCGGTTCCGTGGCAGGAGCGTGAGCGGATGTATGGTGGGCGGAAGTTTTTGGTGGGTGGACGCAAGGCTGCGGGGCAATGGGATTGACACGCCCCCACGAGACGCAAAGGATGGTTTTGCCAGTGAGCATCGCGGGTTGACGCGAGTATCAGGCGCGATTGAGTCCAAAGGGCTGTGACACGGCCAGCCACGGTTGCGCAAGGTTGCCTCCCACAAAAACAAGGGGGGCGGATGGGCAAGGTCGGTTCATGGCTGACAATCCTTCCCACTGGAAATCTTGACAAAACGTGGGGGCCGTGAACAACGCGGGCATGAGCGAGATCATTCCTGTGTTGGAGCTTGGAAAAGCGCGTGCGAAAGAAGCGTTTTTGGCTGGGAGCGGGAGGGTGATTAACCCGAGTCGGAATGCTGACACGAGGCAGGTCCGGTATCGGATGGGTCGCCACCGCGGGAAAACGCCGGATCAGGTTGACTCGGAGTTCGAGCGGTTGTGGGGGAGTGTGAATCCGAAGGTGCGGGAGAAGTATGCGAAGATGGCGGGTCCGCAGACGAGTTCCGGGTATGGTGCGAAGGTTGAGAAGCCGGAGATGAAGAAGGTTCCGCTTGCTCCGGTGCCGCGCCCCGAGGCGAAGCCAGATGCTGCAAAAGTTCCGACGTTTGATGATTTGACGAAGGTTGACCATTCGGCGCTGACTCCTGACGGGATGCGTCATTCGATTGGCGATGGAGCGGCGAGCGCGCCGGTATCTTTGCCGAAGATGCCTGATGCCGTGACCGGCACGCCTGAAGAATGGAAGGCATACAACGATCAAATGGCAAAGTTGAACCCGTCAACGCCGTTTCTCAAAACTCCAATGGGCAAGCTCGTCGCACCGATTGTTGACCCTGACACGATCCACAACACTGATTCGGCTGGCAATCGGATCGACAAGCCGGGTTCGGTGAAGCCAACCGCGGCGACTCCGGTTGCGACGGTTGAAAAGCCGGGAGCATTTGCGGGAGCGAAGCGCCGTGGGGGAGCTTCCCCAAGCGCGCAGCAAGGTCGGATTTCAAGCGGGGCGAGTCCGTCCGCGCCGCCCGCGGTTCGTGATGCGGCGGCTGACGTGGCGGACAAGCCGTGGCAGAATGTTGCGGGTCAGCCAGCGCAAACGCCTGTTCCGCGCCCGATGCCGGACCAAAAGACGTCATCGGTGACCCCGGCGGAGCGCGCCCGTCCAACAATGTCGGAGACTCCGGCGGGCATGGAGTTGGTCGGGATGAAGGGTGGAGTTCCGCAGTATGAGTCAATTGGCAGCGTGTATGGTGAAAGCCCGCGCAAGGCTGATGCGCCTCCGCTTGGAAATGTTGGTCCGGTGCGCGCTGAAAGGACGGCGAATGACATTCGGGCGGACTATCAGAATCGGAACCAGACGCCTGCCAACCGCGCCGGAGCGGACAATGCGATGCGATCACAAGGCATGGTTATCCCTGCCACTCCGCAAACTCCGGTAACACGCGGCCCGGCCAGCCAGCCAGCCCCGGCCTACCAGTCGCCCACGGAAAAGGGAGGCGCGTTCAGCCGCGAGCGATACGCCAAGACCGCTGCGGCGCAGCAGGAGGGTTGGGACAAGAAAGCGATCCGTGATGGCACCGCAAGTCAGGCCACCAAAGATAAATGGTCTGACTACTCCAAAGAACGTGAGGCCGGTGTTGCGATGGACAAAGAGATCAACAAAGGCAAGCCCTACGGCGGAGCGGCCCCGGTTGTCGGTGGCGTAGGTAGCACTCCGAACAGCAAGGTTGTCGGGATTCGTCCCGGTTCTGCTTTTCCGATCCGCAAGCCGCGGTTTGCGATGGCTCGATGATTTTTCACAGACGGGCCGCGATGGCGGCGAACGAAACGACGGGTGGATACCCGCAACCTCAACCTTATGAAATCAGATGGATGACAGCATGTTTCGCCAAAAGGGCGCGGGAGTCCCGCGTGGAAATGAATCGGTCGCGGAGGATGCCGTTCCGAGTGAACTCAGCGGGGGTGAGGTTCGTGTTCCGATATGGAAGTCGTTTGTTGGAAACAAGGATTTCCAAGAGCGGCAGGCTGGCGCGATAGCGGCGGAAAAGAGCCTGATGGCTTCCGCCGGGCGCGGCGGCGTGCGGTGGGGTGGTGACAACGGGCGGTTGTTTCGGAAGGCTGGCAGTTCGATTGAGGAATTTGACGCCGAGCAGTTGGCGGAAGACCCGGAAGCCGGGCCGTTTGCGCGCAAGAGCCTGTTTGACCGTGAGCGCCGGAGTGCGGCGGCGGAATATGATGGGTATGATTTGAAGCTCCAAGACCCGGCTTTCAAGGCGCGCGGTCTGACGGAAAAAGACCGTCA
>Ga0315903_10012278_pt1 | contig 10003 bp, 16 predicted proteins | sample LakEriMetagenome_7_FD_203524 | JGI IMG/M metagenome (GOLD analysis project Ga0315903, IMG submission 203524) | Freshwater fungal communities from buoy surface, Lake Erie, Ohio, United States - Buoy 2 MA119 | ecosystem: Environmental > Aquatic > Freshwater > Lake | place: USA: Lake Erie, Ohio... | reverse complement strand
GGCAACTACAATGAATTTAACGACCACCTACGCGGGTAAATACGCGGGTGAGTACATTAAGGCGGCGTTTCTTGCGAACGAATCTTTGCAACACGTAACCGTAAAAGAGAATATCGATTACCGCGCGGTTGTAAAGAAACTCGTTGACGATATCACTTTCGAGGCTCCGACGTGCGATTTTTCAGCGCTCGGCGAAATCACAATTACCGAACGTACACTAACGCTCGAGAAGTTCCAAGTTCAGAGAAACATTTGTAAAAATAATTTCTTGAATGACTGGGCGGCGGGCGATTTTCAACGCGGTGAGGTTGAGCCAGCTTTGGCCGAAACTCTTATCGCTAATATGCTCGAGGGTATCGCGGCGAAAAACGAGGAGATTTTGTGGACGGGTGCAAACGCCACAACTGGCGAGTATAACGGATTGCTTACTTTGATGAATACGGGTGGTTCGGGCGTTCTTTTCGTATCGACTCCCGTGGCTATCGATAGCACAAACGTAATTTCTAAAATTGCGGCGACGGTTGCAACCCTTCCAACGGCGGTTAAGCGCTCAATGGAAAAGCCTGTTATTTACATCGCTCAAAACGTTTGGGAGGCATTCATGCAAGCAAGCGCGGCGGCGGGCAACGGTTGGTACACATACGGCGGCCCTGAGATGCCTAAATCTTATTTAGGTTATCAGTTGGCAATATGCCCAGGAATGCCCGACGATACTATCGTTATGGCTCAGAAATCCAACCTATGGTTCGGTACTAACGTCCTTTCAGATTGGAACTCGGTTCAAGTTGTGGACATGGGCCAATTTGCCGAGGATAACGTTCGTTTCTCAGCTAAGTTTTTCGCTGGGTGCCAATTCGGTATCGGGAACGAAATCGCGGCTTACGGAACTTGGTTCTAAAAAATTAAACGGGGGGTTAATAGCCCCCCCTAACTTTAAAAAATTAAAAATATGCCTTGTTTATTAACTCAAGGGTTTCTCCTAGATTGTAATGAGGGCGTTGGGGGTGTTAAGGAAATTTTCTTTTGTAATTGGGAAGATTTTCAAAGCGGTGTTACAACCGACCCCGCGACGGGCCTTGTAGATGGGTTGCCAACCGCGACCATTTTCCGCTATCAGCCGAACCGTAACACGGGCGCGCTGACGGTTGTCCCAACTGCTAACCTCGAAAACGGAACGTTGTATTACGATCAAACCGTCGAGCTAACTTTGGGAAAACTTTCCAACTTTAAAAAACAAGAACTCGAAAATATGAGTAAAGCGAAACTGATTGTTTTCGTTCGCTTGTATGACGATCAGATCTTGATGGTGGGCCGTACCGATGGGGCTTTTCTAACCTCGGGAAGCTATCAGAGTGGAAAGGCTAAGGGCGATTTAAACGGTTACCAAATAACCGTTAACGCTCAGGAGCCAGCTCAGCCCGACTTTTTGGAGGCTTACACGGCCGACCCGTTCGATAATTTCGCAACGATTACGGTCGACCCAGCTTATTAATATCGTTAAAAGGGGTTATACATTAAAAACGGGGGCGGGCGTTAAAACTCGCCCCTTTTTTATAAAAATATGGTTTATTTAAATACAAATCAGGCGGCCCAAACGCTCTATTTAAGTTTGAACGAATCGCGTCAATATTTCGCGACTGCGTTTACTCATTACCTCTTTATTTTAATTCATGAGGAGAATAGCACGGCGGGCGAGGAGTTGGCTCAAGTTGCCACTATTGTAAACGAAAACCAAAGGATAACCCAATTAACGGTAACAACGGTCGGTTTGACCCTTCCTGGGCGTTATCGATATGAGATTTACGGGCAAAATTCGGCCGTAAATTTGAACCCAACTAACGCGGCAATCGTTGGCCTGTGCCGAATCGGTTGGCTCGATTTAAAGAGCTCGACAATTTATTACGATGTTCCCAATATAACCATTAACGACGATATTATTTACAATGGAAACCCATAACGTTAAACGAATTTCCCTCGCCGATTATACGGTTAGGAGCTCAGCCGAAAAAATCGACCGTTCGGGCTGGGTTAATTACGGGGTCGATAATTTATTTCCGCAATATATCTCAGAATTAGCCGCGACGGGCGCCGTTCACGGTTCCCTTTGTGTATCGATTGGAGATATGTTCGCGGGCAAACGCCTCGAGGCTGGGCAATATAACGGCCGTTTGGAGGCTTTGAGTGCTTACGATGTTTTTTACGGTTGCGCTCATGATTATAAAAAATTCGGGGGCTATTATATCGAGGTAATTTATTCGGTTGATCGCCTTTCAATTGCTAAAATTCGCCATTTGCCATTCGAGGAGTGCCGAATAGCGGTAACAGGTGAGGAGGAGGAGATAGTTGGGGTTTATCATTCCAATGATTGGGCGAATACTCGCAAAAAAAAGAACAAGCCTCAATTTTCGCCCGTTTACAATCCAACGAATAACGCCGAGGAGCCGCGCCAAATCTTTTACAAGTTCGCCTATTGTGGCGCTAATATTTACCCGCGCCCCGATTATTACTCGGCAATAAATTCGATTGAGCTGGCAAAGGAAATAAGCGTTTACCACGTGAATAATATTATGAACGGGCTCAGCCCTTCAATGATAGTTTCGTTATTTCAAGGCGCGCCCGACCCTGAGCAACAAAGGGACATGAAGAGGGATTGGGAACGCGAGTTAACAGGCGCCCGAAACGCGGGAAAGTTTATAATGACTTTCAACGAGCGCGATACGCCGAAACCTGAAATAACAACGTTTCCCCTTTCGGATGCTGACAAACAATACGAGTTTTTAAGTAAAGAGAGCACGTCCCTAATAATGGTCGCTCACCGCGTGGTTACCCCTTTACTTTTCGGAATTCGTGACGTTGGGGGCGGTTTTGGTTCGAATAAAGATGAAATGGCGGTCGGCCTTGAGATTTTCACTAACCAAGTGGTCGAACCCGCTCAAAGAAAACTAGCCTCGGGCCTTGAGGAGATATTGAGCTACGAAATGCCTAACCTAACTATTACGGTAATTCCAAATTCGCCGCTAATGTTAACGCCGCCCGTTAAGGTTGAGCCGACGCCAGCGGCTCCGATTACTCAAGCTCTTGAGGTTGAAAAAAAAAAGGCCGTTTGTTGCGCCCGTGAAACAAGCGAGCTCGAGGCGTTGGGTTCGGAAATCGCCGAGGAGCTGATAGCCCTCGGAACCGAACCGCCCTCGGGTTATATTTTAATCGATAGTTATGAGGTCGATTACATGAATGACGATAAAGAAAACGAGGAACTCGTTAAAATCGAGGCTCACGAATTAGCGAGCACGGGAAGCGCTCAGCCAATGAGGCCCAGCGAACAAGATTCCACAAACTACGCGGGAATTACTTTTATGACGCGCTACCGATATAAAGGAAACGCGGCAACTGAGCGCGAATTTTGTAAAAAAATGATTAGCGCCGATAAGCTGTACAGAAAAGAGGATATTGAGGCAATGGAGGAAAAAGCCGTTAATCGAGGCTGGGGCCCATACGGTTCGGATTATTACTCGATTTGGCTCTATAAAGGCGGCGGCAACTGTTACCACTTTTGGCAAAAAGAGGTTTATATAAATGCCAAAGGAATTAACCCGCTCGCTAATGATGCTCAACAAATCGCGGTTAAAAGAGCCGAAAAAATGGGCTATACGGTGCGGAACGATATTCGGGTCGCTCTTTTGCCCGTGGATCAAGATTTTAACGGCTTTCTCCCTGATAACCCAATTTATGGCGTAAACGGTAAAAATTATAGGAGGTAAAAAATGGCTGAAATACTTTTAATAAGCGACGTATATATTAAAAAATATACTAACGTTAACGGGGCTGTCGACCCGAATTTACTTTATCCCTCAATTTATTTGGCTCAGGATAAATTCCTCGCGCCTTATTTGGGAACGAACCTTTACGAAAAGATTAAAAACGACGTGGCAAATAATACCCTGGCGGGAAATTATTTAACCCTCGTTGACGATTACGCGCGGCGCGTGGTTTTGTGGTGGGCAATGGTCGAAGCGGCGCCAGCGTTAACATATAAAATCGACAACGCTACAATGGTTCAACGAACCTCTGAGGATTCTCAGCCCGTGCCCGACGTGGTTTTTAAGGATCAGTTGAACAAGTGGCAACAAAACGCCGAGCATTATACCTCGTTAATGGTCGATTATTTGTGTGCTAACTCGGCTCTATTTCCTGAGTATTCGAATAACGTTTGGCCGCAACGTTGCCCGATAGGAATTCAAAAAGGTTCTAACACTTACATTTTTTCGTCGGGAAATACAGCCTCGAGCCGTACTTATGGCGATAGGAGAATTAGTCAAATACCATGAAAAAGTTAAGAGAAAAGAAAGCGGCCCAACTTGAGGCGCTTAAGAAGTACGAAAAACTTTTACTATCTAAAACTAAACTGAAAAAATGAATTTTTTTAATTATTTAACCCATTTTCTTAGTGACCTCAATAACTGGGTTTTCGGTATTCTAATTGGCGTCATGGGAAAAATTAGCTACGAAATTTACATGAAAAGAACGATTACGGTTATGCAATGGATCGCCGTTATTGGCTTATCCATTTTTTCGGGTTATTTAACCTCGGTTTATTGCGAAAATAACGGCTATACTACCGAGGCGAGCTGGGCCGTTCCGATGGCTACTCTGATGGGTGAAAAGGTTTTTATTTATGTAATGACTAATTACAAAAGTATTTTTACCCGTATCCTCTCGTTTTTCATGCCTAAAAAGTGAGCAAGAAAAACCCAAATAAAAAACCGATTGGCGAGCGTATTAAGGGCTCAAAATTCGGCGTATTTATAAAAGACAAGGTAAAACCCGTCGCGGGCGATATTCTCGAAATTGCGGGCGATATTACGGGAATTCAGGCCCTCGAGACGGTGGGGGCTTATCTCAACGGGCAAAAACATAAAAGCGATGAACATAACTCGCTGGCGCTCGAGTTTGAAAAGTTGCGTTTAAACTTTGAATTGGAAATGACGCGGCTCGATTTGCAAACCGATTTAGATTTTTACCGCGCCGAGGTTGACGATAGGAAAAGCGCCCGCGAAAGGGAGGCGGCCTTTCTGAGTGCCACGGGAAAACGTGACTGGCTTTTTGCCGCCGTGGTTATTATTGGGCTCAGCCTTTTAATTGGGGTCGTTTTATCGTTAATTTTTGTCGTTATTCCTGAGGATAATCAGCGTTTGGCCGATATGACTTTCGGCTCGGTGCTATCTATTGGAACCTCGATTTTTGCTTATTACGTGGGGAGCTCTCGGGGCTCTCGAATGAAGGACGAAACTATCAGAAAATGGCGAGCCGAAAACTAACCGACTGCGATTACCGCCTCCAAAGAGCTTACACGCTGGCGGCTCATGAATTTCGGGAATTATACCCAACCGAGCCCCAACCCTTTTTAACGTGCACGTTTCGCAGTAATGAAGAGCAGCGAATTTTATTCGCCAAAGGGAGAACAACGGGCGGTAAAATAGTAACATACATTAAAGAGGGGGGAAAGCATAACGTAAAACCCGCTCAGGCGTTCGATATTGCGTTTAAAAATTCTGAGGGTGAGTTAGATTGGCGGCCCGAATTATTCTCGAAATTTGCCGCCATTATTAAAGCCAATTTTAACGGCTTAATAAAGTGGGGAGGCGATTGGAAAAGATTCCGCGACCTCCCACACTTTGAAATTTAGCGCCTGGGTTTGTAACAAAATTGGCCTGTTAGCTCATATAATCGCTCGTTTACGACTTTGAGCCTCGAATAGGCTTTTTGAAATTCAGAGGTTTTATAATCGAACTCCATAGCGAGCAAATGGTGGCGCTCGGCCCTGAGCTTTTGAATTTCGACCATTAGTTTAAAACTTTCAGCTAAGATTTGCCGCTTCATAATTCCCGATTTAGTAGGTTTTCGGCCAAATGGCGGGCCTGTTTAATCCCGTTTAAATAGTTCCTGAGGCCGTCGCTTATATTAACGTTTTTTTCGGGATATTGCCTAACTATCGCGTCGAGTTGCTCAATTAACTCAGAAAGGGAGGTCGCCGCCTGTGCTCTCATTGCTTTCTTTTTTGGGAGTGAGGTCGATCGACTCAATTTTTAGGCTCAGGAATTTTTTTCCCGTTTTGGATTCTTTCACCCAGCCAACGAGGTTGAGCGTTTCACCCCTCCATTTGACCGAGCCTCGGTAGTCGGGTTGAGTTCCTGTTTTCTTTTCGTTTTTAAATAGGGAACCTTGCCCCTCTTTTTGCTCAAAATTGCTCATTTTTATATTGGTTTAATTGTTAACTATTCATTTTCCATCGTTCGTCGCCTGTGAGTTTATATAACTCAGCCATTATCGACCACATTTGCGCGTTCTCTGTTACACACGGGCGAAGCGATCGCCGCGCCATTAGTGTAAACAGTTCGCTTTTTAATTCTTTTATGTGTTGGCTTTCTTCCATTCGGCAACTTTCTTTTTATAAAGTGCGGTGAGTTCCTTTATTTCATCTAAGCTCAGCCGCAAAGGTTCGTTTCTGAGTATCATTAATTTGCTCGCCCGCTCGAATCCTATTCGCTCAGTAAGTCGCGGGGCGTATTCTAAGAGATTCCCGTGTTTATGCTGGTTACATTCGACGCATTGGCCGTGAACATTGTCCTCGTTAAATCTTAAATTGGGGTAACTTCCCACCGAGTAAAAGTGGCCCGCGTCATATTTTCCCGCCAGCGGTCGGCCGCAACTTATACAGGGCTCTTTTTTATCTCTGAGCCGAATAAATTCGTTAAATACTTTTTGCAGTTCTCGGCGGTATTGGCTCACGCTTTTCACGTTATCTCGCATTTGCCGAATTTCTCGTTTCGCTTTTTTACGCTCAACCATTCGCCCCCATTCAATTAAACATTGGGGTTTAGTGCAAGTTGCTTGCAAGCTCGAATAAGTTGGGACGAACTTCTCTTTACACACTTTGCAACGTTTCATAATACTTCAAAATAAATTGATATTTCCGCCCATTTTTCGCCATTTCATCAATGAGCCGTAAATATATTTTATTGGGGGTTCTTTTCAGTAATCGCCCGTTCGGTTGCCAGCTATTATTAACGAGGCCAACAAACGAAACGCCCCAATTTTCCACGTGAAAAAGTAGATTTTTCTCGGTTAGCACGTCATAACTTCCCGTTTTTTTGTTCTTATAAACTTTCATTTTTGACCTCCTTTATTCTTTCCTGAAAAGATTTTTTCTCTTTCTGAATCGTTTTACTATGCTCGAAAAAATAAAGGAGCAACGATTTAACGATTGACGATATAATAAGATTGTAAAGGAATAGCCCTAAACAAACGTTAAAAATAATTTCTATATTCATTTTCATATGCTTGAATCGATTTAAATATTTCATAAACTACCTGAGGAACTACGGCGTTTCCGTATGCTTTAATTGATTCGTTTCGCCATTTTGAAAAGGTAACTCCGTCCAATTCGGAGGGAAGCCCATCATTTCCGCTACAAAACGCGGGTTCGTTCGGGAATGAATCCCATCGTATAAATGGCTCCAATTTGGATCGTAGATTAATTGGCTCCTCAGACTGTTGTAAGTCGTTCCGTTTCGGTATCCTTTTATTTTGGCTCTCGTTTGAAATTCCGTGGGGTTCTCTTTTATTTCCATTGTTGAGGGCGTTTGCAATAATCCACACTCTCTCCCTTCGATGGGGCGCGTTTTTGCCCGTAGCTGGCAATATATACGACTGTACATCGTAGCCCTCATTTTCCAAATCAGTACACACCTCTTCGAATACCAGTCCCCCGTTCCAATGAGTAAAGCCGAGAACGTTTTCGCCCACGACGTAACGCGGGGCAACCTCTCTAATGACTCTAAGCATTTCGGGCCATAAATGGCGTTTGTCCTCTTTCCCGAGTCGTTTCCCAGCGGTTGAGTACGGTTGACAGGGGAAACCTCCTGAAATAATGTCAATTGTTCCATAGTATTTTGAAAAATCGCTTTTTGTTATGTCTTTAAAAAGTTCGGCGTCGGGCCAATAGTAACTTAAAACTCGTTGGCCGAATTCGTTCCACTCACAATGAAATTTATTTTCCCAACCCATCCACTCGGCCGCGAGGTCAAAACCCCCAATGCCTGAAAATAGTGAGCCGTGCGTTAAAATTCCCATTCTTCTCTAGTGTTTATTGGTTTATTTTGAATATCGGTGTAATGCATCGTTTCGGGGGTGAAATTAACTGACACGTAACCCGTGCGCCCGTTTCGATGTTTGGCGATTATAAACTCGGCCGTGTTAATTGGAGAATGAGCGTCATAATACCCCGCGCGGTAAAGGAAGGCCACAACGTCGGCGTCCTGCTCGAGGCTTCCCGAATCTCTCAAGTCTGAAAGTAGCGGCCTTTTATCTTGGCGTGCCTCAACGGCTCGGCTGAGCTGGCTTAATGCGATAACGGGAAGCCCGTTTTCTTTTGCTATCAACTTAAGACCTCTCGATATTGTGCTAATTTCCTGCTCACGGCTTCCGAAATTCTTTTTATTGCCCGCGCTTAAGAGTTGAACATAGTCAATAAACGCCGCTTTTACGTTGGAACGCTCGGCCAAAGTACGGACGCGGGTTTTTAAATCGTGAATTGAAAGGCCTGGCCTATCGTCGATGTAAATGGGGAGGGCGTTTAACCTGTCGACGGTTTGATAGTAGGTAATTTTTTCCTCTTTTGTGAGGGTATATTTCGCCAGCTTCTCGGCGTTCATTCCTGAAAGTATGGAGGCGAGTCTAAAAACGAGTTGAGCGCGTGACATTTCGAGCGAAAAGAAGGCCACGGGGTAACCGCTTTGCGCCATATTAAGGGCAACACTTAACGCGAGGGCGGTTTTTCCCATTCCTGGCCGCGCCGCGATATAAATTAAATCCCCTTTTTGATGCCCCCCGAGTATTTGGTCAACGTTTGTTATTCCTGTGGGGATTCCTGAAAGCCCGTGGCGCTCGCGCTCTTCGATGCTTTGCGAGGTTTCGGGGGTTATTTGGGAAATGTGAGAAGTTTCGCCCTTAAGGTTTGATTTTATGAGGTCTGTTAGTTGTACGGAATAGGAGTTATATAAATCGAAAGGGTCGTTTTCGGGTGAAAGCGCCTCCTCAGCTAACCGCGCCGCCATTTTACCCAACTCGCGTTTAAGATACATTTCCACGAGTTGAAGCGCCCACGTTTCGAGGTTGGCCGTTGAGCTTACTCGCGTGGTGAGTTCTGAGAGGTAAAGGGCTCCACCCGCCGCGCTCAATGTTTTAGATTTTCGAAGCGTTTGGGTAACGGTTAAAATGTCAATTGGAAGGTTTTCGGTTTTTAGGTTTTGGATTGCATCGAAAATAAGCCCATTACGCGGGTCAAAAAACTTTTCCGAGGTAAGTACACCTTCAACACGTTTGAGTGCGTTAAAATCGAGGAGAATAGCTCCTAAGGCTATTTTCTCGAGTTCTGTATCATTGGGCGGTAATAACATTTCGTTTTTTGGGTTAGCCGTGGGGGTTGTATTTGTAGAGGATATCGGAGCCAGGAACTAATTCACGGTCAAGTGAGCGGTATTGTTCATCTTGAGGTTTGGCGTTTGGTTTTGGCTCGAGCCAGCGGCCGCCCCTCATTTTCTGACGCCAATTTTTAACGGGTTGGCCTTTTGAGTCGTTCCAATTTCCGTCGGTGTAATACTGCCAAGCCTTGGCGCCAGCCTCAGCGGTTGAACCGTTTTCGATAAACCAACTTTTCACCTCCTCAAGGGTTGGCGGTTCAAATTCTTTTTTTATAGATTTTTTTTCTTTAGTAACCTTTTCTGTTACATTCTCATTTACATTAACATTTACATTATCATTTACATTTACTGCTACATTTGCTAAGGTTTGCTTAGCTAAATTAGCATTTGCTAGCATTTGCTTAGATTTGCTTAACCCACCTTTTCGGCCGCTTTCTTTTCGGGCTTCTACGGTTTTATTCCATTTCTCTAAATCGCGCTCCCATTGGTTAATAAAAGACGATAGCGCCATTTTTACCCAAAAT
>Ga0315903_10012277_pt1 | contig 10004 bp, 9 predicted proteins | sample LakEriMetagenome_7_FD_203524 | JGI IMG/M metagenome (GOLD analysis project Ga0315903, IMG submission 203524) | Freshwater fungal communities from buoy surface, Lake Erie, Ohio, United States - Buoy 2 MA119 | ecosystem: Environmental > Aquatic > Freshwater > Lake | place: USA: Lake Erie, Ohio... | reverse complement strand
TTTTCTAGTGTCAAATAAGTTGGATTAAGATCCAATCTTATTTGAGATTTCAAAAAGTCTCCGTCTCTCTGCTTTAACAGTTTCAACCGATATAGATTTTGTTTTCTCATATCTTCTGTTCTGATTATACCAAAAAAAGTATCACAAGTTTCAACAATAGCTTTTGATTCTGGTACTGATTCTAATGTTAAATCAGCTGAATTCCAGGCATCTTTTGCTAGTTGTACAGCAGTAATTACAGGAACATTCCATTTAGCTCCCAATGCTCGAAGTCCCTCCGCCACATATTTACCTTTTGTATAAAGATTATCACCACCAGAATTTCTTGGGAGTGCTATCAAAGCAATATAATCTACGATTAATAAATCAATTTGAATACCTTTTTTATCTTTTAATTTTTGGATATAATTATCAAAATCACTTATTTGTACGGTACCAGCTGCCCAAAATTTAGTAATTATTTTTCCGACCTTGTTTTCGAATAAACCATTACTGTGTAATGACTTTGACAAGCCCTTGATCTTCTTTTTTATCATTTCGGTATCTTTAGAAAGAACATCATAGTCATTGATTGGTAAATGTAGTCTCATAGATCCCAAACGTTTCATCACTTTCTTTTCTGACATTTCCAAAGTAATATACAAGACATTATAACCTAAATTTGCGGATTTGACCGCTAGATTTTGCATCCATAAACTTTTACCAGAGTTTGACATACCCATAAGTATATTTAAAGTTTGGACATCCCATCCCCCACCTAAAATGTGATCAAGTGAGTTTATACCGGACTTAACTTTGAATTTTGACTGATCTTGTAAATGTTGCTCAGGATCATCAAAATCAGAACCCAAATCTTCATCATCATTTACAAAATCCGTTTTTGACATATTATCGACAATTCCTTTGATTTTGATAGCTGATTCCAAAACTCCCTCAAAATCGGAAATAGTGTCTAGATTTCTAGTCTCATCAATTATATCGACGGTACCCACTTTTAATCGATTACTTAATATCCAAGCATTGAATTTGGGGATTATGAAATTTGTTTCGTCATATTCTTGTAAAGAAACGGATAGAATTGATTTGAGAATTTCTCTTGTAATCAATCCTTCCAAATCCTCCAATTGTACCATTTCGAGAATTTGTTTAGGGTGTGGGATATCAGCATCTTTGTTTTGTATCAAATATTTTTTTAATACATTATAAACAAATTGTATTTCAGAATTTTTGAAAAAGAAAGGTTCAATTACATCAAAAAACCTTTTATTTTGAAGTATATAGGCAAAGAAAATCTTTTCTAGTGAAATAGTCATTATAACATGGTAGTTAAGTAACTTAATATAGTTTGAAATTTCACGAAGTTGGTATTAGGATTCAATCATGTTCCTGAATCAATTTGTCTTTACCCATATCGATTTCTTGCAAATCCCCCATATCCGAATCCTTCACATCTGCTTTGGGATTAATTTTGTTTTTAACAAAATTATAAAATTGTTTGGTTGATATTGTCATTATACCAACGCCAAGTGACAATAAATTACCAAGAAGATTATCCGGAGTTAACTCATATTTTTGACAGAATAATGATATTGCATTCATCACTGGTAAAAGAAGGGATGTATAAGCGAACATATCGAGGATATTTCCCATAGCTACACCAAATAATTTTGGAAATCTGTTTATGAAATTAAATATTTGTTTGAAGCACTCTAGAAGTTTATTCACAATACTTCTTGGATTTCCGAATTTCATTTGAATTTCAGGATTTAACTTATTTTTTATATCATCAGAACTAATTGGTGGGTTCTTTTTATTGTGTAAAAACATAATTGATATAACAGTAATACAGAGTAAAACAATATCCTCTGTACTTGGTTTAATTTCAAGTTTCATATTATTAATCAATCTATCAACTATAGGATACATCAATTTGACACCCGTGCCAAAAGTAAGAGTCAATTCCAAATTGAAACCAAGTCTTGAAAAAATATCTTTTATAGTCGAGTTTAAATCATCGGTTGACTTTTCCGATTCCGAAATTGAGTTAGTTTCTAGATTCAATATAAAGTCCTGAGCAATTTCTTCCCAATTCCTGTACTCTTCGAATTTCAATATTTTATTCATATATATGAATATATATAAAAAATGAATTTTAATATTAAATATATAATCTAAATTTAATTATAAAATATGAAACATCTTAAAGCGTTTGAATATTTTGGATATGGTGAAAAACAAGAAGAAGAGCAAAAATTCTTAATGGATCAACCTTTCGAAGAAGAAGAGGATAGATTCGAATTTGGTGATGAAGAATTCGAAGAAGAAGAAGATATCGAAATGGATATGCCTGGTTCCTTCGAAGAAGAAGAGATGGACTATATGCCACCTACTGAAGAAGAAGGCCGTAGAATTCAACCTTTCCAAAATTTTGCGAAAGAATCGTCCAGCTGCCCATCGTGCAACTGTCAAGAGTGTGAGTGTGGTGGTGGTACTTATGAATCGAAAAAAGCAAAGCCAGACTTTCTTGATTTAGACAAGGATGGTGATAAAAAAGAATCCATGAAAAAAGCAGCCGCTGATAAAAAAAGTGGAAAGAAAGAAGAAGATAAAAAAGAAACCAAAAAAGGTGGTAAGTTGAGCAAGGCTCAAGAAAAACTTCCGGAAGGTTTGAAAAAAGCCATCAAGGCTGGTGTGAGAGACTAATATAAAAGGTCATCGAAAGATGACCTTTTTTTTATACAGTCTTTCTAGTTTCAATTTTTTGGATAGATTCCTGAAACCAACTTGGTAAATATTTGGATGAATACCTCAATACATCTGAAAACGATCCATCCAAAATAATGGTATCCGCATAATCAGTTTTACTTCTAACGGATCTACCACACATTTGTAGTAATCCAGATACAGTTTTCCAAGCATACCACTCGGGATTATTTTTCTGTCGTAATTTATTTTTCTGTGAGTTCAAACTTGGATACGGTATTTTAGCGACGATTTGAAATCTACTTTTATCATGATCAAATGAAACACCCGTACCGACTGATGGACTTACAAATACCATTGGGTCTTTACTTTCCATATGCAATTTCAACATATCCTCTCTATTGGATGTATCGTGAAACATCAATCTTGAATTATCAATATCTCTTTTGATCCATTCCGATAATTCGAATGAATTTGTATGTATAATACCTTTCTTCATATCGTACTTTTTGAGTAATTTATGTATGTATGGAACATAATTTCTAAATGTTTCCTCTTTTTTTGTAAACGACATCTTACCCAAAGGCATAAAATAAACTTTTCTATTTTCAACGGGAAAGGGTGAATCAACAGAGTAATAAACACTCTTCTCGTCATCCAAACCATTCAATTCAGAGAAAAGTTTTTTATCCAAAATTGTACCAGACATAAGTATGACAAGATCGTAATTACACCAAACATACTTTTCTAAATAGTCATAAGCCCATATCGGTTCTAATGACATTTCCTTTTGCTTGGATTTCTCATTATAATTAGATTCCAATACCCAATTGAGTGGATTAGAATCATATTCTTTCAAGAAGATATCGATTTTCTGTAGATATTGTTTCAGATCAGATACTATCTGCATGATTTTGACATCTTGATTTGTACCACCAGTAAGGCTCGATATTTTCAAATCTCTCTTATCAGATTGTACATCTCTGCCACTAACCATCGAACCATCCATAGTAGAAATTGTTACTGCAATTTCTTTATTGAGAAATCTCAAAAAATCTACGTAGTCAGTAATTGATTTTACTTTTGTGAGGGCTTTGATAATTTCATACTCATTGGTAAATTTCAATCTTTTGATTATAGTTTCAGTTATCTTTATAGAAATGAAATCACTCATTACCGAATCCAATTCATGACACTCATCCACAATTAAAACATTCGATTCTCTCTGTTCCAACATTTTGGGATTATAAACAGCATAAGTCAAATATAAATGAAAGTTGGTCAAGCTTACTTTACCACCCATGAATCCATTTTTAGAGTCATCATAGGGACAGAAATCACAAGTGGTTTTATTAAGTCTATTGAATTCTTTTCCGTTAGCGCAAGATGTAGAGTAAGATGTACAGGTATAGTTTTCTTTGCCTTTCAAATTTTTGATAGACTCATAAGTAACATCATATTGATCTTGTAGGATTTTACCGGCAGTAATTATATCTACTTTGGCGGACTTATCAATTTTAGATGTGTACCAATCAGAAATCATCACTGCCAAATGGCTCTTACCGGTACCGACTGGCATATTGAGAAGGTAGTATTTTGTATTTGGGTTATCTTTATGATTTTTGATTATAAAATCCAAGGCTTCCTGTTGTTCGACACGTGGGTTATATTTTATGAGGTCTTTTTTTAGTGACATAGTGGTTATAGTCAAAGATTCGATTTAGTTTTTCGAATATATAATTGAATGAGATATTTGAAATTATTCGAAAATTTTGAAAGTGATGATACATTGTATATCTTTGACTTTGACAATACACTTGTTGAGTCACCTAGTTTCGATGAACTATCAATACAATATCTCACCGAAAATCTTACAATCAAAGATCTAATAGATAGGTCTTTGAAATTCGTAAATAAACAAAAGTCAGATTTAAGAATCGAAAATGGTAGAGTTTATATTGAAGACCCAAATCATCAATTAGAACCAAAAGGTAATTGGGTCAGAAAGGGTTTAAGGGTTTATATGGTTACGCCAAATGTTTATCACTTTTTAGATATTTCAATGCCGACAAAAGTGAAAGAACTCTCCGAATTTTATAAACAAGTCCAAAATAAAGCAATTGTAACAGGCAGAATGGTTGACTTGAGAGAAAAAGTAATAGAATCATTGTATAACTTTGGATTGGGATTACCAAACTATGGATTGTTTTGTTATCCATCAAAAGACGATAGGACAGATAGAGTTGCAGAGTGGAAAGCAAAAACTATAGTCAAATTACTTCGTGAGACAGGTTTTAAGAAAGCCAAATTCTATGATGATAAACCCAAATGGGTTAAAAGGGTCACAATTGAAGTTAGAAACGAATTACCTGATGTAGAATTCGAAGGTATCAGAGTCTACTAAAGTTCCGACTCCAAAGATTTGATCTCATCTAAAACCTTCTTCAATTCATCCTTTTTTTGCATCATAATTTTCTTATTCTTCTTTCGATCATTATAAACATCATTCAACATTTGAATTGTCGGAGAATTTCTTTTTCTGAAAACTACCCCATTTACACACAATACGTGTTGTGATTTATCAATCTTGATACCATTATCACAGTAATCTGGTCTTTTAGGGTCTTGTACACCAATAAAATTTTCTGGTGCGATATACCATTGCTTTTGACAATGTGGATACAAAGAAGCAAAGTCATAAGTCACACACCACTGGTTCATACCGACAACAGGATCTTTTACCCAACCACCAGCAATACCAACATTTTCTTCTGTACTTCTTTCTCCTTTGAACAATACGATGTTTTCTTGTTCTCTAAATCGGTTTCTCAAAACTCCCTCGGTTATGGCTAATGAACCAAGTGCGTTATTCATTTGTGAGATAACATCTGTTATCTTGATTTGAGCTAAAGAGGAAATCGCATAAATTATAGAAATATAATTTCTAGATTCATGAATTTTTTGTACAAGTACAGAGTCGACCGCATTATAGTACATGAAAGTTTCAAAATCGTCTTCATATAACTTTTGTAGGGAACCAGTGTATTTGATTTTTTCCACTCCAACCAGCTTGTTAGCGACAAAATCTAATGATGATGATTCTTTAACTTTGATTGATGTATCACAAATCTCATAAAGTTGCATATAGTCAAATATCATTCGATGACAAGGCATCTCATAATTTGTTGACCAAACTTTGTTCAATCTTTTTGTGAGTGATGAAACCGCAGGATCAATTGAGTATTCTTTACCATTTACGACTTTTTTCAATTTCCTAGAACGATTTACAAGATATAACCAGTCATAGTTTACGAAGTTCCAACCTGTAATTAGTGGCATTTTTGGAATCATCTTGTAAAAGAAATTATACATCATATCAAATTCATCATCATATTTGATGTATTTGAATTTATATTCTGTACCAAACTTTTGAAAATATTTATTCGTATTATTTTTTATTCTGTCTTGCATATCTTCTGGCATATCTCTCAAACCAAGAAGGATTATTCTATCGTCATAAACTATAGAAATAGATAACACTTGTGTAGGAGCTGTTTCAGCGTCTGGAAAACCGTCTACGATTTCAGTCTCAATATCAACGAAAAATATTTTTGGTGTATTGAATTCGAATATCTCATCTTTCTCTTCTTGTGGTAAATTATCTAGAAATTCATAAATAGAATATCTATCGGGTATATTGACCTGTTCTAGTTTAACAGATTTACCATCCCAAGATTTGAATATGGGGTGTTTATCAGAATCACTATCCGAACAAACAACATATTTTGTGGGTTGTTCCCATTCAAAATACTTAAGTTTGATATCACCAGTGTTATCTACATATGAAACGATTAATCGTTTACTATTTGTGAGGTATTGACAATCTACTAACATTTTATTTTTAGAAGTCTATGTCATAAAAATCTATTTGTTGTCCATCATCTAACAAAAAAGAAAAATCCATCTTTTTTACATATTGTGGGGTGTAGTATTTTCCAAGCGGAAATAAAGTTCTTAAATAGGGTCTTACCTCACTATTGACATTGATATTATCTACATCTATCAATAAACAAAGGATTCTTTTATCGTCCTCGGGATTGAAGTTTACAATTTGACCATTCGCGTCTCTTTCTAGTCCTTTCTTACCGAAATACATAAAATGTGTTTCTAACGTTTCTTTACCTTCTAGATAACTGATAGTTATTTTAGTTTCAGGTGTTATATCGATTTCTTCTTTGATAAATAATCTGATCCAAAGATAGACCTTTTGCTTTTGTATAATTTTTGTATGTGGCTGAAAATCTTCACCTTCAAAGTTGACCTTATTCAAATCTACTTTTTTTACTTCGTCGACTATATTATCGAGGTGTTTATCCGAACGGACTATAGATTTTCTTTCTGGAAAAACTACATCATCAAAAGATAGACCTGGTATATTCATTTAAGGTTTTATTTTTTATATCTCGGCAATTATAATAGTTGTTTGATTTGTAAAATTTGAGATTTAATATATAAATCTATGATTAAATCGTTTTTAGAATTTAATTCACAGGCTCAATTTGAACCAATAAAATCTTTTTATCTTCAAGAAGATTTGAATAGGAAAGTTTGGGATGGTGATGATAAATTGAAAGAAAATTTGAAAGAAGAGTTTCTCAAAATTAGTAAGGATTATCTTGATTTTCTAGAAGTTGATATCGAAATTTCCGACCTTATACTTACTGGTTCATTAGCTAACTACAATTGGTCAGAGTATAGTGACTTCGATGTGCATTTGGTATTTGACTTTTCCAAGATAGACGAGAATGTAGAACTGGTCAAAAAATATTTGGACGCTCAAGAAAAGGTTTGGAAGTTTCAACATGATTTGAGTATTGATGGATATCCTGTGGAGCTATATTGTCAAGATGACAATCAAGAACACACATCCACTGGTATCTATTCTATTATGAATGATGAGTGGATCAAAAAACCAAAGAAAGAAGATTTTACACCTGACGAAGATTTGATAAAAGTAAAAGCAAGAAAGGTTATGGACTCCATAAAGGATCTTGAAGAGGATTTGAAAACAAATAAAGATTCGACTGAAATTCTGAATAAATTAAAAAAGGTTTGGAAAAAAATTAAAGATGCTAGGCAATCCGGTCTTGAAAAAGAAGGAGAGTATTCTATTGAGAATTTAATTTTCAAATTATTGAGGAGGAATGGATATATACAAAGACTTCTTGATGTAAAAAAGGAAGCTTACGACAAACAATTTAAGTAAAATGAAAATATCAGAAATAGAACAAGTATTCAAAGACGTTTTTCAAGAAGAAGAAGGTAAAGTTAGCTCCGTTGAGTCTGTTTATGAGATGTCCAAAGATGAGAAATTTTATAAATTGGTAATATCAATTCAAAATTTATCAACCAAGGATACATCTATAATACATACGAAATTTATGTTCAAAGTAAATTTGAACAAAACAGAATTAATTGAGAACAATTTCTTGTATCTTTTTGATATAAATTGTGTTTATCACAAAGTAGATTTTGAAAATATAGTCGATTTGAAAAAGAAAATAGAAGATATCATAGAATCGAATGATTTCGGTCAGGATATACAGATACTTTCGGATTTCATAGAGGCACCAGCAATGTTTTTAAATTATTATATGAGAAGGTCGAAGATTACAGACTATAGCGTATTTGACGTTGAGTATGAACCTAAATTCAAGACTACTCCTTGTGATCAAGTTTCATTTGATTTCAAGATTAATATAAATGATAATTACCACTTTGAATTATCGATACAGAAAAAAGAATCAGAATCCAAAGAAGAGCCAGATATTTATAAATTTCAATTTAAATTTTTGGATGAGTATAAAACAATAGAAAATGACACATTAAGAAATATACACTTTACCATCGGAAGTAATATTGCAAAGTTGCTTGACGAAAAATTAATGTGATTTTTAATATATAAAACAACAAAAAACTTAATTTTATGAGAAACGATTCGAGTCTTAATTATAACACACCATTGAGTAAAATTCAAAATTATAAAGATTTTGAACAAAATATCAGAAAAGAAAAAGACGATCTCAAAAAAGTAAAAAGAGGATTCATAAATAATGCTGATGGTTCAAATATTTCAAATGTTGAAAGTGACAAATTGAAATATAATAAAATTACACATAAGACAGACAACAATTTTGGTAAAGGTATAGTGAGTGACTTCGTTGATAATTTAGACGAGATTGAGGACACGGAACACAAGTATAAAATGGAAAAGACTCAAGATAAAGCCAAAATGGAAAGTTATCAAGAGTTTGTTCAAAAGAACATGGTAGGTAGTGAAAAAGATTATAGTGATGATTCACAGGTCACATCTTATATGTTCTTTGGAAATCTCAAAACAATACATAGACTTTGTTGTGAAATTTTAGAACTTGAAGAATTCAAAGTAAACCAAATACTTGATAATGGTCATAATTGGGCAGAAGATCACGTCACCACTGCTAAAGTACAAATATCACAAGTATATAATTTTTTAACAAATAAAGCAGAACCAAAAGAACAAATGGTGATGAAAGAAGATCATCAGTATAATTATATGTTTTTTTCCAATCTAGAGATTATGAAAGAACAATGTGAGAAGATGTTATCTATGGATGAAAAGTCTGTAGATGAAACTTTGATGAACGGACATGACTGGGCTGAAGACCACGTATCCTCTGCTAAAGAAAATATTGAACAAGTTCATGATTTTCTAACAAATGAAATGATGTCATGAGATTAAAAAAGTATACAGATTTTTTACTACCTATCAACGAATCAATCGTTGTATTTTCTGATAGATTCAAAAAGATACTATCAAAAATTGATTCACCAGTATCACAAGCTTTACTTGACATGGAATCCAAGGATTTAGATGTTGCAAATAATTACATAGACATCGGAGATAATAAAAATCAAATCACATTTATCACAGACAGAAAAGCAAAAGAATTACTCACAAGTCCAGATGCTAAAAAGGTGACTCATATGGGATCTGGACATTTGACACATTCGGAAGCTAATAATAATATCTTCGATGCTTTGGGATATACACCAGACGGACCACAAACATATCACCCACAATCTAGTGAGGAAGGTGTCATAGAATCTGAATATACATCTCCGACTAGTGGTAATATTTATTGTAAAGTTGTTTTTCCTGGTGGTATTTCAGTTATCAATAAAGCCAGGTTAAGACAGGTTGATTTATCAAAGTTACCATTTAGTAAAAATAGACAACCAGGTAGAGTTGGTGCATCAAT
>Ga0315903_10012273_pt1 | contig 10006 bp, 6 predicted proteins | sample LakEriMetagenome_7_FD_203524 | JGI IMG/M metagenome (GOLD analysis project Ga0315903, IMG submission 203524) | Freshwater fungal communities from buoy surface, Lake Erie, Ohio, United States - Buoy 2 MA119 | ecosystem: Environmental > Aquatic > Freshwater > Lake | place: USA: Lake Erie, Ohio... | reverse complement strand
CTCCACCAAAAGAACCAATACAGGGTCGCTACGCAATGGTGTCAAAGTACATGCCACAGTTCCAGGAACTTGCACGTACAGAAGATGTACCGCAGTCTTTTAAAATTTTTATGCGATACGTTGAAGCAGCGAATCGTATGGGTGACTAATGCAGATTGCTAGAGACGTAGCCGCTTTTGTAAATGTCTTTGGAGTAAAAGACCCAGATTTTATTGTCACTATGGCAACGGTACCTTGGGCTTCTGAAGATGAACGCAATGGTTTTATTAATGAAATTGTTGAAATGAACAATGGTTCTCTTTTCCATGACACAGAAAGTGGTAATGAATAATGTCACTTTTTGATTTAACAGCACCTAAAAAACCTAGCAATGCACAAAAACTTATTACTGCTGCAGCAAATTGGGCTACTGGTATTGGTGGCGGATTAGTTGGTGGATATGCTTCGCAAAGAGTTGGAACAACTTTAGCAGCAAGTGGCAGAGTTGATGATGAAACACTTAACGCTTTAACACTTCAGGCTCAAGCCCTTACTGATGCTTCACCAGAAAAAGCATTAAATGCTCTTGCTGCACCTTATCGTGTTCTTGTAGCACGCCCACTATCAACAGCCTTTCTTGCATCTAACCGCAAGTACCAGCAAGATGTAACACAGCAACAATCTACCGAAGGTTTTATTCCAGCGGTTGATATTGCTTTATCAGCAATTCAAAATCCTGAAGCATGGCGCAAGGCTTGGCTTGATGCACGACACGTATCACCAGGTCAGGCTATTGTTGGTTATGCTGGTGATAACATTGATGGTACACAGGCTACGGATAAAATTGACTGGACAAACAAAGAACAAGTTGATGTTTACTTTAGCCAACTAAAGGGATTAAAATACGTATCTGGCGGAATTGACTTTGCTCTAAACGTTGTTGGTGACCCAATAGTTCTTGCAGGTGCAGGTGCAGGTACTCTTACACGTAAACTTATTACTGTTCCAGTTACTAATAAAAACATTGTTAAAACTGTTTCAAATATTGATGATGCTGTTGCTGGTAAACCATCTCCATGGAATGTGCAGTTTGGTTACTATAAAGAAAATGCTGATAACCTTGATGCTATTCTCGCACATACAACAGTTGCAGGTAACGTACCTCTAGGTAATCAAATTCAAAAGGCTGCAAAAATTGCCGTTGAAACTGGAGACAATACCAAACTTGGTGAAGTGTTAAAAGTTGCCGTAGGTGATAGCAAAACCATTGATGAACTTATTTACTCTGACTATCTTCTATCTGCAGACGAAGCAATTCTTCTTAAAGAGACTGAATCAATTTTAAATACTGTAAAGTATCTTGATGAGGTAAGTCCAATTACTGGCACCGAGAGTGCAATGTTGTTGAAACTACAGCGTGATATTGCTGCAAAGCATTTTGAAAGAATCAGTGCCGATGCTGCGGATGCCACAACACAATACAACATTACTAGTGAAATTATTAAAGAAACACCAGTTGGTTCAATAGCACGTCAGACTACTTCGCCTTTTGGTGTCATAGAAAGTATGCGTGCAAAGGCTGCTTTAACTTACTCAAATCAATATTGGGGAATTACAGAAGAAACTGGTCGTTTTTCAAAGGTAGCCCACGCACCATCAAAGTTCTTCCATTACTTAAGTCCATCAGCACGCTTAAAAGAAGTACCTGCAGGTCATACACCACTTGGTGGTATTGCTGGTGACAGTTCTGCTCTTGAGTATGCTGCACGTGTACGTCAATGGGGTGCTTTGACTGGTAAGTCTGGCAAAATTCAAAAGAAATATTCAGATTTATACGGCACCTTGCAGACAAAAACTTCACGCTTCCAGCATTTAGAAAAATGGGACGAAAAGGCAATGAAAGATGTTGTCGTTTCTCGCATGGCAGATGAAATTACTTCACCTTTACGTAAATCAATTATTGCCGAAGTCGGTTCAGTATTTGCCAAGACCAGTGTTACACGTCGTGAGCGTTTAATTAAAGAAGTAGTTGAAAGTAACTACACCATCAATGATGGTATTGGCGGAACTGTACTAATTAAACTTGTACAAGACACCGTTGAGGAATCTGCACTACAGATTGCTAAATCAAAGCGTGGTGCTTCCGCTAAACCAACTGCAGATGATATTGCTCAGGCTAAAGCAGCCCTTTTAGATTCTTATTCTAAAGTTCCAGTACGTTCATCCCAAGTTCCTGGTGCACACTTTGGTATTAACCTTGTAGAATTTGATAATGCTATTGCTGAAAATGCCAGTCGCATTAAATTAATTGTTGATGAGATTGAACTTGCAATTCAACTAGACCCAAGTCTTTTAAAGAACAACAACTGGGCAAACTTAATTAAACAGGCTTCTGAAGATGTTTTAAAAGCAGAAACCATCACCGAAAGAGTTACAACATCTGGTGCTCGCATAGCAAAAGATAATTCTCTTAAACTTCTTGATGTAATTTATAGTGATATTTGGAAGCCAACAACTCTGGCTAGTTTCCATTACACGACACGTAACCTAGCCGAAGGCGGAGGTCGCTCTGTTGCTGTTGCATTAGAAGTATCACGTGATTTTGATATTCCAGTAACGCAAATTCTACGCTCCTCATACTCTGAGGGTGTAGCAAGTCGTGTATTTAAAAATATTGACGTTCGTGCAGAAGCAAAAAGCAAGCGTATTCAAATTAAATTTCTTGAAAAAAATATTGGCAAAGAAATTGTTGCTAAGAATGGTGCAATAGTTGAAGCACTATACCAAAGCAACGACTCAGCGCTTGCTGCGCTTGGTGAAACTTTAGTTCAGGCTGACGATATTGCTAGAATTTACAGCAACTCAGTGTTACACAAAGATGTTGTTGACTTTGCACGTAACTTAAGTTACCGTTTATCAACTGCAAAAGACCGTTCTTCAAATATTAACACCCAACTTTACACACATCTTGTAAACAATGACGTTGATGCTGCCTGGGAAGTCATTGCTTCCGCTGGTGAAGAGTACACAATCCGCACACTTGGTGCATTCCAGGGACGTTTGCGTAAAGAACGTGTAGAAATTAATAGAATCATAAGTAGCCCTGCCTTTGCGTCCATGCCAGCAGGTATGCAAGACTCCTTAAAGAACATGGGCGAGATGCTTAAGGCTACTGATATATCCTTACAAGCAGTTGCAGTCGCAGCCGTTGGTAAAGCAGGAATGCGAAACAAACTTGAAGGTTTAATTAGTGGCGTTAACATAACACGCAATATTGAACGTTCAGCCGAAGGTGAATTTGAATTATTCCCTGGCTCAGGACTTATGACTTCCGATGCTTTTGCTGGTGCACTTGGTGCAATCATGCGTAAAGAGTCAAGTGCTTCCGCATCTGGTGCCTCCATTGTTCTAGATATTAACCGTGGAACTATGGGTGTTTTAGTTAACGGTAAAGTCAGGCGTGGAATTGTACGTCCTTACGACGATAAAGGACGCATTAACATTGAGTGGGCTGGTAATGCTTCAGACTACGCCAACCGCCAGATGTTTGATGAGTCAACACGCCGTCTTGCAATGATTGATGTCAAGAATGGTGAAAGCATTGACACTGTTGTTACATGGGCTAAGTCACGTAATCCTGATGCCATTGCTTGGCGCAAAGAACTTGAACATGAAATTGAAAGCATTGGCAATACAAGTCCAGACCCTATCGCAGAAATCATTGTGCGTAACGCACAGTTTGTTGAAGGTACTCTGCCAATGTACAGTGCTGATGGAAACGTTATTTCTCCTTTACTTAATGAAGCAGGAGAACCTATACTTACTGAGGCTGGTAAACTAATACCAGGAACTAACATTGTTGCTGAAGAATCAGGTCTACTTGTTCCAGGTCTTCGTATTAAAGCGCTTGAAGGTAAGTTAACTCCAGAAGACATGATGCTTATTCCTGAGCGTCAACGTGCATCGGTTAATGGTGCCACAGTTGAACGCAACAATGGCAATCTATGGCGGCGTGGTGTGCAAACAATGTTCAAGTGGATTGGTTCACTTCCTGAAGATACCTTTATTCGTCATCCGTTCTACCGAATGATGTTCCAAACCGAACAGCGCCGTATTGCTGGTTTGTGGAAAACACAGGGACGTTCAAATGACTATATTGATGCCCACCTAGATGAGTTAAGAGATTCAGCACATCGCTTTGCATACAAGCAAACGATGGAACGCTTATACTCTGTACAGCGTAAGACTAATCCAGCACATGCACTGCGCTTTGCATCACCATTCTACATGGCTAAGCAGAATTCAAATCGTTTTTGGTTTGGATATTCAATGCGTAACCCACAATTCATTGGTCGCTACCTACAATTCTGGTCAGCACCACAAAAGATGTTTGATGTTGAGAACGAAAATGGTCAAGATGTTGGTACACCTAATCCATTCTTCTCAGAAGGTATTGCTGCTAAGGTAACAATCCCTAATTTACTTGCTGATATGATGGGAATTCCACCAGACCAACGCTTTTCAACACAGTTGAGCAGTTGGGACTTGATTAACAACGGTTACATGCCATTCGTTCCAGAAGGTGGCGGTGGTGTGTTTGACGTTAGCATCTCCTGGTTATTCAACAAGGCTTCTGGCAAAGCGTACGACCCAGAACTATTACTAACTAAGTTTGGAATGGACCCAGAGTTAGTTCGCAAGTTAATTGCACCGTATGCTAATGCTTCAACAAACATTAGTGAACGTGACCAACTACTTAACTTCCTAATTACACCTAACTCATGGATGCGTTCTGGTCTAGCAGCAGCATCTGGTGCACCTGTTATCGGTGGCATTGCTGGCTTTGTTGACCCTAAGGCTAGTGAGCGTTTAGTAAATCGTACTATCAAGAACTACAAGTACCTTTACGAGCAATACCTAAATGAACAAGAGTACAATGTTGCCATTGATGAGAAGCAACAAAACGATGAACTTCAGGCTTTGTGGGCAGAGGCTAACTCAATGGCTATCAATGAGTTCCTTTGGGAAGGTTTCTTACAGGCTGCTCCAGGTATTGGTAGTGTAAAGATTGAAATGTATGCTGACCGCAAGGCTGCCGAACTTCGTGAATACGAACAACGTTGGGGTCAAGACGAGGGTATGACTCGCTTTGTGCAAGACAATACAAAGATGACACTTGATGGTGAAGTAACATCCTATGGTGAATATACCTACATCACAGCCAAGGCTGGTGGTGCAGACAATAACAAGTTTGGTGTGTTTGCCAGTCCGCAGACAATGCGTAACATTGAACAAAACCGTGAACTTTGGAACGACCTTTCACGTATCACTGGTGGACCTGATGGAACTCCAGACGGAAAGATTCTTGGTTCTTTGTTTAACGTTGGTGACAGACAGAAAGACTTCTCTGCCACAGTAAACAATAAACTGTACAAAGAGGGAATTAAACAAAAGGTTCCTCAATCAGAACAAGCAACCATTGCAATCGCCGTTGATACTGGTAACAGTGAATACTTTGCCATGCTTGATGGCTTTGATGCTGAAGCAGAGTCACTAGGAATTGTTCCTGGTTCCGATGCTTTTAACTCAAAGTACGGTAAAGATATTGATGATGCCGAGAAAGCATTGGGCGATAGAAACCCTATCTGGTTTAGAAACAGTGGAAGCATTAACCTTCTAAAGGCTGACAATAACGTTAAGACAATTCTGAATGCACTTGGCGATGAGAAGTTTATGTCAACTGTTGGAAAGAAGAGTCCAGTCGTTCAAGGTCTTGCAATGTACATGAATGGTCGCTCAAAGATTGTTGAAAGTAGATTGCAGTTATCTGAAGAAAGCAAGAATCCACTAGCAACAAACATCTATAGGACAAAGAAGTTCACTGGAATTGTTGCTGAAAAAGAAGCATTGGCGCAGAGTGTTATTGCTGAGTACCCTGAATTTGCCCCTTTCTATAACTACTACTTAAAGCGTGATGCACTATACACAGACGGCTTTATTGCGGAGATTAAATAATGGCTACCATTAGAACCGAAGTTACTACTGACCCACAAGATTTAGACAATAATGGTACCGTAACTCAATCTGAAAAGAATCGTTACCGTAAGGGTGAGCGCAAAGCACCTGGTGGTGGAACTACTGGTGGTGGTACAGGTACTACAGGTACCACTGGACCAACGGGTCCTGCTGTTGTTAAGCCTACGCTTCCTGCTGGAACAACTGGACGTAAGATTGAAGATACCGATATTCTCTGGGGAACTGGAGAATACGGCGGTGTAGTTAGTTATAAGTCTAAGGGTGCTGCCGAAAACTACCTAACAAAAGATGCTCCAGAGTATGAAACTATTAAAGCAAGTTACGATGCTTGGGGTAAATCAGTTTATGGTTCACGCACAAGTCTTGCTGGTTTCTGGAAAAAAGTAGTTGGCGCCGCACAATCAACTGCCACAACTCCATGGGCTGTTCTTTCCAGTTATAACTCTCAGTTTCCTGGTGGTTCACTAGATGGTACAACTTCTCCAGTTGGTACAGAAACAGGTGCAGCAAAGTTTGTTGGTACTAGTCGTTCTGACTTAGATTACTTTATTGATTCAACAATTCAGGCTGCGTTTAATCGTCCTGCCACAGCGCAAGAAAAAGATATGTTTGCTAAGCAGTATTCTGCTGGTGAAAAACTTGCAAACAAGCAAGCACGTACTGGTAAAGGTCCTGGTTGGTCTAAAGATAAATACACCAAGGATTTCTTAACTAACAGTTTACGTTCATCTTTAGGTGTTGAGCCTGATGCACAATTACTTGGTGATGCTGGTGGTATTCAAGACCAGTTAGAACAATATGCTGCAGATATGGGTTTAACTAAAACTCTTCGTGGTATTAATAGCGACGTAATTCGTGTAATGCAAGGTGAAAATATTAATGATGTTATGCGTAGTTATAAGGACGAAGCAATCATTATGTTTAAACCATTGGCTGACCGCTTAAGGGCTGACAACCCAGCAAACTTAAAACAAGGACTTAAGGTTAAGGACATTCTTAGCCCTTACACTTCATTCATTGAAGACCTTACAGATAAAGTTCGTGGCTCAGTAAAACTTACTGACAGCATTGTCCAAAAAATTATTAGTTCTGATATTCTTCCAGATATGGGAACTGTTAATCAATGGGTTCGTGATACTGATGATTTCGCTAAGTCAACAACGGCAAAGAAAGAAGCGCAAGACTTGGGAGTTTCTTTCCTTAAGGCTTTTGGATGGGGTAATAAATAATGGCTGATGGTTTTGAATATAACATTGATGTTTTCAAAAGCGTCCTTAGTTTAATGTTTGATGTTGAAGCACCAGAAAATCAGGCTTGGATTACTGCCGCTTTTAACTGGGCTAAGCCAAAGGTTGATGCTGGTGTTAGCGATGCTCTTATTCCTGACATGCTACTAAAGTCTAACGCTGCTAAAGAACCAGCAATGAAACCTTTCTATGACCGTTTTTCTTCTATGATTGCAGCCAATGAACGTGCCAAGGCAGCCAACAAAGAAACACCTTACGATACTATTTCAAACTATGTTCAAGCAGAACGTGACTACACCAAGGCTGTTAAGACACGCACAGGATTTGATGAGTTTACTAGCATTGACAATATAAAGAAATTTATTGACAATGACCTTTCTGTTCAAGAGGTAACTGACCGCATTGACAATGCGTTCTACGCTGTACGTAATGCTGATGAAACCTTGAAGAATGAAATTAAGAAGATGTTCCCTTCTGCTACCGATGCAGACCTGGCTAAAACTCTTGTAACTGGAAATGTTGATGCTTTGACTGGTGCTCAAAAGATTGCTCAAGCAGGTATCCAGGCTGCCGCAACAACCATTGGTTACGGTGGTATTGCTTCTAATGTATCTGACTTGCAGAAGCAAGGTGTGACACGTGAGACAGCCCTAAAGGGATTCCAGCAGGTTGCTCGTGAACGTGGCGGAATCCAACAAGCATCTCGTATGTTCGGTGGTACTGGACCAACACAGGCTGAACTAGAAGCAGAAGCATTGACTGGTGCAGAATCAACATCAGCCAAGCGTCTTCGTTCACAGGCTCGTGCACAGTTTGGTGGTTCCTCTGGAATCGTTACTGGTTCGCTAGGTCGCAAGAAGCAAGTATAAAACTCTCGGTGGATTGACCGCCCCCACTGAGTAAAAGAGCGGTAGTACATACCAACCTACATACCCCTGTGTAGGAGTGAGACATGTACGAACAACAACTAATGTAAGGGAGATAGTTGCGATGAGCAACAATAATCAAGACTGGGACGATGACTTTGAGTTTGAGGACTTTGATGATGCACCACAACGTGGTTCATCTGATGATGTGCTCAAGAAAGTCCGACGTGCCGAACGTGCAAAAGACAAACAACTCAAAGAGTTGCAATCCGAACTGGAAGCATTGCGCAAGTTCCAACGGGAAGCAACAATTAGCCAAGTCTTGGCGGAGAAAGGTGTCAACCCAAAGGTTGCCAGATTCATTCCAGCAGATATTGAAATGTCCTCGGACAGCATCAGTAACTGGCTGACTGACAATGGTGAACTATTTGGTGTTGCTGCACCTACACAACAAAACGCAGTTGATGTCAATGACATGGCTGCATTGCGTCAAATAGATGCAGTAACATCTGGTGCTATTTCTCCAGATGACGTGAATGATGCTTTCAACATCATGAACAACGCTGGCTCTGCGGAGGAGTTACTTAACTTCCTCTACAGTCAAGGCGCAGAATAAATCGCAAATAATCTAACCCCTAAGGAAATATACTATGCCGAATACAGGCTTATCAGGTGGTAGTGCAGCAACTAACGGTGGTCTTGGTGGTGGCGCTTACGCTTCCGCTAACAACGTTGGTGCTTTTACTCCATCAAACGCCGCAGGTCTAGTTCAGAAGGCTTACGACCGCCTTGTTGAATTTGAACTACGTGCAACCCCATTGCTACGTTCCGTAGCGGACAAGAAGCCAGCACGTCAGGCAATGCCTGGTTCAAGTGTTGCGCTACAAATCTACAACGACATGGCTATTGCTAACACTGCATTGTCAGAAGATGTAGACCCAGCAGCAGTATCACTTGCTACTCCAGACATCGTGAACGTAACTCTAAATGAGTACGGTAACGCAACTGTAGTAACTCGCAAGTTGCAGTTGCTATCTCTTGCAGACGTTGACCCTGCTGTTGCAAATATCATTGCATTCAACATGGCTGACAGCATTGATGACCTTGCTCAGACTGCCCTACTTGCTGGTACTAACGTACTTTACGCAACTGGTGGTTCAACTGTAGCAACAACAACCTCAGGTATCACTTCAGATGACACAATCACTGCAGCAGATATCCGCAAGGCTGTTGCTAAGTTGCGCACGAACAAGGCTAGTGGACGTAAGGGTTCAATGTACTGGTGTGGTATTCACCCAGAAGTTTCACATGACCTTCGCTCACAGGCTGGTTCAGCCAACTGGCGTTTGCCACACGAGTACTCCGCAGCAGAGAACATCTGGGCTGGAGAAATCGGAAACTTTGAAGGTGCTTACTTCATTGAATCCCCTCGTCTAAAGAAGGGCAATGACGGTGCTTCAAGCATTCCTGTCTACCGCACCTTCCTTGCAGGACAGCAAGCACTTGCTGAGGCTGTAGCCGAAGAACCACACGTGGTTATTGGTCCAGTCGTTGACAAGTTGATGCGTCAGCGTCCAATCGGTTGGTACGGTGTTCTAGGACACGCAGTATACCGTCAGGAAGCACTATACCGCATTGAGTCATCCTCAAGCATTGCATAATTAGCAACGCTAATCTCATCCCCAGGTCATATAACGGTCCTGGGGGTGGGGTTATGTTTCTAACATAGAAGGAAAACATAATGGCTTATCTATTCGCACCACCTACGGTGGACCAAGGACCTGCTGGTGGACACTGGCTGTTCTGGCGGTATAACCTAAAGCGTGGTATCACGGTTTACAAAATAGGTAATACCTACTACGAAGAGCAGTACCCATC
>Ga0315903_10012270_pt1 | contig 10007 bp, 27 predicted proteins | sample LakEriMetagenome_7_FD_203524 | JGI IMG/M metagenome (GOLD analysis project Ga0315903, IMG submission 203524) | Freshwater fungal communities from buoy surface, Lake Erie, Ohio, United States - Buoy 2 MA119 | ecosystem: Environmental > Aquatic > Freshwater > Lake | place: USA: Lake Erie, Ohio... | reverse complement strand
TTCATCACAGCTATTATCCTTTGGGTAATGTAGGATCATCAACCATGTACACCGCACAAATCAACGCTTTTGGGAACGTCCTTGTCTGCAAGGGTGATGTTGTAAGAAACTCATACCGGATCATCCACACCGGATCATATCAGGACTGTTTAAACGTTAAATTACAGAAAATGGGAGCATGAAAATGAGCACTGCGAAACCAAACTACGTCACAACCCGCGAAGAATGGTTCGGCAAGGTCGTCGATGAATGTCGCGAGACGTTTCTACAGGCAGGTATTCCGATCCCTCGCAACACACGCATCTCGTGCGGGTTCCCGTCCACTGGCAAGAACGGTAAACGTCTCGGCGAGTGTTGGAAATCATCTGCGTCAGGCGACGATCACTACGAAATCTTTGTCAATCCACGCCTCAGCACGGCGAAGGGCGAAGGTTCGTGGATTACGAAAGGTGCAACGCAATACCTCGAAGGTGATCTCGTCGTGTTCGGTCTGGTCGTGCATGAGTTAATCCACGCCTCGTTGTGGGACGCAGGTCATGAGAAACACGGACACGGGAAGCTGTTTAAACAAGCGTGTCAGGATGTTGGACTGAAGGTCTTGGCTCGAAACGGTGCGACAACCATGACCGAAGATGGCGTCAAGTGGGGCGAGGTCATCCTGAAACAAATCGGCGGCTACCCAATGGCTCCGATCCAGACAGGCGTCGAGGTCAAGAAGGGACAAACGACACGCATGGTACTCCTGCTAGACCCTGCGAACAACGACTACAAACTGCGAATGACGCGGGAACCGATCACGCAATATGGTCTGCCGAAAGCACCATCAGGTCACGACTGTGTGATCGATCCACTCAGCGCGATGAAGACCGAGTACACGACAGATGATCTGCTCGAATTCAAGTACGCCAAGCGTGATGGCAAGGAACTTGTGTTGACATCCAATGGCGAGGCACGTGCAATTGAAATCATCGACGAAATCGTAGGTAACATATGAAAATCATACACATCAACCGCAACATCATCCAATCAAACGCGAAACATGGGACTACACATCCCGTGGTTCGCGTTGAGAATGGCAAGTCAGTACGGTACTGCATGGAAGTACAGATTGACGGGCCATCACGCATGATCTATAGCCCCGATCAGCCTAGACCATGTGGAGCAAAACTGTGGATCGAAACCAAAGCACCTGTAACATTAATTGGAGAAAAACAAAATGAACAAGCTTGAAAAACTTATCAGCGTCATCATCACTGCACGTGAGACACATGGCAGGGTTCTGTCAGAACTCGGCTTCGATCAGCCATTCCGAAACCTCGAACGCTTTGCAAAGCAACAGGCCGCTATGCCTATGTACTTTGTTAGGGTCGAGTACGAGACATTGGGTGGACGCCCTGCCAAACTGGAACGGGCCGTTCCCGCACGTAATAGCATCCAAGCTATGGAAATTGTTGAACACGCTGTAAGGAACCGTAAGCGTTTTGCGGGTAAGCTTAACAGTCACGCAGTCAAGGTAAAAAAGGTGGCATGAGATGGATAACTACACAGCAGTCGGCATCGCAGAAGGTTTCATCGATGCCGACAACGAGGAGCAGTTCCTTGAAGCGTGGCAACACCTGATCGATACTGGTCTGGTGTGGCACTTACAAGGATCATTCGGCAGGGCAGCCATCGACCTGATTAACAGTGGAGTATGCACCTATGCGTCCGATACGAAAGCCAGTGACGAAGCCTAAATACAAACCAAAGAACCCGTTTAAACAGCACATCAAGGTGCAGTTAATGCGTTCGAAGATGCGTCTTTTCACAAATCTCAGGAGAACTTTCCATGCAGTCTAATTCATTCGCCGCAATGTCACCCGCACTGATTGGTGCAATCGCAAAGGTCAAGGCAATGACACACCTTACCAAGGGTGAGCGTCACAAGATTGGTGAACGTGTCATGGCTCTTATCGAAGAGATGGAGCGTATCGCCGCCACAACAAACAAGGAGTTGTCTAAATGACATATGATCCAATGCTATCTCATTCATTCGCGGATCAGTGTAGTCACGACTTGGAAACCATCGCGTCCTACGTCCTGCATAATCATTCCGATTTGATGGACGAAGACGTTACTGAGGAAACCAACTACGACCACAGCTTGGAGATGCTCGACGAGCCAACAGATTTGCAATGGCTGTTGAAGTACATGGAGTTGCACTACAAGAAATTCGGCTCTCACTTCGAATGGTTACCTGCAAAAGGGAGCAAGTGAAATGAAGAAGTATCTAGTAACAACCGACAGCTACAAAACCTCTACATATTCGTTTGAAATGGATATGGATTTAGACCACTTCGCAGAATGGGCACAGGAGCACGTTGAACGTTTCGATCACATGACCAACCCGATCAGAGAAACTGAATCAATTGAAATTATCGATATCGATTTACAGGAAGTCATATCAAAAGCTGAAGCTTACGAAATCTTGGCTGATGATTTATCTTACAAGGACGATGGAACGGCACTAGGTCGCGAACAGCGGTTAAAATATCTTGAAATCTTGAAACCACAGGAGTGAATACAATGGCTAATATACAGAAGACACACTACTTCGACACTCTTGATGAAGCACAGGAGTTTCGTGAACGGTTCGAGATGGATCTCGCAGGGTATCATGCTACCGCAACGTCACCAGAACTTGTTGCACCGAGATCGAATGAACATTTCGTTGCCTACACACAGCATACTGGCAAGTATGTTGTACACACAGACAGAATGTCTAGCTGTGATTGAAAAATATCTTGTAATAGCATTTGACATCGCCGTGGGATTGATTATTCTATCATTTCTCACGGCAGTCATCATGTACATAGGTGGATGGAATGGAACATAGAGTCAAGAATATGTTGGAGAACCCACACAAACTATACAAGGACGGCGGTGCAGTTGTTGCCGTTCTTTCATCTGAAACCTGCCCTTGGTCAACGCAATACACAGACGGGCCTGATCCGTTTGATCGTGACATGGCATCGTTTATACACGCCTCTAACAAAGAACTTATGCCGTTTGATGTCTTTCTTGACGGCTTAACACAAATCGCGAAGTTGAAATACCCTGACGCCTACATGGGTGGACTACGTGGCCTTAAAATCACATGGCTTCCTGTCGGAACATTGTTCAGGATAGGCATAGCCAGTAACCAATCAGAAGTCATCGAAATATTTGAGAGAGGGGACTACCATGTCGCATGAAGTCACAACATTTATTCGCGCATTCATCTGGCTCCCGCCTGAATCACAAGGAGACTTCACAGAAGAAACCTACGTGTACAATCTCAGCACAGCAATTGAGTTTCTAAAACTCAAAGAGGCTGTACTCAAGAAATATCCTGAAGCTGAAGTGAAGGCAACATATCTAGAAACTACACCGTACCAAACTGCTCTCATGCTCATGAGGATTAAAGATGATTGACGACACCAAGGCACAGGCTTACTTCGAACTAATCGAAGGCAAGAAGCACAAGACACAGGAAGAATACAACATCGCGCTTCAGTATCTCATTGATACTGGAGTCGCACAGGAACTCGCGAAATCAATCAACCATTGGGCATGGATCATGCGTGATGCCATGAACAATTCTGCAATAAAGGTTAAGAAGTCATGAGCCGTTTAGCTTTACGTATGGATGACGACGTGCAGGACATCGGTACAATCAGGCAGAACTATGCACGTATTAGGAAACAGTTTGCCCCACCACAGGAACGAATTGTTATTACTCCTGTGTCGCCGCCACTTGCCCTTGAAGCACCTGTGTTTAAACAGGTAATCGACACTGCAAGTATTACAGACAATTGGGTACAGAGAGAACTTGAAAAGTGGAACATACAGAAGAGCGAGAAGGTCACGTTCAAGACCATCATGCGTGAAGTCGCGATCAAGCACAGAATTCCTGTCGCGTCATTCAGGCTCGAAAGCAGATCAAGACCACTGGTTGATGCACGTCAGGAATGTTTCTACAGGTTGAGGCACGAATTAAACATGACAATGCATCAGATTGGCACTGCCATGAATAGAGATCACAGCACCGTGATGCACGGTATTCAACAATTCACATTGAAAAACAAGGAGACTATCAATGGTACAGTCAGAACAGAAGAAAACCTCTACGGGATCAACGACTCTGCGTGAGCTTGTGAAGGCAAAAGAACGCCTTGCCGCAGCGACACAAAAGCAGAAGGTGTTGGCACATCTCCTGACGTTGGGTAAGATATCACCTCTTGAAGCATTTGGCGTGTACGGAATCTTCCGTCTTGCGTCGTGCATCTATGACCTCAAGAAGGATGGCTTTGAAATCCAGACGATCCTCAAGCGTGACCTCAATAAAAAACCATACGCGGTTTATAAGTTGAAGAGTTACGGTTCCACAGTAGAGTAAACAGGTGCATCATGGCTACACTGTATTACGAGAATGGCAAGTTTATCTTTCGCGGATCATTTGATGAAAGAGAAATCCCCAAAAGCGCACGGTTTCGGTGGGACAGTGTATCTAAATTGTGGTGGACTGACGACAAAACTAAGGCGGCGACGTTAATCAAATACGCCTCTGCCACAACACGTGCCATTCTGGTTGAAGAACATAACAAAATGGTTGAAGTACTTGAAGCATCACGTGCGACTGATGCTGACGTTGATCTCCCTCGCCCTGAAGGTCTGGAGTACCTACCATACCAGAAGGCAGGGATTGTGTACGCATCTGAACGTGCGGGTACACTTATCGCAGACGAGATGGGCTTGGGTAAAACGATCCAAGCCATCGGCGTGGCGAATGTTACTGGTGCAGAGAAAATCCTCGTGATCTGTCCTGCTACGTTGAGGATCAACTGGCAACGTGAGTTCGACAAGTGGAGCACAAAGCCTCTTAGGTGTGGTGTTGCTGTTGCCAATGACTATCCTGAAGATTGCGACATCGTAATCATAAACTATGACATCGTGGACAGGCATCGTGACAAGATTGATGCTGTCGATTGGGACTTGCTGATCTGTGACGAGGCTCACTATCTTAAGAACCAGAAGGCTCAACGCACTGTCGCTGTACTTGGCGGCAAGATCAACAAGAAGAAAGCAAAGTCATGAGTGAACTTAAACCAATCAAGGCAAAGCGTAGACTGTTCCTGACAGGGACGCCTATCCTGAACAGGCCAAAAGAAATATGGAGTTTGATCAGCAGTTTAGATCCAGTCACATACAACAGCTACTATCGCTTTGCGTATCGTTACTGTGGAGCACACAAGGGACGCTTTGGTTTCGATGACGCAGGGGCAACCAACCTTGACGAGTTGCAGAACAAGCTACGCTCTACAATCATGGTGCGTAGGCTCAAGGCAGACGTGTTGAAGGATCTTCCTGCCAAGCGTAGGCAGATCATTGAGTTCCCGAAGAATGGGGCGACGGTACAGATTGACAATGAAGTCAAGGTCATGTCCAGAGCAATGGAACAACTGCATCACCTGCGTGTTGCTGTCGAGTTGTCTAAAGCTTCTGATGATATCAACGTATACAAAGATGCCGTAAACAAGTTACGTGACGGTGCGTCAGCGGCGTTTCAGGAAATCGCTATCGCACGTAGGGACACAGCAGTCGCGAAGATACCATATGTTATTGAACACCTGAAGAACTGCTCAGGCAAGGTGATTGTCTTCGCGCATCATCATGTCGTGATCGATGCTTTGTATGAAGCTCTTGGCAAGGAAGCTGTGAAGGTTACTGGATCAGTCAACATGACGGCACGTCAAGAGGCAGTTGACAGGTTCCAGAATGATCCATCGTGTCTATTCTTCATTGGCAATATCAAGGCGGCTGGTGTTGGTATTACTCTAACAGCCGCTTCACACGTTGTGTTCGCTGAGATTACGTACACACCTGCTGATCTCTTACAGGCAGAGGATCGTGCTCATCGTATCGGTCAGAAGGAATCCGTTCTAGTGCAACATCTGGTACTCGAAGGCTCTATCGATTCCAACATGGCCCGGTCGGTGGTCTTGAAGATGGATATCATTGATCAGGCATTGGACAAGGATAACGCCATAGCAGACCTTGACATTCCAGTTCTTCCAGACCAACCGATCACTGCATCGACGACACGTTTAAACATCGACACTGACGCTGAAAAAATATCTGTGGATCAGTCAGCCGCTATATTGCAATGTCTGCAGGTTATCTCCAGTATGGACGCAGATGGTGCTCGTGCTCAGAACAAGGTCGGCTTTAATAGACTGGACACTGACATTGGAAGGTCACTTGCAATGAACTCTAAGTTGACGTTTAAACAGGCAGTACTTGGTAAGCGTTTGGTGAATAAGTATCGTGGTCAGATCGAAGACAAAGATCTATTAGCAAAAGCAATGGGAGCGTAACATGAATAAGGATATTAATTTAGATACTAAAGAAGGTTTGCGGAAAGGGTTGTTGGTCGTGGCAGAAATGCTGGAAACAAAAGCCATCATCCATACTGATCCACGAACCAACCTTGGTGATAACCCACCAAAGCCGAACCAAATGAACTTTAATTTACAGGTTACAGCCCACACCAATTACGATTGTGGCACGGTAGCCTGTATTGGTGGATGGTGTTGGCTTTTGAACGAGGAGATGCCCGACCCAAGAACAGACGAGGGTACAATTTTCTACGGCGATGATGCCGTGGACAGAGCGGAAAAATTTGTTCGTGGTTCAGAGTATCAGGATAAAAATCTTCATGAATTATTCTACCCGCCGTTTCAAGAGTACGCTGATGCAGCGGATAAAGATAAAAATGGTGAAAGCTGGTTATTTTGGGATGATCTGGTAGATAGCTACAACAAAGTAACCGCAGAACAAGCCGCGAAAGCAATACGGAACTTTCTTAAAAACGGGGACGCTGATTGGTTCTCTGTTATGAAAGACGCACACCCATGATGATAGTCATTGACGATGCAGCAGGGATGACAAAATATATATGGGATTATCTTGATATAATTGTGATAGGGGGAAAGATGGATATCGTTGATGACTTGAGAAAAGATGCGTATGGAGAAAGACAATCCATAAGAGAAGCACGTATGGAATTAGGCGGTTTATTAGAAGATGCCGCCAACGAGATTGAGCGGTTGCGGGGAATGTTAATATCTGCGCTCGATGGTCTTGATGAATATTGGGTTACGTTCCCAGAAGGTGTTGAACTGGTTAATCAAATTAAAGCACTTCAACTAAAGGAGAAAGAGTGATGGACATTGTTGAACGTCTGCGATTATTTGCCAAAGATGATGCCATCTCCGCGCAAAGAGCCGAGAACGCTCTTAGGAGAGCCGACGAGATTGAGCGATTGCGGCAATATAGATCAGAACTTGAAGATGCGATTGCATCAAACAACCAAACTGAAATATTTAATAAATCTGCTCGTCTTGAAGGTTTGTTGAATGTACTGAAGGAGAGAGAGTGATGAGTGTAAAACAATTGAAGGTAATTTTTATCTTTCTTTTTGCACTAATAGGTTCATCATTCATTGGCTTTGGAACAAATTGGATGATTGGAGTTGGTGTTTTCTTTTGTCTTTGGTCCTTTAGGGGGTATCAGTGATGGATTATGGTGACAAACCTCTTGTAAAATTACTAATTTCTAACGCACAATTCTTATATAGTACACCGCAAGACCTTACGGATTGGAGTGTACCACCATCGCCGCCGTTGCCAGTGAATGAAGTTTTGTTGAGCATGTTGAAAGAGATCGAACGATTACAAAGGGTTCAGGGTACTTTGATTGCTGCATTTCGTATAAACATGATGCGGTTATCACCTGAGTTCTCGCATGAAGAGTTTGATAAATCAATCGCTGAATTTAAGGAGATAGCGTGATGGATTACGATATGACCATACACCACAATCCAGACGCTAGAGTATGGGCAAAGTTTTTTATTGAAACAACAAAGGATATGGAACGGGATGTGTTCCGTGATGAGGGATATATGATTACGTGGTTTGCAAACGCGATGATGGCTATGCACGATCATTTACATAAGACCGAGATTGAGAGGCTGCATGGAATTTTGTGCAAAGATGGATATGCACTGAAGGAGAAAGAGTGATGGATTACATTTGGTTTTGGATGGCAAAGTTTTTTGCGGAACTGTTTTGGCTTGTCGGTTTGGTTATCGGTTTGATTGCTGTAGTCTTTGTCGTTGCGATATTTTTGTCTGGGGTTAATTGGCTTCTGGGAAAAATAAAAAAATTAAAGGAGAAGGTATGATTACCACGACATTGAACAGAATACGCGAACATTCACCATGCGAAGACGGGTGGACAAACTTACTCGCCGGACTTGGTAAAACATCTGCGGACGATGCGGCACTGCCATTCGCTACGATCCTTGAAATCAACGGGCTGGATGACGCGCATTGGTGCTGTCGCGCTGAACCTCAACACGCGAAAGAATGGCGGTTGTTGATGGTTGCATACGCTCGACGGGTTGAGCACCTAAATACCCATCCTAGCGTAAAAAACGCGATTGATGTTGCGGAGCGATACGCAAACGGAAAAGCGACCGATAAGGAGTTGTCCGCCGCAAGAGCCGCCGTATGGGCCGTAAGGGCTGCCGAAAGTGCCTCAAGGGTTGCCGCTATGGTCGCAGGGGATACCGCAAGGGCTGACGCAGGGGACGAAATATGGTTTGCCGCGAGGTCCGCAAGAGCCGCCGTAAGGGCCACAGGGGATACCGAACGCAAGTGGCAAGAGCAAGAGTTCCTGCGGTGCGTTACAGAAACAGGAGCGAGTGATGGATATCGTTGAACGCTTACGGTCGCCAGAAGTATTTATCATGGATGGGCCAATGATTAGCCCTGTCGCGTTTGAGGCTGCCGACGAGATCATTAAGTTGAGAAAAGCGTTGAAGAAAATTGCACCTGAAATTGTGCGGGTTGCGATGAAGATTGACAAGATGCACGATATTGTCCGTGAAGCACTGAAGGAGCCAGAGTGATGGATATCGTTGAACGCTTACGGCAACGGATTGGTCTTGTGAAGTTTGATAGCGATGCAATTGCTTTGCGTGATGCCGCCGATACGATTGAGCAACTGCGAGGGCAAGTTGATTTTGAAAGGGAATGCCGCGAGGACCCCTATGCCGATTTGGAAAAACAAGACGCCGAGATCAAGCGGTTGCGGGAGGTGTTGCAATCAATCTCCAACAACACTTGTTGTGATGATTGCCAAGAAGCCGCTCTTGTTGCCCGTGCCGCACTGAAGGAGAAAGAGTGATGGATGACACCGAAAAATTAGCTCAAATGATGATCCGTTGCGGACTGGCAACGGGACACGGTGACACTATTGACGATTTGATTTTTGAATTGGAAAAACAAATCAAAAATACATCAAACGCATTTAGCGATGCGCTGAAAGTAATCAAACCGTTGCAGTTGCAACTTAAAATTTTTCAGGATGATGCTATGGGAGACGTAAAAACCATCAATAATCTGTCGAAGATGGCGGCACGGTACCGCAAGGGATTAGACCAAATATTCGATTTGCACAACAGTGGCGACGAATACAGTGAACGCGAGATCAACGACATGACATATGAGTTCGTTGTCACCGCGATAGCAGGATCTCGTGTCGCAATGAAGGAGAAAGAGTGATGAGTGAGAGCATTGAAATCGAACGGTTGGAGGCGAAGGTTTACAACCTGCAAACTCGGCTCGCTTTTCAAATGGAAGCAATCGAGAGTCTCCGCAATGAACGCAACAGGCTGATCCAGGACATTGAGCGTTATGTCACGGAAATCGTAGCTCTGCATAGATATACGAATTATTCACTGGTGAAGGATAAAGAGTGATGGCATATCCGCAATTTGATTTACGGGATAAAACGATGCCGCCGATTGAAGAAGATGCTCCGACAGCGACCGAAATGAATTTTCGTCACACATCCCTCAGTCGGATGTTGGGTGAGAGTAATCGAAACCTTGACGGACGAAGAGAGCAATATGCCAACCAATAT
>Ga0315903_10012269_pt1 | contig 10008 bp, 17 predicted proteins | sample LakEriMetagenome_7_FD_203524 | JGI IMG/M metagenome (GOLD analysis project Ga0315903, IMG submission 203524) | Freshwater fungal communities from buoy surface, Lake Erie, Ohio, United States - Buoy 2 MA119 | ecosystem: Environmental > Aquatic > Freshwater > Lake | place: USA: Lake Erie, Ohio... | reverse complement strand
CTCAACCTCCCACTCTTCCAACTCGTTCGGGTTATATCTGTAACCCATTTTGGCCAGCATTTTCTTAGTTAAGAAATCCTCTAGGATTGGATAACTAAAATTGGTCGATGGTATTTTATTAAAAGTCCATCTTGCTTGTTGCTTTAATGCTGACCTTAAATTTCCCCCATTTTAGCGCCCTTAACGACGATGCCCATTAACTCGCTCATAATGTCTTGGTACTCAGCAAAGTATTCAAGATCCTCTAGACTGTTATATTCTTTCTCAGCAGTCTTAATTTTAATTGAAATAATTTGTTTCTTAGTAAGCTCAATAAGGCCTTCAGCTTGAACGATAGCGTCCGATTCTAGATTGCCCTCTACACCTGTAACTTTAAGTTCTTTTAATAATTTTAGACGCTCAGAGTACTTAAGAAGCTTAAGCTCGACCGTTACCGTGTAGTTACTTTTAATAATTGTTTTGTTTAAGATCATGTTTACCTCCATAAAGAAAATAGGGAGAGTAAGGATGTATACTCTCCCTAACCGAAATATCTATTAAAGCAATGTTAAGAAAAATTCACCTTGTCCACTTACAACAAATGCTTGTAGTGAAAGGTTAAGTGTCACAATTCCTTCTTGATCACCTAACTCAAAGTTAGAGATTCTTGCAGTTGGAATATGAGCATTTACAACTGTGCCAGGTACCCAGTTACCACCTACTTTTTCCCCAAAATTGAAAGTGAAAGCGATTGTGTCATTATTTCTATAGCGTTTAAATTCTTCCGCTTGTCCTACAGCTAAATAACCGACAACGTCAACTGTTACTTCCCTTGCAGAGATTAATGATCCGGCCTTGCCAGACTCAGCACAGATAGAAATGATATCGGTTTTAGTGTTAGTAAGATTGATGGATACTGTAGAGGAATCAAAACAAACTACGTTGGTAGCAGATCCCAAGATTACTTGTTGATATTTAGCAACAAGATTATTGTTTGTGTTATAAGTTGGAACGAAAGGAGATGCGAAACTTAAAGCATTATCACTAGAATAAGTAAGTGCTGCTGTCTCATCGGCAACTGTAAAACCTATTTTAGTAGCAATAGTGTTTGCAGTGTTAGCCCCAGTAGCGAATAAAAGGCTGAGCGTAGTCCCATTCGAAGCGATCGTAAATTTTCGAGTACCATCGTTATATGTGCAAGTAATAGTATCAGTGCTTGCCCCGTCCATAGCTGTCTGAATGGCACTAGCAAGCTCGTATGGATCTTTATAGACTTTGGCCTCAACTGTAGCGACTTGTGTTCCTACTGAGTCAGTAAAATCAATGTAACGTGTAGATGAAGTGATTTCAATTGGATCAAATTTATAGTTAACACCGTCAATAGTAAACGATGCATTAATAAACTCTCCTCCAGAAGCCTCTATTCCAAAAGCTGTAACTCTCCCACCTGATAAAACTTCCAGGGCCCCACCGTTTCCACGATAAGTAAAAAGGGAGAGTGTAGGATATGTTCCAGAATCATTTACTTTATAGTGAACGGCCTTACCAACGCCAACACCTGCTGCTGGAGCATTGTTTAGATTTTGTGCAAGAGAAAGATCATTAGTCGCAATTGATGAAACGTTCCTCACTTCGTAGCCGTCAGTAGCATTCTTAACGAGCAAACCCATTCCACGAGTAAAGTCTGACCCACCTGAGGCAAGTTTGACAAGTGAAGTAGTCGACGCAGCGGCGGTTAATCTCTCAGTCGCATTGGTCTGCTTAGCACCTAAAGCATTCTCTAATAGAATATCAAAGTCTGGAGCTGTACCCTCAGTCCCCGAATGTCTCATATAGTGATTCACACTTGCGGTCGGTTCTTCAAAGCCTAGAGTTGATTTTGTTTTACCAATTGACGCCTGTAATTCTGTAGAATCAAGTGTTGCGAAAGAAGGAGTTACGGAGAATCCTTCTTGGAATGCTGAATACTGAGTAGCACCTGTGGGGAATACAGGGATAGACTCAGTGACTTCTTTAGTAATAGCGAATACGGTTTGTTTTGTTTGTACTGTCATTCTTTCCTTCCTTTGGAAATTAAAATAGTCCGTTATAAACTTTCAAAATATTCTATCTCTACTTGTAGCTGTATCATCAAAAAGTTTTTCTTTCCTTCGTCCACGTGGACAATCCCACTATCAGAAATATAATTAAGCTTAGTATAATATTGAGCTAATGGAGCATTCTTTTCCAGCTCTTTTACTAGTAAATAATGGTCCTCTAACAGAGTCTTTTCTGTAGTAAATCTTGAATCCACGTCATTATGGATTGATTTAACCATGTTAGTAAGAGTGATATTGAATGTCCTTGAAATGGAGAGTTGGCATCCGACCATTCTTTTAGTGTTTAACCCTGTAGCGATATCAAGTCCAAAACCCCCGTCTAGTGCCACCCAATCATTTGAGAGGATATCAATAGGATTTTTTAACTCTTTAGTTGATCTTGAGGCAAGAGTCGTTTTAATTAGAAGTCTTAATTGATCTACAATAGTTGAAATTTGGCTCATCGGTAAAGTCCTCCTTGTCTCACGGTTTGTTCAGTAGTAGACAAGCGACCGTCAAGGTCATTATCAACGTTGTAAATGTCCTTACTAAATCTCCTAATATAAAGATTATAAGCATTTGTTCTATCGTTAACATAATCATCACCTAGAGAGTTAAAGATTATTTCAGCTACCTTAGGCACTGACATCATCTTAAATGTTAAACGATCTAAAATTTGTCCAGGGTGAAAGATAATCTTTTTAGCCACTAGGTCGTCCATAATTTCATTGGCACCTAGGATGTGCTGGTCTTCCCAGGTAGTTTTACCAGCAGCAAAAGAGGTTAGAAAACTAGAGGAGTTTAGAACAGGATATTCTTTATAAAGGTCAATATCATTTGAAAACTTATTTCCGACCCAATTGATAGATGTCCCAGCGGTTAAATTGGCACTAAACGAAACTCTAATCCAATAGTAATCATAAACTGTGATAGTATCAATGCCCGTGATCCGAACTCTCCCATTAGTATCAATGGTATCCTCGTGCGCCCAGTTGTATTTCTTATTAGGTACCCATGTAATGTAACCATCTTGACCTAGTGAAGCTCCTGCTAGTGATGTCTCATCAAATTTGTCAATGACAGGATGCCATCCGTTCGCATCCCAGTAATCAATGTTGATAGTCGCTGGGACAACGTTGACAGTTCCTAGCTTGAAATAGAAATGGTTAAAAGGAAAGGCCTGACCAAAATAGAGATAATCAGTAGTTGTCATAGGAACAGTTACACTCTGAGTGTCCGACTCTCTAACAGCAATGCTGATATCAGTCTCTACCGTGGCAATTTCTTTAATTGCTCGTATTCTCATTTCTTACCCTTTTTAGGGGACTTCTTTTTCCCTTTATTTATTGAAGCATTACATATCGCGTAGGAAGAGGACTTATCGTGTCCTTTTTTCTGCACATCGGAAACACATCGCTCTAATTTTTTTGGCATATCATAATCCCTTATCTTCTAAAGGTTTTAAAATCTCATAAAGTTTTTTAGGGCCGTCGATTTCGGCAAGATATCCCTTTAGATCATAGGGTTGATCTAAAACATCAAAAACAAATTCACTGCAATATTCAGTCTTATCCCCATCGGCAAAAATGTTTTTAATAGACCCTGTAACCCTAGCGATAAAAGCCCCTATCATTGCTAAAATTGGATAATTGACCCCTAATAGTTCATATATTCTATTTTTGATTGTCATTGCTTGATCATCATTAGGATTCAAAGTGATGCTTTTAATTAAAATATTGTTCTTAACAAAATCATAAAGTGGTAAAGGATGAACGCCTTTAATGTTTGATTCGTAAACTAACGGGCCTTCAGGAGTATCCAATAAAATAACTGCATGGGAAAATTCTGACCTTTCAATAAGTCTGAAAAACCAGGATGGGATATTGAAGCCTTTTCTTTTAGTAAATAGAATGCTTATTTTCATTTGTAGTGCTCCAATGAAAACATAAAGTCATGCTTAACCCCAATATTATGATGAAATTGGACTCTAATTTTATTTGTATGGAGTTCAGGATTGTAATAAAGCATCTTAGGCGCTCTCCCATCAATTCCATAAGTATTATTAATGAACTGAAAGTTAAGGCCCCCATCACATAACCTTTTTGATCCGCCATATTCTTCGCTAAGGTCTGGAACTCCTATCATGTGACCATAAATTGGAGTCAAAGGAACTTCTTTTTGCCATATCCTACCGCCTACTATTTCAAAATCGTAAGGTGGTTCAATATCAATTTGTGTTTTAACGGCCAGTAAATCGACTAGAGTTTCATTGTTTTGAGCATCAAAAGTTTTATAGGTAATAAAATTGACGTCAGTCTGGTCAGGATTTTTGCATCTTAAAGATCCATTCGATGCCGTCGTAAATATAACAGTCAAGCATTTAAATGTGAATCCTTCTGAGGCTATGGCAAAACGTGCAAAAGGCCTTCCCGTCGAATCAAATCTAACACGCTTTGGATTAGCAAAAGGAAGATAGTTTGTTTCAAAATCAATAAGGTCAGTAGTATCAGTAGGATTTTGATCAATAATGCATTCTAACTGAAGATTACCGTCTTGAGCAAAAAGATAATAGTTCCCATCTTTTTGAACTTGCAAAAGATCGGCGTTTCTTTCATTAATAAAACTCTTAAATTCACTCCATTCTATCAGCATGATCAATCCTTTATCAAAACCACCAAACCGGCCCTAAATTTCTTTGTTGATGATATCCTATAAACTTCTAAGCTTATGCTCGTGGAAAACCTGATAGGATTAGTCATCACGTCATAGTGAAAAGCATTCCCGTTAAATTCTACAGCACAAAAATTGCCAACAATTGCTCCAATGTTATAAAGGTTAGCATCGGTAATATCTGAGATGAGAATGCCATTTGTTCCGAACGGATAAAATGTCCCGTCAATAACCATTCTGATATACCATCGAGCACCTTCCGCACCACTAGCACCTTCGAGGTTTGCCAGAAAACCGATTAACTGACCTGACCCAGTATAGGAATAAAATGAAGTCCAGGTCGTTAGTGGGATAACTGATTCCCTTGCGAGCGTTGCATCTAGGTAGGTCACCTTCTTGGAAAAATATGATATTGCCGATGTATCAGAATCAACCTTATACCTATCCCCAACATTGCCTATCCTAGAATTATCGGTGCCGCCCATGACACCAACAAGGGCATTATCATAAGCATCGGTAGTATTAGAATCATTTATCCCACTCATTTTAGGCCTCTTTAACTTCAATTATTTCTTCATTGGCTTCTTTTTTTTTCCTTTGCATGCCATTTCTAAGCTCCTTGTTTATTGGTTTATATTCTTCAATCATTTTTTCGCCATCAATTATCATCTTAGAAAACATAGATAAGACATTGGCATTTTGAAGCATCTCAAGACCTGTCACTTGAAAGCTGGCCTTGTTGAATAGTTTTACTACTTCTCTACATAGATCTAATTGCGCTTTATTCATTTTCATCCTAAAAAAGGAGAGTCATTTTTCAGACTCTCCAATCAAAATAATTATTATGCCATTCTAAAAACTATTAAATCCTTTGAAGCAGCGGAAGAAATTGCATATAAAGCAATCGCTTGACCGCATTCAAGTGCTAGTGTCGCACCTTTAGCAATTTCAAGCCCTCTTGTGGCACCTGAAATAGTGACGCCAGTGGCGCCCACGAAAATTGATTTATCAGAAACGTTTTGTAGCAGCATTCTTGTCTGGCCTGCACTTGTTGGAATAGCAACCTCTGTTAAACCAGTAGTGATAGCTTCGTGAGTTACTGCAATATTTGGAGCGTCGTTTATGAAAACCCTACGGTATAAATCGGAAATTCCATCGGCTCTGTCGTTCCCAGCGGAAACGGCCCCTAATGCAGTCGCTTGATTCAATGCTCTGTAACCTATCTTAATAGGATTACCAGCATCGGCGGCGTCGTCGGCAACGTTACCAACAACCTGCAAAGCATTGGTGATAGAGGTAATATTAACTTCAAGAACACCAGCGATTGCTTTTAGTCGATCCCAAGTGGTACCGTCAAAACCCATTAAGAATGAGTTAACATCAAGTCCGTGGACATTGGCCGCTACTACGTTGTCAGCATTGGCAACTCCTACAGTAGATCTTTCTATTTGGTCAGCAGCACCAGGAGTAGCAGCACGAGTATGACCTATAATACCGACGGTGTCGGGAGTTAGGTTTGTTACTAATGCATAGATACCGTCAAGGTCTACATTGATAGCGTTAGTTACATTAACGTCAAGAGACCCTGCTACAGTATCAGTGATAGGAGCATTACTTGTCCCACCTATTAAATAAGATCCAATCAAAGGGCCATCAGCAGTGTTGGCCGGATCAAAAAGAAATCTCTCTAAACTCAAATTTGACATATATCCTCCTTAATATAGTTCCAAAATTTCCGCCGTTTCTCCTGCGGCGGTTGACCTTATGTATAAGGTCTCACTTGCAAAACTCAAACCATCTAGGACTAAAGTGTTGCCTCTAGAGATAGTGAAATATTTAGTGCCGCTTTCCGTAGCGACAAAAGTTATTTTTAAAGTCGAATTTCCCCTGGCCTTAATCAGTAATTGTTTTAAGTTTGCTTGTAAGGCATGGGAATATTCAGTTTCAGCTAAAGTTAAAGGCAAGTTTGTTATTAAGGACGTAGCAGCGCCTATGATTGTCGTTTGACCTGGTTTGAAGCTGGGTTGACTTATAGGCATACTATTTCCTTTAAGCTAATTCTAAAACTTGTACCTTATGAGTACCAGTCGCAAAAACTCCATATAGGATAATTGCGTCAGTAATATCAGTTGAGAAATAGCTATTAGGAGCTATCTGCCAACCTGAAGTTATTCCGTCTACCACATCCGCCGTCACACTACTTTTTCCCATATAGAGAATCTCAGTCGTAGATAAGTTATAAATGATGATTGAGTTTCTTTTGAGTAAGGGAGTCGCTGGTAAGGCTAAGACAGTTGTTGAAACGGAAAGAGTCGTGACCTCAAAATCAGTCTTAAGGCCTGACGGTGTTGCTTCCACTACACCTTCATAAATCTTTACTCTCCTGACCACTTTCATAGTAGGGAGATCAATGACCTCAAAGGCATTCTTGTCTAGGTCGGGAAGATTTATAATTGAGTCTGTCATATTAAAAAACCTGGAGAGTTTCCCCTCCAGGCCCTTTATTTTATTTTTTAATATCTTTGAACAGTAAAATACATATGCATTTTACCAGTCAAAAGTGTTGCGGTTTTAATTTCAAATAAAACCTTAGCAGCACTAGCAAGTTTAACAGGCATAGGAAGAACGTTTGGAGTTCCCTCTACGATAGTTGGCTTGTGAAGACTACCAGCAGTCATTGAAGCTACTGCTAGGTCAGCAAGTAATAGATTAGTATCACCTGTGATACCTACATCTAATGTCATTGATCCGCCAGAAGTAGCAGCGGTTTCCACGACCATATAAAAGCCAGTGATGACACAATTTTGCTCAGCTAAAAGAACGTCAAGTGCGCCAACGGCCCCTGCATCTACTGAAAAGTCATATGTAACTTTCACAGTTTCAGAATCATTGGTAAATGGACTACCTACTTTTTTATAACCTTTAAGAGTTGCCATATTTTATTCCTTTTTTTTCTTAGTTTTTGTCTCAACTTTAACTATTTTATGCTGGGTTAGAAGCCAGGCAACAACCCGACCATTCGGCTTAGGATAGATTGTTAAAATCTTAGTAGGGAGAGTGAAAGCATCAAGCTGAGCTTGTAGATCTTCCTCATCTAATCCAACTAAGAATTTTAAATTCTGAATGTTACTTAAGTTGTCGCCTAGTTCCATTTATGCCTCTAATTAGGTGTTATAAACTTTAATATGTTTAACATTGCCGTCAATGCCTAGAGTTGCACCACAAAGGATGTCAACTGAAAGGACATAACCGAATTGCTTATTAGGGTGAAGACTAGAAAGTAAAAATCTTGGCTCAGTCCATACACCTAAAAGAAAATCAGGGTGGAATGCAATCGCGTAATCAGTTGAACGTGAGTTGTCTTCAAGGATATTGAATCCAAAACGACGGTTAACAATTTGACCCCCAACAACTGGAGCATCATTTACATAATCGGCACTTGTTAAAGTTTGGGCAGCGAGGGCATCGCTGTAATAACTTGGATCGGCAAGAATATACCATCGGTTATCCCTAGGCCATGCAGCTTGTGCGGCCAATTTTCTAAGAGTGGCAATTTGAGTAGCGTTAAAATCAGTTACACCATTGATTAAATGGTCTGGGTTTGAAGTAGAGGGATTAACGAATTCATAAAGGTAATCATTAAGCTCTAGAGCTACAGCATCAAAAAGAGTCTGACGCATTTTTGGATCATTTGAATCTACTTGACTCATAAGCTCGGCAATATCTTCAAACTCGTAAGCAGCAGTAATACGCTTAGTAAGCTTTAGATCAACGTAAGAAGTGTTGATAGGAGAAGTAGCGAAAGTGTCTGAGTCTACACCAAGAGTTGTTCTTGTAGCTGTAGGGCGGTTGTATTGAGATACTCTAACAGTATCACCTTTTTTCAACTGCTGGCCTGCTACTAGATTAGTTGAATATTCTTTGTTTACTAGAGAAGGAAGCAAAGTGTCTTCCTTTAATTGGTCCTGAAAAACTGGACTCCAAAATTTTTGAATTTGATTTGTAACTTCTGTTAGACTAGACATGCTCATAAAATCTCCTTATTAATGCAAAATATCCTTCGGTGAATATTTCTTTTTGTCTTTTAATGGAAGTGCTTTCCATTGTTCGTAATTAATCTTGCCCGTATAGTTCGATGGAGCGTCGGACGGCATATTTTTTCCTTTTGCCTCAACTAGAAAATGGTGCTCCTTCATAAAATCGTTAACGACCCTTAAAACTGAGTCCTCATTGATCTTCCCATTTTCATCAACCTCAATAGCATCAATATCTGCAAACCCTAGATAGTCTTTTTTCTTGATCTTGCCAGGTAGCTTTTCTACTAAGGCATTAAGTTTGTAGCTATCTAATCTATCCTTATCCGCTTGTTGCAATTTCTGTTCTAGTTCTTTAGCTCGTTTTCTTTCCGCTTCAAATTCAACGTTTCTTCGCTCTAACAACTTTTCGAACTGCTGCTTCTTCATGAGGTCCTGTTCTTCCTGGACCTTTTTTTCCATTTCGATAGAGCTAACCCTATCCTCAAATTCTTGCAATTTTGCTTTAGTTGACTTAAGTTGACCTAAAGTTCGTTGGTAAGTGTTGTAATCAACTTTACCAGGTGCTTTAGATTCCGTTTCCGAGCTAATCTCACTAAGATTAGCAGTTGGCTCCCCACTAGGGACTTGATCATTTCCTTCCATGATAATTTCCTTTTTTGAATTAATCAAGCTCATCTCACTAAGACGAATCTCTTTTTTAATTCTTCAATTATTTTTAACCTGTAGACTCTTTCTACGTTTATTATTTCAGTTCTAGACAAATAGAAAAAAGACCGGCCTTGTTTCTCTTGGTAATCTTTTATCTGCGCATTTGTCAGCTTGCTTCCAACTCTCCTGGGATCTAAATAGACAACAATGCCTCTAGTAGTTGTCCGGCCCTTTAATGAGTCTAATAGTTGACCTGTAAAGGTTAAATTAGATCTCTTGGCCGTTGTAAATTCTGATAGCCTTGGATTCTTTTTTCTAAAATCAACATATTTAGGACTTAAGGCTTTCAATCTTTCCCTTTCGGCCCCTTCTCCCCTAACACCATAGCCAAGCCTAGTTCGTTTTCTTATTAAATCCGCCGCAATGACTGCAATTGGTTGTAGAAATTGAGGTGATTTTGCCACTTGGACTATTTCTTTAAAGTTCTTTTCATATTTTTTCTGAATATCATTTAGTTTTTTTGAGAACTGCTTAGGTGTCATTAGACTCTCCTAAGTAGGGATCAACTATTTCAGCTAATTTCTTTCCCGTAATCC
>Ga0315903_10012268_pt1 | contig 10011 bp, 10 predicted proteins | sample LakEriMetagenome_7_FD_203524 | JGI IMG/M metagenome (GOLD analysis project Ga0315903, IMG submission 203524) | Freshwater fungal communities from buoy surface, Lake Erie, Ohio, United States - Buoy 2 MA119 | ecosystem: Environmental > Aquatic > Freshwater > Lake | place: USA: Lake Erie, Ohio... | reverse complement strand
TTATAATTCATAACGACAATGTCGTATTATTATAAATTATTAGATTGGATTCCTTTGGAAAAACTCATTTGGTGGTGTTTATCGGAAAATCCAGCAGCCATTCACATTTTAGAACAAAATACAGACAAAATTAGTTGGAATAATTTATCATTGAATCCAGCAGCCATTCATTTGTTGGATCAGAACCCAGACAAAATTCATTGGGTTTGGTTATCATTGAATCCAGCAGCCATTCATATTTTAGAACAAAATCCAAAAAAAATTTGTTGGCCTTGTTTATCAGAAAATCCAGCAGCGATTCATCTATTAGAACAAAATCTAGACAAAATAAATTGGGCATCTTTATCAAGAAATCCAGCAGCCATTTCTTTACTAGAACAAAATCCAGACAAAATTGCTTGGAAATATTTATCAAGCAACCCAGCAGCCATTCATCTTTTGGAACAAAATCTAGACAAAATTGATTGTTTTCAGTTATCACTAAATCCAGCAGCGATTCATATATTAGAACAAAATCCAGACAAAATTGTTTGGAAATGGTTATCAGCAAATCCAGCAGCTATTCATCTTTTGGAACAAAACCTAGACAAAATTAATTGGTATTGGTTATCATACAATCCAACAGCCATTCATTTACTAGAACAAAACCAAGACCAAATTGATTGGGAATATTTATCAAGCAATCCAGCAGCCATTCATTTACTCGAACAAAATCCAGACAAAATTTGTTGGTATAATTTATCAAAAAATCCATCAATCTTCACATATGATTATAAATATATAGCAGAAAAACGATGGCCTATCAATAAAGTGATTATTCAAAACCGTTTCCATCCAAAGAATATGAAATACTTTTCTGGATGGGGTATTGAAGAATTTGATGATTATGAAGAATAAAAAAAAATTGAATTGATTTTATTTTTTACTGTATTTAACACATAATAATAACAATGCAACATTATTATAAATTATTAGATTGGATACCCTTTGAAAAACTTAATTGGAATAATTTATCATACAATCCAGGAGCCATTCATCTATTAGAACAACATCCAGACAAAATTGATTGGTTTGAGTTATCCCAAAATCCAGAAGCCATTCACATTTTAGAACAAAACCCAGACAAAATTGATTGGTGGAGTATATCATTAAATCCAGCAGCTATTCATTTAATAAGCAAAGCGTTGGAACAAAATCCAGACAAAATTAATTGGGCTTGTTTATCATATAATCCAGCAGCCATTCATTTACTAGAACAAAATCCAGACAAAATTAATTGGGATTGTTTATCATATAATCCAGCAACCATTCATCTAATAAGCGAAGCGTTAGAACAAAATCCAGACAAAATTAATTGGAATTGGTTATCACAAAATCCAGAAGCCATTCATATTTTGGAACAAAATCCAGACAAAATTGTATGGCAATGTTTATCAAAAAATCCAGCGGCCATACATTTACTCGAACAAAATACAGACAAAATTCATTGGTATTGGTTATCAAAAAATCCAGCGGCCATACATTTACTCGAACAAAATACAGACAAAATTCATTGGTATTGGTTATCACTTAATCCTAAAGCAATTCATTTATTGGAACAGCATCCAGACAAAATTTATTGGACTAATTTATCCCAAAATGAAGCAATCTTCACATATGATTATAAAAAAATTGCCGAATACAGATGGCCTATCAATAAAGAAATTATTCAAAACCGATTCCATCCAAAGAATATGAAATACTTTTCTGGATGGGGTATTGAAGAATTTGATGATTACGAAGAATAATAAAAAATTGAATTGATTTTATTTTTTACTGTATTTAAAACATTATAATTCATAACGACAATGACTATGAGTATGCAACATTATTATAAATTATTAGATTGGATACCCTTTGAGAAACTTAATTGGTATTATTTATTAAAAAATCCTAAAGCAATTCATATGTTAGAACAACATCCAGACAAAATTAATTGGAATTTTTTATCAGCAAATCCAGGAGCAATTCACATGTTAGAACAAAACCCAGACAAAATTAATTGGCAATGGTTATCATCTAATCCAGCAGCAATTCATTTAATAAGCAAAGCGTTGGAACAAACTCCATACAAAATTACTTGGGCTTTGTTATCAGGAAATCCTAAAGCCATTCATCTTTTGGAACAAAAACCAGACAAAATTGATTGGTATTGGTTATCAAAAAATCCAGCAGCCATTCATATTTTGGAACAGAACCCAGACAAAATTAATTGGACCCAGTTATCAGAAAATCCAGCAGCAATTCATCTACTCAAACAAAACCCTGACAAAATTGATTGGGAATGGTTATCACAAAATCCAGCAGCCATTCATTTAATAAGCAAAGCGTTAGAACAAAATCCAGACAAAATTGATTGGGATTGGTTATCAAAAAATCCAGCAGCCATTCATCTACTCGAACAAAATCAAGACAAAATTTATTGGCCTTGGTTATCACAAAATCCAGCCATATTTACTTATGATTATAAAAAAATCGCTGAACATAGATGGCCCATCAATAAAGAAATTATTCAAAACCGATTCCATCCAAAGAATATGAAATATTTTTCTGGATGGGGAATTGAAGAATTTGATGATTATGAAGAATAATAAAAAAATTGAATTCGTTTATTTTTTACTGTATTTAAAACATTATCATAACAATAATAATCATAATAACGATGTCGCATTATTATAAATTTCGAGATTGGATTCCTTTGGAGAAACTTAATTGGTGGGGTTTATCAAAAAATTCGGCTGCAATTCATTTATTAAGCGAAGCGCTAGAACAAAAACCAAACAAAATTCATTGGAATTATTTATCAGCAAATCCAGCAGCGATTCATCTTCTAGAACAAAATCCAGACAAAATTAATTGGAATGAGTTATCAAGAAATCCAGCAGCCATTCATATATTGGAACAAAATCAAGACAAAATTTATTGGACTTGGTTATCAGGAAATCCTAAAGCAATTCATCTTTTAGAACAAAATAAAGACAAAATTGATTGGAAAATATTATCAGAAAATCCAGCAGCTATTCATTTAATAAGCGAAGCGATTGAACAAAACCCAGACAAAATTGATTGGGTATATTTATCAAGAAATCCAGCAGCTATTCATTTAATAAGCGAAGCGCTAGAACAAAACCAAGACAAAATTGATTGGACTTGGTTATCAGGAAATCCTAAAGCAATTCATCTTTTAGAACAAAATAAAGACAAAATTAATTGGAAAATATTATCAGAAAATCCAGCAGCAATTCATTTAATAAGTGAAGCGCTAGAACAAAACCCAGACAAAATTGATTGGTGTGGTTTATCAAAAAATCCTGCAGCGATTCATTTACTCGAACAAAATCCAGACAAAATTAAGTGGTCTTGGTTATCAACAAATCCATCCATCTTTACATATGATTATAAAAAAATCGCTGAACATAGATGGCCCATCAATAAAGAAATCATTCAAAACCGATTCCATCCAAAGAATATGAAATATTTTTCTGGATGGGGTATTGAAGAATTTGATGATTATGAAGAATAATAAAAAAATTGATTTAAAAATAATATATCATAATATTTAATTAATTATTATGACACACAACGAAATATCTAAAAAAACAAAAAAAAATAAAAATAATAATCATATTGACAAGACAAAACTTTGGAATATTTTTGATACAGAAGTTATTAATCCAGATAAACAAAAAGACCCGTTAGAATGTTTATATAGAACTATAAAAGATAGAGAAACGTGTGAAAGATGTCAATATTCATTATCATTTTCTGACGAGGGGTTTTTAATATGTACAAACAATAAGTGTGGTATTATTTATAAAGATGTATTAGATCAAACTCCAGAATGGAGATATTATGGTGCTGACGACAGTCATAATTCCGACCCAACTAGATGTGGAATGCCTATTAATCCACTATTAGAAGAATCAGCATTTGGTTGTAAAGTATTATGTATTGGTAAATCATCTTATGAAATGAGAAAGATACGAAGATATACAGAATGGCAATCTATGCCATATAAAGAAAAATCACAATATGATGATTTTCAACTTATTACACTTTATGCTAATAATGCTGGGATATCAAAAAAAATAATTGATGATGCAATTCGATATCATAAAAAAATTACCGAGTACGAACAGACTTTTAGAGGAGTTAATAAAGATGGATTAATTGCAGCTTCTATTTATATATCGTGTAGAATTAATAATTATCCTAGGACATCTAAAGAATTATCATCAATATTCCATTTAGACATTACAAGTGCAACGCAAGGATGTAAAAATGCTCAAACTATTATTAATAAATTAGAAAAGGATATGGATAATAAAGATAAGACGCTATTTTGTAAAACTAAGCCCGTAGATTTTATTGAAAGATATTGTAGTAAGTTAAATATGAATACAGAATTAACTAAATTATGTACATTTATTGCTATTCAAATTAGTAAAAAAAATATGATGCTTGAGAATACCCCGAATGCAATTTCTGCTGGAATAATCTATTTTATAGCACAAATTTGTAAATTAAATATTTCTAAACTAGATGTTAGAAATGTGAGTGAAGTTTCAGAGGTTACAATTAATAAATGTTTTAAAAAACTAGAAAAACATACAACAGAATTAGTCCCTTCCGTAGTATTAAATAAATACTGTCCCATTACAAATGTAACTACATCATCTTAATTATACTAATATTTTTTTCTTGTCTTTCTTTTTCTTGTCTTTCTTTTTCTGTCTTGATATCCTCCCTGTTGTCCTATCCTTGCCCAATTTTCAAGGTCTTCTTTTTTTGAACTTCGAAACCTGCGCATATGTTCAATTAAACTTGTAAAATATTGTTCACGACTTTCTATATCATCATCTTGAATTTCTTCATCATTTATATAGTTTATATAATCTCGATTCAAGAAATTTATTATTGTATTTATATTTACTCTAGAACCATTTTCTTCAAATCCAATTCTCTTAAGTTGATTTTTAATTTCTAGTATTTGTTCATCGCTAAATTGATTAGGTTGTCTTTGCTCCCCACCACGATGCGGACCATTATTTTCATCGTCACTATCATCGTCATAATCATCGTCATCGTCTTCATTATATACATCCCTCATTCTTATTGACATTATAAATGGTTTTTTTTTTGAACTTTTAAAAGTTTTTAATTGATCTATTGTTTGTGAAAAATAAGACTCTTGTTCATCTAAATCATTTTGATGATGTCCATTTTCTATAAAATCTCTAAAATTTTGTTGTAAACGTTCTAATAACGCATTAAATCTGGGAGTATCTTCTTCAAATCCAATTCTTTCAAGTTGTTCTTTTATTTGTCTTATTTGTATAGCGTTATATTCAGCATTGTTATTACCCTCTCCTCCCTTTTTCTTTTGATAAACGTGGTTATTTTTAATTGGATTTTTATTTTTTAGACGTAAATATTTTTTGGTTTTCATATAATATAACTATAAATAAATATAAAATAATATTACATATATTGACTAAAAATAATATATTCGTAATAATATTCATATAAAAATACCATAGTATACATATAATGACTAGTGCTCCTAAGATAGTATTTATTGTTCCTTATAGAAATAGACCCCAACATAAATTCTTTTTTTCAACTTATATGACATCCATATTAAAAGACAGAGATGATTATGAAATATATTTTTCTCATCAATGTGATGTTCGAACATTTAACAGAGGAGGGACAAAAAATATAGGGTTTTTAGCAATAAAAAATAAGTATCCAAATGAATATAAAAAAATCACTTTTGTATTTAATGATGTAGATACAATACCATTTACAAATTTATTTGACTATGAAACGGTTCCAGGAATAGTGAAACATTTTTATGGCTTTAATTATGCTTTAGGAGGTATAGTTTCAATTACAGGTGCCGATTTTGAAGCGACCAATGGATATCCTAATTTTTGGGGATGGGGAATGGAAGATAATGTGTTACAAAAAAGATGTGAAAAAATTGGTCTAACCATTGATAGAAGTCATTTTTTTCCTATTGGAAATCCTAATATTTTGCAACTTTTTGATGGGGTTACCCGCATAATTAATCGAAAAGATCCTTGGAGAGCTCAACACGATGATGGCATTGATGGATTAAAAACAATTCATAAATTAAGTTATACAATTGATGATGAGTCAGCCAATCCAGTTGATAATATTCATGTAATAGTATTTGATAAGTTATTTATAATAAATATACAAACATTTATGACTGGCGTATTATTTGAAAGCGACCAATATAATAAATATGATTTGAGAGAACCAAAACGTAAAATAATACATCCAGATAAGATTGGAACTAACAAAATAGAAACTCTTACAAATGACTGGACAAATATTCCGTTTTATCCTACTTCAGAAAAGAAAAAAGAAATGATACAAAAATATGGGGAAAATGCAGCGAATGAAATTATCCAATACAGTTATGAAAATTCAACTGATCCTACTAAAGAAGTATTGCCTCCGTCTATTTCAGAACCAAAACAACACCTACAGCAACAGCAATTATTACAAATACAAAAATATAACGAATATATGAGACTTTTAAATACATCAATGATACCTAAAAATATTAATAAGTATTCACCTGCGTATAGTAGAATTATTGGTGCTAAACCCAAGGCTACTGCTTCCGCAAATATACGTTTAGGAGGGGTATATCATTAACCATTTTTTATAAAAATAATTATATTGTAATTATATTGTTTTTTGTTTTTTTATCAATATAATATATGAACTCTAATTGCACAAAGGAAAAATTAGATACTTTTTCAAAACGGCATTATACATATATTAATCAAATATTTGGTGATGCTACAGTAAGACAAATTATTGAAGAAGAATATCCTACAACATATAAATTTGAAGTTGAAAATACTGGAGCGGATTTTGATTTTTCATTTCATCATACAGTAAAGGACAGAGAGGATGGGCGTGTGTTATGTAGTGTAGATGATGGATACCAAGATATATATAAAAATAAAAATGATACATTATGTCAATCGTATTCATTAATGAATTATTTTGATATCGATATTCCTGATGATAAGAAAGATAGACAAATGGCTATGATACAAATGTATAGAGATATTTTAAATGGAACTTTGGAAAATTTTGATGCGATTGATTTTAAAGATGTGTTAAATCGTGAAATATTAAGTGTAAAATCTAATAAACATTTATGGCGTAATTTTATAACTAATCGTGGATATATAAGTATGAGTAAGCAAACTTTTTTTAAAAATATAGAATCTACACTAGACGAATGGGAAGATTATGGGTATTGGTTTTTTATTGGTAAAGGGAATTGCCCTAAACACTCTAATTATAGTTCTGAAATGGACAGCCAATACGAAGTTTCCCGTGAATTATCTAGAGAGAGAGATGAAGGATATTATATGGGAAAAGAAGACGTTAAAATAAAATCAGCCAGTAAAAAGAGCAAATCATCACCACCAAAGTTAGCTTCCGCTACTAGAAGAAGCAAATCATCGCCACCAAAGTCAGCTACTAGAAGAAGCAAATCATCTCCAAAGTCGGTAACTAATATACATACATCGTCACCAAAAACTGATAATATAAATATGTATTCATCTTCAAAAACAAAAAAATCAAAAAGTAAATCATCCACGTCTTTAATGCGTAATACAGCAACTCCTCGTAAAAGCTCTTCACGCAAAGGAACGCAATAATTACTTTATACCCATAGTTTATAAATTATAAAATATAATTTATAAATAATATAATTTATAAATTATATAAAAATATAAAAATATAAATCATAGATAGTTAATAATGTCTATAAATAGTATTAACGATATTACAAATATATTTTATATTAATTTGGAACATAGAACTGATCGTAAAGAACACGTTGAAACTGAATTACTTAAAATTGGTTTAATTGGTCAAAGATTTAATGCTATTAAAATGGATAATGGTGCAATTGGATGTAGTATGAGTCATTTAAAATTACTACAAGACGCAGTTAAACATAATTTAGACCATATATTAATTGTTGAAGATGATATTACCTTTTTAAATCCAACCTTATTTATAAATCAAATAAACAATTTCTTTAAATTACATAATAATAGTTGGGATGTAATTTTATTTGCTGGTAATAATATTCCTCCATATCAAAATATAGATGACACTTGTATAAAAGTATCACGATGTCAAACAACCACTGGATATCTTGTAAACGGACATTATATAAAAATATTATTACAAAATGTAAAAATGGGATTAACACAATTACTGAATAACCCATTTCAGCGTAATCTGTTTGCGATTGATAAATATTGGTTTATTTTACAATCCGTCCATAATTGGTATTTAATAATACCTCCTACGGTTGTTCAACAAGAAGGATATAGTGATATTGAAAAACGTGTTACTAATTTTGAAAAACATATGCAGGATTTGGATAAAACCGCCTTTATGAATTCAATGGCAATGAGAAAAATGAGATTATAAGACGATTTTCTTCATGTTAAATCTGTAAAATATAAATGTGTTTGTATATTTAACATATTATGTTTAAGAGTAGGATGTAAATGTAATCCAATCGCGTAATCTTCTAAATATTCTTTTTCTATATCTATTCTTTTATGTATTAACTGTTGAACTGCTAAATCCGATAATATATAAAAACGCCCACCACAATATTGTGTTTGCATAATAGGCAGATTTTTAGGCAATTCTGGATGTATTTTATAATACTCACTTAAATATGGTTCATTAATATGTATGATAAAGCCACCATAATGTATTTTTGGAAGCCTATTTAATAAAATACTTTTGATTGTTTCTAAAAAACGTATGCTAGATAATTGCTGATCATCATCTGTTTTAAAAATATATTTAAATATATATGCATTATTAATCGCATTATACGCTGCAATCACTTTTTTAGGTAATGAGTTATAATCATCATTTACTTTTACATATAAAGTTCTATCGTTTAAATCAAACATATATTCTGTATCGAGGTCAGGTTCACCAATAACATGAAAATAAGGCATTAGAGTAAAGTGATTTAACCATGTTTCCTTTTGTTTTAACGCTTTATGTTTATATTTTTTACAATTAAATATAAGTAAAATACAATCCGCGTGTTCTGTTAGCATAATATTTAATTTATATATATATTTAAGTATTATTAAGTATTTATTGTTATTTATTGTTATTTATTGTTTTGTTAGTTAACAAAGATATTTTTATCCAATCTTCTGGAAATAGGTCTGTTGTGTCTTTGGTACTTATATTAGTAAACCATTGTTCTGGATAACATATTATTTTTTCTGGGTTGTTATTTAAATATGCACCCCACCAACTAAATGTGCTGTTTGCAATTATATTATGATTACATAAACTCATTAATACCATTTGTTCCCAATCTTCTAATAATGGATTAGCTCTTTCAAAGTGTATATATGGAAATATTAAATATAAATTGTTTATTATATTTGTTACATCTGTTATATCGTCATTTTCGCAAAAATATAAAATAGTTAATAATTCAGGTTTCCAGTTTATTTCCTTTAAAATACGTTGTATTGCGTTAATATAATATTGTTCTTTTAAAATGGTATAAATATTCTGATATTTTTTATAATCTCCAAATCTAAAATGCATTGAAATAAAACAATGTTTATTATCAAATTGTATTTGTGATTTTTTTTTTACAACTTGTTTTTTTAGATCTATTTTCAATAGTTTATAAACCGCTTCTTTATATTTTTCAAAATATTTTGGACTTTGAAAGTAACCAACTAACAATTTACCTTTATTATTCTCAATAGTTTTAGGTAACTCTTTATAATTAAAACTATTTTCTTTTATAAATAGTAATGGTGGAATAGTATTCAACTCTTTTAAAAATGGTTTTAAACTTGTTAAAAAAGTATCCCAATATGTATATCTAATTGTTGTACCATTGGA
>Ga0315903_10012265_pt1 | contig 10012 bp, 10 predicted proteins | sample LakEriMetagenome_7_FD_203524 | JGI IMG/M metagenome (GOLD analysis project Ga0315903, IMG submission 203524) | Freshwater fungal communities from buoy surface, Lake Erie, Ohio, United States - Buoy 2 MA119 | ecosystem: Environmental > Aquatic > Freshwater > Lake | place: USA: Lake Erie, Ohio... | reverse complement strand
AAAGCGAACCCGTTTTACAAGGCCACGCCTTGTTGCGCTTGGAAAACTGCATTTGCACCCCCCACATTGGTTATGTGGAGCAAAACAGCTATGAGTTGTACTTCAGTGCCGCATTCACCAACGTGGTCAATTTCATCCAAGGTACCCCCACCCACATCGTGAACCTCGAAGCGCTTAGCAAATCGCGTTGAAGCGCTCTGCTGGATAATTCGCGCATGAAATCTACATTCAACAATGTGGGCGTGGTCGGCGTTGGCGCCATGGGCCAAGGCATCGCCCAAATGGCCGCCCAAGCTGGCGCCCAGGTCTTTTTATTCGACATGCAAGCCCCAGCGGTGGAAAAAGCCGTTCAGGCCATCCAACTGCAATGGCAAAAAATGCTGGAAAAAGGGCGCATCAGCAGCGATACCTGCGCAGCCTATTCGGCACGATTGCAGGCCTGTGTCAGTTTGGATCAGTTGTCGGCGTGCAATTTGGTGATCGAGGCCATCGTCGAAAACCTGGCTGTGAAAAAAGAATTGTTCGCCCAACTTGAAGGCCTGGTGCCCAGCTCCACGGTGTTGGCGACCAACACATCTTCCTTGTCGGTGACCGCCATTGCTGCGCAACTCAAACATCCGCAGCGGTTTGCGGGATATCACTTCTTCAACCCTGTGCCCTTGATGAAGGTGGTGGAGGTGGTGTCGGGCTTAAAAACCGACAGCGAAGTTTGCAACCAACTCGACGCCTTCACCCGCGACATGGGCCACACCCCGGTGCGCACCCGTGACACCCCAGGGTTCATCGTCAACCATGCGGGGCGCGGCTATGGCACCGAGGCCTTGCGCATCGTGGGCGAATCGGTGAGCGACTTTGCCACCATTGACCGCATCTTGAAAGACCAAGTGGGTTTCAAGTTGGGCCCCTTTGAGCTGATGGACCTCACCGCCCTGGATGTGTCCCATCCGGTGATGGAGTCCATCTACCACCAGTATTACGAAGAACCCCGTTTTCGTCCCAGCATCATCACGGCGCAGCGTTTAGCCGCTGGCGTCTTGGGCCGCAAAACCCAAGAAGGTTTTTACAGCTATGCCGATGGCAAGGCCCAGGTCCCGCCCGACCCCACTCCTGCGACCGTTGAAGACCTGCCGCCGGTGTGGGTGTCGCCCCGTGCGGCCAGACGCCCCGAATTGCTGCAACTGCTCAAAAGCCTGGACGCCCGCATCGAAACCGGCGCACAACCCAGCGAACAAGCCCTCATCTTGGTGGCGCCCTTGGGATTTGACGTCACCACGGTGGCTGCTGTGGACCGCCTCGACCCCCAGCGCACCTTGGGAGTGGACCTGTTGTTCAGCGACGCCCAAACCAAGCGCCGCGTCTTGGCCAGCAACCCTGCCACCCGACCCGACATGCGCCAGGCCGCTCACGCTTTGTTTGCCCGCGACGGCAAACCCGTCAGCCTGATCCGTGACAGCGCAGGCTTTGTCACCCAACGGGTGGTGGCCCACATCGTCAACATCGCCAGCGACATTTGCCAGCAAGGCATTTGCACCCCGCCAGATCTGGAAACTGCGGTTCAATTGGGCCTGGGCTACCCCATGGGCCCCTTGGCCATGGGCGACCACTGCGGCCCTGCCAGCATTTTGGAGGTGCTCTTCAACATGCAAACCGTGTACGGCGACCCGCGCTATCGCCCCAGCCCTTGGTTGCGCCGACGTGGCGCCTTGGGACTGAGCCTGATGCAAACAGAAGACTGAGCCATGGGCGCCCAACTCAAAAGCGAAACCCAGGACCAGACCTTGGTCCTGACCCTGTCCAACCCCGGCATGCGCAATGCCCTGGGGCCGGAGATCTACAGCGCAGGCATCGAGGCCTTGGGCGCAGCCGAAACCAACCCGGCCGTGCGCAGTGTGGTCATCACCGGTGAAGGCGGCACCTTCAGCGCCGGCGGCAATTTGCACCGCTTATTGGCCAACCGCGAACAAGACCCCAGTGTCCAAGCCGCCAGCATTGAGGGCTTGCACAATTGGATGGAGACCATCCGCACCTACCCCAAGCCCGTGATTGCGGCAGTCGAGGGTGCGGCGGCAGGAGCGGGTTTTTCTTTGGCCTTGATGTGCGACTTTGTGATCGCCGCCCGTGACAGCTTTTTTGTCATGGCCTATAGCAACATCGCCCTGTCCCCCGATGGCGGTGGCAGTTGGAATTTGGCCCGCACCCTGCCCCGCCCCATTGCCAACGAAATACTGATGTTGGGCGAGCGCATCACGGCCGAACGTTTGCATCAGCTGGGTTGGATCAACCAACTCGCCAACCCAGGTGAATCATTGGTTCAAGCTTTGCAATGGGCGCAGCGCCTCAATGCGCGTGCCCCCAATGCCTTGACCGGCATCAAAGACTTGCTCAACAGCGCAGCTGAGTTGCCGCTGAGCGATCATTTGGCGCAAGAGAAATCCAGTTTCGTAACGCTGTTACATCACCCCAATGCACTGACGGGCATCACCGCCTTGCTCAACAAGCAAACCCCCGACTACAGGTAAACCCGATCACTGAACACAGGCACATGGGCGACTGTGTGCTGGATTCAGCCCGGTCGCTTGCGGGACAATTTCAACCCAACCGGTCACACAAAAGACAACCCATGGACGACCCTATTCTTACGATAGATGAACGCGAGGCCATCAACGCAGGACGATGGTTTTCTTCCCTCTCACCCTCACTCAGGCACGACATACTTCGATGCGCTTACATCAAACGCTGCAAGGACGGGGAACTGATCGCCGCGCGTGGCGACCCGGCCGAGGAGTGGATGGCCTGTGCCAAGGGCGCGGTGCGGGTCAGCTCCACCTCTTTGTCGGGCAAACAAATCACCTTCACCTACATCGAGCCGGGCATTTGGTTTGGCGATGTGGCCATCCTCGACGGCGACCGGCGCACCCACGATGTGTATGCCCACGGGGACACCAGCATCTTGTGTGTGGCCAAAGCGGACTTTCAAAAAATACTGACCCAGCACGTCGAGTTTTACGAGGCCATGCTGCGCTTGCAAGCTCGCCGCATTCGCCAGCTGTTTGGCTTGGTCGAAGACCTCAACACCCTGCCCTTGCGTGCCAGACTGGCCAAACAACTGCTGCACTTGGTCAGAAGCTATGGCGTGCCTTGCTTGCAACACGATGGCGAAATTCGCATTGGTCTGCACTTGGCGCAAGAGGAACTGGCCCAGCTGTTGGGCGCCTCACGCCAGCGGGTGAACCAAGAACTCAAAACCATGGAGCGCGAATTGGCCATCCGCATCGAAGCCGGTGGCTTGGTGGTGCGCAACCGCGAACTGCTCATGTCCATCAGCGACTCGGACCACTGACATGAGCCTGGAAGCCAACTTCGTCGGCACCCGCGCTGTCAGCGCCAGCCACCAATTCGATGTGGCCGCTTTGGAGGCGTGGCTGGTCAGCCACCTGCCCGGCTTCAAAGGCCCATTGAGCGTTGAGTTGTTCAAAGGCGGCCAATCCAACCCCACCTACAAACTCATCACGCCGTCGATCTGCTACGTGATGCGGGCCAAACCAGGCCCGGTGGCCAAACTGCTGCCCTCGGCCCATGCGATTGAGCGCGAATTCACCGTGATGAAAGCCCTGCAAGGCTCTGGCGTGCCCGTGGCGCAGATGCATGCCTTGTGCGAGGACGAAAGCGTCATTGGCCGCGCTTTCTACATCATGGCCTTTGTCTCGGGTCGGGTGCTGTGGGAGCAATCTTTGCCAGGCCTGCAAACCGCCGACCGCCGCGCCATCTACACCGAGATGAACCGGGTCATTGCCGCCCTGCACCGCACCTCTTACCGACAAGTGGGCCTGGAGGGCTATGGCAAGCCGGGGCAATACATTGAGCGCCAAATCAGCCGTTGGACGCGCCAGTACCAAGCTTCCATCACCAACCCCATCCCTCAAATGGACCGCTTGATGGACTGGTTGCCCCAGCACATCCCCGCCAGCGCCAAAGACGACAGCCAGACCAGTGTGGTGCATGGCGACTATCGCTTGGACAACCTGATCTTTCACCCCGAAAAACCGCAAATCTTGGCGGTGCTCGACTGGGAACTCTCCACCTTGGGCCACCCCTTGGCCGACTTCAGCTACCACTGCATGTCTTGGCACATCGTGCCAGGCACCTTTCGCGGCATTGGCGGCTTGGACCTGCCCAGCTTGGGCATCCCCACCGAAAAAGAGTACATCCGCATGTACTGCGATCAAACCGGCTTGGCCAAACCCCAGGACCTGGAAGTGGACTGGAACTTCTACCTGGCCTTCAACCTGTTTCGCATCGCAGCGATTTTGCAAGGCATTGCCAAGCGGGTGGAAACCGGCACAGCTTCCAGCGAACAAGCGCGCACCTCAGGGGCTGGCGCTCGTCCCATGGCCGAACTGGCCTGGTCTTTTGCCCAAAGGGCTTAATTTTTTCATTCACCACTGAAAGAACACCATGAACTTCGACTACTCGGACAAAGTCAAAGCCATGCAAGCGCGTTTGTTGGCCTTCATGGACGAGCACATTTACCCCAACGAAAAACGCTTTTTTCGCGAAATCGCTGAAAACCGCGCCAAAGGCAACGCCTGGGTGCCCACCGCGCTGATTGAAGAACTCAAGCCCAAAGCCCGCGAAGCCGGGCTGTGGAATTTATTCCTGCCCCACAGCAAACGCGCTCCCCAAGGCCTGAGCAACCTCGAATACGCCCCCATGTGCGAAATCATGGGTCGGGTGCCTTTTGCCGCCGAGGTGTTCAATTGCTCGGCTCCCGACACCGGCAACATGGAAACCCTGGAGCGCTACGCCAGCGAGGCCATCAAAGACGAGTGGCTCGAGCCATTGCTGCGCGGCGACATCCGCTCTGCGTTTTTGATGACCGAGCCCGATGTGGCCTCATCCGACGCCACCAATGTGCAATGCCGCATTGAGCGCGACGGCGACCATTACGTGGTGAACGGGCGCAAATGGTGGAGCTCCGGTGCGGGCGACCCGCGTTGCGCCATCTACATCGTGATGGGCAAAACCGACCCCGAGGCCCCGCGCCATTCGCAACAAAGCATGATCGTCATCCCCGCCAATACCCCCGGTGTGTCGGTGCTGCGGCCCTTGACGGTGTTTGGCTACGACGATGCCCCCCACGGCCACATGGAAGTGGTGCTGAAAAACGTTCGCGTGCCTACCAGCAACCTGCTGTTGGGTGAAGGTCGGGGCTTTGAAATCGCCCAAGGCCGCTTAGGCCCAGGGCGCATCCACCACTGCATGCGCACCATCGGCAGCGCCGAGCGTGCCCTGGAGTTGATGTGCAAGCGCTTGAACAGCCGGGTGGCGTTTGGCAAAAAAATCTCTGCCCAGGGCGTGTGGCACGAACGCATTGCCGAGTCACGCATCATGATCGAGCAAGCCCGCTTGCTCACCCTCAAGGCCGCCTACATGATGGACACCGTGGGCAACAAAATCGCTAAAACCGAGATCGCTATGATCAAGGTGATCGCGCCCAACATGGCTTTGCAGATCATCGATTGGGCCATTCAAGCCCATGGTGCGGGCGGCGTGAGCGACGATTTCCCCTTGGCCTACGCCTGGGCCCACCAGCGCACCTTGCGCCTGGCCGACGGCCCCGATGAGGTGCACCGCAACTCGATCGCCAAGTTGGAATTGGCGCGGCACATTTTGACCGAGCCACAAGAAGTGGACATGCCGGTCACCCGGGGCAGTTAAAGCGTCCGTTCCGAGCCCAGGGTCATGCCTGGACTCAGGGTGGCGCTATGTGGGCCGCCGTTGAACATCGGGTGGTTGTGCAGCCGGCTTCGTAAGGTTGAAAAGTTGTGCTGTTGTATTTGTATTGCTTCGCAAATCCGGCTGCAGAGATTGCGGCAGAGGTGAGCGTTTTAGTGACTGAAAAAACCGGCGTGCCATCTGTGTTAATGGTGTAACTGCTCAACTGAATCTCATTGGGCTCTGCTGTGGTCGGCTGATAAGCCGTCAACAAGTAAAACTTGCTGTTTTGGTAAAAAATGTCGCGCAATGCGGCGTTGTTCACACCCTCTTGAATTTGTAAAAATCCTTTGGCCACACAAGCTGAGTAATAGGGCGGAACGGGATCGGTGTCTATTTTTTTCAATCGGACATAAGGTTTACCACCCCCACTGGCTACACCACCCAAAATCAAGTTTGTATTGGCCGCTCCGGCGGAGTCCCAAATGGCAGGCACCAAAAACACCGTGTCTATATTGGTTGGCAAGGTGGTGCCATTGCAAGTGGTGGTGGACAACCAACCGGTTTGCTTGGCGAATGTGACGGCATAGCCGCTGCCATTGGCCGTGAGGATGCTCTTCCATATTTGGGGGGTCGCATTTTTATCGGTCAGCACCAAATCCAATGCGCCATCGCCATTGATGTCAGCCGCTGCGGCTCGGTTACCGTCCAAGGCAATGCCAGGGTCGGTGCGAACATAGTTCGAACCCGAGCTGAGAAAAATCAATTGATTCGAAAGCCCCGAACAAGACAAAAACACATCAGGCTTGCCATCCGCGTTGAAATCGGCGGTGATGGCGTAAGTGGCATTGCAGGTATTTCTGGCCCCCGTGCCAAACAGGGTTGCAGAGCCATCGACCCAGGTCGAGCTGGCCGACTGCCAGCGCAAAAAATAGGCTTGCCCAGCGGTTGACACCACAAAGGCCGAATAGGCCCCTTCCTGGAAGAAATCCCCAAAAGTGACAGAGGTGGGCACCAAAAGCACACCTGAGACCGCATCCACGGGCACCGCTGTGGTGGTCAAGCCAGCCACATTTTTATTGGCATAAGAGGTGGCTTGCACCGCCAATGCCGCGCTGCTGCTCGAAACACTGCCCGTGTCACTGCCCCCAGGACCGCAAGCGGCCAAACTGAGGCAATAAACAATCATGGCAAAAAAGGGAAATTTCATACACTTGGATTCGACACCAGTGAACTGTACTTTAAGCGGCACGACTTTTGCTGTATATCAATAAAATCAACATTATTTGAGCCAGCTCCGCCCCTTAACATATGGACATGCGCTTTTCACATCATTTCATTGCCCTTTGGATCGGTCTGTTCCTCGTTTCCGGGGCCTGGGCCCAGGATAAACCTGCCCCCAATTACAAGCCCTATCCGGAAAAGGCCAGCAAAGCCCAAGTGGAAAAAGTGCCCGAGGAGGCGGCTCCCAGCTTTTCCAAGCCGATGAAAAAAGAGCCTCAAATGGCCTTGAAGGCGCGCCCACCGACATCGGGCAAAGAGCCCATGCTCAACCTCAATGAGCAAAACGTGCCGCTCAAAGAAATCATGCACCAAACGTCCAAATTGGACTTTTATGACTGTGATGGCGTGGTGGCACCGTGGTTCAGACAGCTGCTCAGCGCCGAGATGAACTACTTTGCCGAAATGGTCGAAATGCCATTCGTCAAAGGCGAATTTTGTGTGGTCAGCATGGGCACCAGCCGCAGCCTGGCGCCCGGGCGCTTGAGCATCCACCTCTACCCCAGCCGCGTGGCCATGCAAGAGTGTGTGGTGCGCGAGCGCTGCCCGGCTTTTCGCAGTGTGAATTTGCTGCCGCGCACCGGCAATGGGGTTTACCGGTCCTACTTTTTGTCAGACATGGACCGCAAGATGATTGCCCAACATTGCGTCACGTCCAAAGGCAAATGGCATCCTGACACCACCTGCTACACGGTGGATTGATGGCCCAGCCCGCCTGCGCTGTGCGCTTGGATCTCAAGTCCTTGAGCCTGGGGCCGATTCAGCAGTGTCACCCTGGTGTGCAACCATGATTCAAAAAACCTTTTACTACCTTTGCTGTGCGCTCATGTCGCTGTCCATGGGCTTTGCGCCTTTGGCGTGGTCGGCTGATCCCGCGCCGGCCAAGCCCGCCGCCAAAAGCAAAGAACCCCCCAAGGCGGTCGAGCGCCCCACCCGCACCTTTGGCGAAGAGCCGATGTTTTATTTTGATGCGGACCGCCGTCCCTTCACCCAGCCGTTTCACAAAAGCGAGGCGGAAGACTATTACCTGTGCCGCGGCATTTTGGGCCAGTGGTACCGGGAATTGTTGGTCGAAGAGGTGAACGGTTTGCTCGAGTCTCTGTCCTTGGAAAAGGTGGATGGCCACACCTGCGCCGTGCGCTTGATCAAGACCAAACTGGGCAAAAAACGCCCCATCGTGGCGGTCGACCTCTACCCCACTTCAGACGCCATGCGCTCTTGTGTGCTGGGTGACAAATGCAGCCACATGCGCAGCGCGGTGATGTATGTCTCCAAAGACAAAACGCTGTACCGCTCCTACATCATCACCGATGGCGTCAAGCATGTGAACAAAAACTATTGTTTGACCAACAAGGGCGAAGTGCTGGCCGAGCAGCCTTGTTGGCGCCACTTCAACTGACGGCCCTGCGCCAAGGCGCGGCGACCTAGCCTGCGCATGCGGCAAAGAATGACCGCCAATGGCCGCATCGGCTCGGCCCCAAAAGCGGAAATATGGCAATTACTTGCCGCCCCAAGCCCTGCCCCACACTTCCCCCTTGGTGGCTTGCTAATTGCTTGTGTCTTCACATTTGCTGATCCAGCATGTGGAGTGATGCCATGAACAAATTGATTGCCGCCCTGATGGGACTGGCCGCAGCGGCCCCAGCGCTGGCTCAACTGAAGTCCCCGCCAGTGCCCGAGAAGCTGTTTTATATGGAGACATCCATCAGCACGGTGAAATACGCTGAGCCCGGCTTGACCCTGGGCCCGACTGCATTGCGCGTGATGTTGGGCAAAAAAACCAGCGCAACGTTTGGCTACGAAGGCATGTTGGGCTTTAGTGTTCGCAATGCCGAGAACACCTATGTCAACACCGCAGGCACCAGCACTTCACTGGCCGGCGAAGTCAACAACCTCTACGGCGTGTACATCAAGGCGCGGCGCAACCTTGGCAAAGATTTGGAAATTTTTAGCAAGGTGGGCATGGCCAGCGGAGATCGCACGCTCAGTGCCTACCCGTCTGGTTTGACTGCGGCTGACAACAAGTTTTTAAGTTTTTCTTACGGGCTGGGCGCCAAAGCAGCGGTCGAAAAAGACATGAGTGTGGTGTTTGACTACATGTCGTACTACAAAAAGGGGCTCACCTCGGTGGATGCATTTGCTTTGGGTTTGGCACTGGACTTTTGAAAAAGCACTGGATTACAGGGCTAAGACCCGCAACGCGCCGAGAGATAGTTTGGACAAGGTGGAAAATTTACCAATTTCGTCTATTTGGAACGCCTGTTGACCGGGTGAACTGAGTTTTCTCGTTCAGATGGCATTTTTAAACGATATCAGCGACGCGGAATTGGCCTGTATCGGTGAGTCCCACGTCGCAATCCTAGGCCTCGTCGAATGCCCCTGAAAAAAATAATCTATTGTGATTTTTCTCCCGCTATTTGAGCCCTGTTTGGTATAAATGAAATCATTCTGGTAAAAAAGAGAATTTTGTTAAAGATAGCTGTAGGCAGTCTAAAAATGTGAATTTCGGTCTATCCTTCGCAACACTGAAAGCGAAGGTCATGATGGAGCGTGCCCGCTCGAAACCCTTTTAAAAGGAAGTTAGCCACTCATGGGATCGAGAGAGGGGATCGAAGTCATCAAGGTGGAAGTGCTCGAGCAGCGCATCTTGTTGGCCGCCGATCTGAGCGTCGCTGGCAGCGACCATTTGCTGCAAACACAGGCCGCTGAAACCGCGCCGGCAGCACCCACCAGCAGCCAGAGCACGCAGACCCCATCGGCTTGGAGCGCGCCGGTGCTGAGCGATCCGCTGCAGTTGCACTCGCCTGCCGGCTCGGTACTCGATCTTCATGCGGCCCCAGCAGGTCAGGCGCTAAGCCTGCCTGAAGGCCACACGCTGACCGGCAGCGGTTTGTGGGCGGGTCCGCTGATCAACAGCGGCGTGGTGGCACCGGGCGAGTCGCCCGGGGTGCTGTCGGTGCAGTCCTTCGAGCAAGCGAGTGGGGCCACACTGAAGGTGGAAATCGGCGGAACGAAC
>Ga0315903_10012263_pt1 | contig 10014 bp, 9 predicted proteins | sample LakEriMetagenome_7_FD_203524 | JGI IMG/M metagenome (GOLD analysis project Ga0315903, IMG submission 203524) | Freshwater fungal communities from buoy surface, Lake Erie, Ohio, United States - Buoy 2 MA119 | ecosystem: Environmental > Aquatic > Freshwater > Lake | place: USA: Lake Erie, Ohio... | reverse complement strand
TTTGCAAATCACGTCCAACGCAGAGAAAATCGCAATATCCGTAACAGCTTCAATGTCTATAACATTTGCCTTGAAATAAGCGAGCTGAATATCTTTAAATTCCTCCCAGTCGATTACGTAGGTAAACAAATCAAAACCACATTTCTCAACGATGTTTTGAATATTCTTGACCGCTAATTCCGAATTCCAGCCATTGTCGAAATGGACACAGAGGACACGCAATCCCGCTTCTTTGGCCAAATAAGCAAGATACGTAGAATCTACTCCACCACTTACGCCAAGAATACAATCGTATTTTATTTCTTTACCATCTGCTTTTATCTGAGCGATGATTTCATTGTACTTCTTTTCCCCTGCTTCACCTTTTAATACTTGTTGCTTCTCAGCCTCCATGTACTCAAAGTAATAATTACAAATTCCATTTTCATCGAAAGTGATGTCAGGGTCTGCAATGTTGTCCATGACAGACATAATACATTGGCGGTAATTAGGGTCGTTTTTATCGAGTACCATCATTGGTAAAAGTAATTGCTTGGGTATGAAATAAGAACTGCATTGTGGGGGCGCTGATACACGAACATGCTACCTGCAGCCATACCAGATGCTCCGGCTTGTTTGGCAGCGTCAAAATCTACATTGGTGCTAGCACCACCAGAAACCACCACCGGAATTTGAACCAATTCAACAATTTGCTGAAGTAAGTTGATGTCAAATCCTTGGTAGGTGCCTTCGCGGTCTATTGAGTTCAGTATAATTTCGCCCGCTCCAGCCTTTTCTGCAATTTGGGCAAGTTCTTGAGGTGTGTGTCCAGACTTTTTGGTTCCGTTGGTAAAGTAGGCTTTAGGGCCACCTATAAAACCTTTTTTATAATCTATACTCGCTACCACAGCCTGCGCGCCATAAATAGCGGCAATATCAGCCAGGAGTTGTTGATTGTTTTGTAGTGCAGTGTTTATAATCACCTTTTCTACTCCTAATTGAAATACTTTTTGTGCAATAACCAAACTAGAAATACCACCTCCGTAACCAACAGGTATAAAGGCCTCGCTGACAATTTCTTCAATGAGGGAATAATTGGGTTCTTTGTTTTCTTTGGAACAGTCGATATCTAAAATGAGAAGCTCATCTACTTCTTTTTCATTGAAGATTCTCACCGCGTTGATAGGATCACCCACATAAGAAGGGTTTTTGAATTGCTTGGTTTTGTATAAGCCCCCTTTATGCAGAAGCAAAACAGGTATGATTCTAGGTTGTAAGGCCATTAAATTTTACAAAAATTCGCGAGCAATTCCATACCGAATTTGTGACTTTTTTCTGGATGAAACTGTAAGCCAATTATGTTCTCGTGCTGAAAACCCGACACAAACTCTTGGCCGTATTGAGTAGTGCATAAAATGTCATCTTGATTTGCACAGTCTACAAAGTAGGAATGCACAAAATAGTATCTTGGATTCATTGATACACCTGTAATGATTGCTGCATCTTTCTTGAAATCAACGGTATTCCATCCCATGTGCGGCACTTTTAAATTTGTGTCTTGCAATTCAAACTTTTTAGTTTGCGCATCTATAAAACCCAAACCTGCCAAATTACCTTCTTCACTATGCTTGGTCAGTAACTGCATACCTAAGCAGATACCCAAAATGGGTTTCTTATTTTCAATGACCTCTTTTTTCAATATGTCGATCAAACCTAATTGTTCCAACTGCCCCATCCCATGCTGAAAATGTCCCACTCCGGGCAAAATAAGCCTCTCTGCTGATGCAATATCCGCATGATTGGCGCTTATCCTAGACTCAATGCCCAGATAAGCCAACATGTTTTTGATGGATTTTGGATTGCCAAGGTTGTAGTTGATGATGGTCGTCATTTTAGATCAAATACTTCACAAAACTCAACTAAACTTATTACTCTAAAATACTTAGCTTCATATACTCTGTCACCATTCAAAAAGAGATTGAATTGATTTAGAAAAGAATCGGTAATGAAATTATATTTATCCCGTGCAATCTTCATCTTTTCGATAAAGTAGCTAGAATTCTCTCTAACCCAAGTTTCATCAGGTGAAACAAACCCCATTTTATCTTTTCTTTCTTTAATCTCTATGGGCAATGAGGCCACTGCATCTCTAAGTATTTTTTTGGGATAACCATCTCTTAATTTAAAATATTCTGGTAGGGCCAAACAAAATTCAACTAAGCGGTAATCTAAAAAGGGCAGTCTAGATTCAATAGAAAACAACATTGAATTCCTGTCTTCAGAATGAAGCTGGTAGGGAATACTTGTTTGTTCAAGTTCTAAAATTGATAATTCGTTAAAATTTCTTGGAACAATTTTTTTATTAATAATGAGGCACTGATATTCTGAAGAGAATTCTTTATTATCTTTATTCAATAAGCGTTTAAATACCTGAATCAAAGGATAATAAAGAAAAGATTTGAATTCCCTTTTAGATATTTGAATTGCCGAAATATTCGCTAATTCTGCTTCAGCGTTTATAAAGTTCGTTAGCGCTTTTAGTCGAAGTTTTTTTAACAAACTAACAAACCGTATCGATTTGAATTCCGGGTATCCCCCCAAATATTCATCAGATCCTTGTCCATCGAGCATAACAATAAAACCCTGTTTATTGGCTTCGGAAAATACATTGTATTCTGAAAAATGAGATCCAGTTGCAATGGGTTGATCTTGATGATAAACCATTTTTCTAAGAATCTCGATACGATTGAGTGTGGCGCTGTCACCATAAATTTTGTGAGCCTTGAATCCTGTAGATTGGGTCACAATGTCACTAAATTTTTGCTCATCATATTTGCGATCAGTATAACAAGAAGTAATTGTTTCTAAACTCTCATTTAATTCTCTGACCTTACAAACTATTGCAGAACTATCAATACCACCTGATAAACAACTTCCTAACCTCACATCAGACCGCATTCTTATTTTAACTGCGTCTTCAAATAATGAATCAAATTTTTTGACGGCATCTTGATATGTCAGATTTAAGTTCGTCCCAAGGTTTGACTTGAAGCTATACCAAGTTGAGAAATTATATTTACAACTCTTGGTATGAACAAGTAAATTCAATCCTGGCTTCAACTCATACACATTTTCAAAAAAGGTTTCTTGAGTTTGGTTTATTACACCATCAATTAAAAAAGAAGCCGCAACTTTTTTATTTAGGTTAGGCACAAAACCTGGAATCTCCAAAAATTGCTTTACTTCCGAGGCAAAACCAAATAGCTCTTTCGTTTGATAGTAGTATAGTGGCTTAATCCCGAATTGATCTCTAGAAACAAAAAGTTCATCTTTACTTGGGTCAAATAGTAAAAATGACCACATTCCATTGAATTTCTTGGTGCAATCAGCACCAAAATAATGATACGCACTTAAGATAACCTCTGAATCTGAACTAGTTTCGAAACTATATCCAAAAGATTTGAGTTCCTCCCTAAGTTCGATGTAGTTATAAATTTCACCATTGAAAACCATGGTGTAACCATGTTTATGCATCGGCTGATTTGCGGCATCAGACAAATCGATTATAGATAGGCGCCTATGACCTAAATACACATTTTCTTGCTCAAACAAGCCCTCCGCATCAGGTCCACGATGTATGATTAGCTCATTCATCTTATGAACGATACCTAATCCGTTTGGGAGATTAGTAAAAGAAACTATTCCGCTAATTCCGCACATGGGAACTCATTTGTTAGATGGTCTAGATACAAATTTTTTATGCAATTATTCTTTGTTGTACTTAACTGAGAAAGGATTACAATTATTCTCAATTATCATTGGGTTCAAACAATCATATTCAGTAAAAATTATTTGGTTGTAACTTGTCTTTTTGGACAATAAACTTTTTAATATAGTTAAGGGAAAGTGTTTTTTAAGCCGATAAAACTCTACCAAATTGAAGGTTAAAAATAATTTCAATAATCTTGTTGCTATAATTCTATTTGAATTTTCTACAGCAAGTCTTTTTTCATTTTCAGTGAGTGGACAACTTGAATCATCAAAAATTTCTTTCATCTGTTCATAAAACTCGGTTGAAATTAAAGGGTATTTTAATCGGCTAGATTGTTGGTTTGGCGTCTCCCTCCACCAAGCAAAAAAGACATCAGTAATAATTGTCTGATGATGAATTGATAACTTTAAGCGCACTAAAATATCACTAGAAATATATTTATTTGAAAACCCACCGATTTTTCTAATAGCATCAGTTCTGAAAACAACAGAAGTCAAAGCCGTACCAAGAAAATTATTTTCAAAAAAATGACAAACAGTAAATTCACGAGAAGATAATTTAATTGGATACATCATATTATTCCTCATGTAATGTGATAATATTGTTGCGGCTTCAGGATTAGCATCTAACATTTTTATTGCATATTCAATACCAAAGCTATACATCAAATCATCACCGTCGATGAAAATGAGGTATTTACCTTTTGCTCTATCAATTACTTTATTTCTATTCAAATATTGATATACATTTGTTTCATTACGAACGGCATGAATTCTATGATCATTATACTGTTGAATGACATTCCAGGTGTTATCTGTAGAGCAATCGTCATTAATTAATAATTCAAAATTAGTATATGATTGATTCAAAACACTTTCAATCGCTTTTGAAACTAATCCTTCTTGATTATAGGTTACCATACCTATTGTTAAGAGTGGCAATGACATAACTTGATTATTTGAAAAGTCCATTTTCTTTGAGCTCTTGGATAGATTTTTCATAAAGATCATTTTGAACTTCTTGATCATTTACCCATTTAACAAAATTCGCTAAACCATCTTTAAATTTCCATTTTGGTTCAAACTCTAAATAATTGTTTAAATTGGTATTATCAGAATAATTGGATCGAATGTCACCGATACGGAAATTTCCAGAAATTTCCATTGCTACATTACTACCATATAATTGAATTAAAGATTCTGCAACCTCTTTAACTGAAACAAGCTGTCCAAAACCTACATTCAAAGATTTGTAATTTGCATTTTCCATAATTAGAGAATAATATATAGAATCAACTACATCTTCAATGTAAACAAAATCGCGACTCTCATTACCGTCCTCAAAAATATTGATTTTATTATTGTTCTTAATTATAGTAGAAAATATCGAAAGAATACCGGTATATGGATTGGACAAGGATTGACCCGGTCCGTAAACATTTTGGAATCTTAAGGCAACTGTTGGTATATTTAATGAACTTCCAATTAATATTGACATTTGCTCTTGAACTTGTTTAGTAAGGCCATAGAGAGAATTAGGATGTAATAATGAATTTTCATCCGTTGGCAAAATGGAAACATTAGAAGAGCAATGTGGGCATTTGACCGCAAAATCTCCTTTTAACATATTTTCCTCAATGCGGGAATTTGGATACACATTCTTATGTATTTCGCAGTAGTATTTCCCCTCGCCATAAATAGCTCTCGAAGATGCTACAACTACCTTTGCAACAGTATGATTATTCTTAGCCAAAATATCCCATAGAATACTAGTGCCTTCTATATTCACTTGGGTATATTTTTGAATTTCGTACATAGATTGCCCAGTACCTGTTTCTGCGGCAAGATGAACAATTGAATCACAAGATTGAATCGCTTTTGTAAGACTCACCCTATCCAAAACATCCCCAACAATGACATTATATCTATTTGCAAGCAAATCAATTTTAGATTGTCTTACATTATCTTGACCGTGAATTTGTTCCGAAAAATTATCATACATAGTGACCTGAAAACCTAACTCGTGTAATTTATTTGCTAAATGAATACCAATGAATCCCGCACCACCCGTGATTAAAACTCTTTTTGCCATCTTATTTATAAGTATATTCTTGTTTATAGAATTGTTTAAGATTTTGTGTGTAATTCTCGTAGGAATAATCAATACATAGAAGGTTTGTCACTAATTGATTAATTATATGATATCTCCCATCATTATCAAACTCTGTTATTCTTGAAACTAAAAATTCAGAAATATCTGAGTCGGCATCAAATAAACATGGTAAATTCAAATACTTCTCATCAAAAAAATTCGTATTTTTTATCGCCAATGATATACCTCCACTAAAGTAAGTTTCAATAAAATAAGCATCCAAACCCTCTCCCGTAGTAATTACAAACTTTGCCCTGCCAATCAATTCTTTATAGTCTTCGTATTTGAGACCTTTAATAACTTGATAATTAAACTGCGGTAATGATTTTTTTAAATTACCAATTAACAAATCCGTTAATTCGGGATTATCTGGCGAGAATAATATTAAATTTTCCTTAACCCGGTAATTTAAATCGATGTAATTTTCTTTGCTAATCCATACGGACAGCAAATGAGTTGGAACACCAAACTTCTTTCTGTAATGCAAATTACAGTATTTCGTATGAGCTGTAGTAATTGTACAAAAATCAAATCTTTTTTTTAATTCATTAATAGTATCCATTTCCGGCATGAGTTGAATACTTTGATTCAAAATATTAATCTGAACATTTTGAATTTGATTTAACCATTTATTATTCAATTGGTTTAACACAAAATCCTCCACGTACAGCTCCGGTATATGTAAAATCAAACTTTTGACATTCTTAAAATAATGTTCAATTAATTTTGGGCTCAAAATCACTGATTGATTTTCAAAAGATGTGATATTATAAATCAAATGATGGTTGTAATAAGTTACGCAGAGTATTGTGGTGTCAATCCCTTCGAAAATCTTTGCAGTTTCATGGGCAAGAGAAATAATTGAAATCAAACCTCCCGAAATATTCTCTTTACCTGAAAAATAGTCCGCACCAGGAATAAAAAACAAAATAAGTTTTTCTGTCTTTGGATCTATTTTGCGAATACTTCCGTTTTGATTTTTTCGAATATCCACCTCACGATATTGCTTTTTCCATTCTGCTTTGTAGCGAAACAAACGGTAAATGGTTTTAATGAAATTCAATAAACTCATTTAGCTGGATTCCCTTTAACTATGGAATTACTTGCAAGATCTTTAGTCACAACTGAACCTGCGCCGATGACACAGTTGTTACCAATCTTAACACCAGGTAACACAATTGCGCCTGCACCAATAAAAGTTTGACTACCCATTTCAACATTACCTAATAAAACGGCATTTGGGGCAATCTCACAAAAGTCATCAATACGGACCCCATGATGGATATTTGCGTTTCGATTTATTAAACAACCATCCCCTATTCTTACATCAGAAGAAACATGAACACCGGACATCACATTCAAACCCAGACCCAATTCAACATCAAATTCACCTATGATTGCGTTTTTGGAAATTACAGAAGTTGGGATGCCTCCTATTTGCATCCATTCTATTTGTTTGTCATGTCTCAGAAATGGTTTACCAAATCCTAGCACGAAATTAAACTGATAACTCGCAATTTCTATCAGCTGATCCCTTGATTTTAAAACATTGTGACCGTAAAAATTAAACAAATTAGGATTCACATCGTTGTAAAAGGAAATATCTTTAATCCCTAATTGAATCAATTCCTCTAGTAGTTCTGTGGCATGGCCACCAGTTCCAAATACGATCAAACTAAATTATTTATAGTATCAATAACTTGACGTTGAATTTCTTTGTCAAGACCTACAAATAAAGGCAAGCACAAAATTCTCGATGCCAAAGATTCCGAGATTGGGCAACTACTTCCATGCACGAAGTCTAATGTATTTAGAGAAGGATAGAAATACCTTCGCGGATTAATATCATGTTCATTCAGCTTTTGAATGACATTTAACAAATGTTCTTCAGTCTCAAAAACAACAGGGAAATAAGAATAATTCCAATTAGTGCCTTCCCGCAAATTAATGGCTTGAACAGTTGAACTTAAATTGGAAAAGTAAAAGTCAGCAATTTCTTTTCTTGCAGCGATTATTTCATCCAAATAAGGTAAAACTGCTAAGCCCACTGCGGCGCTCAACTCACTCATTTTTCCGTTGATCCCAACTCCATGAAAAGCGGTTGGTCCATTATGACCAAAATTATGGGCATTATAGGAATCCGTAAATAATTGGTCATTATTAGTAAATAACATCCCACCTTCGCCTGTATGAAATATTTTAGTTGCATGAAAACTACATGTACTTATATCGCCAAAGTCAAAAATAGATTGACCTGCATAAGTAACCCCAAAAGAGTGTGCTGCATCATATATAACCGCCAAATTATATTTCTTGGCAATAGCATTTATCTTTATTACATCACAAGGGTTACCGAATACATGCGTTGCTAATATACAAGTTGTTTTTTCAGTAATAGCAGCTTCAATTTTATCGGGATCAATGGTCCAATAATTTGGTTCAATATCAACAAAGACTGGCGTGCATCCCTCCCAAACAATAGAAGAAGTAGTTGCAACATAACTAAAAGGTGTAGTTATGATTTCACCACCTTTACCAAGGAGTTTTAAAGCAATTTGGATGGGAATAGTTCCATTGTTCATCGCAATCCCTATTTTCGAAGAAAGCTTTTGAGCAATGTTGTTTTCAAGTTCCAAAACTAGCTCACCGCGGTTGGTTAACCATATTTTATCCCAGGCTCTTTGCAGTATTTGTTGGTACTCTGAGATGGGAGGGAGAAAGGTTTGGGTTACGTTTATCATTTTCCTTTAGTCATTCTAGAAATTCCAAGAACAAAAACTTTTGATACAACTTGTACAAGACCATTTTTTAACATCTGGAATGATAAATCTAATTGTGAATAAAATTTCCTATTTATCACAACATTCCAATTCCTTTTAATATTAGAATCTCTACATCTTAAAAGTGCCACCAAACCAATTGGCAAATGATACTTTGTTAAATATAGATGCTTCATTTGACGTATTAAATCAATATTATTCTCCCATAAACTAGACTGCAAAGCATATTCAATTTTCTCTATTGATTTCTGATAATCATAAATATCTATCGATAGGAAAGAATTGGAATCATAATATTCTTGAATATTTGTACAACCAAAATATATTGGGAAAACTTCGGCCAAATAACACTCATTAATTTTCTCTGTAAAATAATCAGGAAGACTACTATTTTCAATACAAATAGAATATTTGTATTTCTTCAAAATTTCATATTTACATTCAAAAGAATTAAAACCTCTACCATAAATATCTATTCTATCTTTAAAGTGTCCAATCAATTTATTTACGAATGCAAATCTATCTTTATGACCCTGTAACCACGTTGCATCAGAGACTATAATGCAAATTTCCTTGGACTTTGTCAAGGTCAAATTTTGTATTAAACCAGAATATGGTTTATTTAGGAATAGCCAAGGAAACATTTCGTTATGCCTAACATAATTCCTATGATCAACATTTTTCGGACCAATTACTTGAGCGAACTGTTTAAGAAACAATACTGGAAATTCAGCTAGCTCATATGCTTCATCCATTAAATATATTACATTGCCTTTGGGGCACTTTATTAATGTGCAATTCGATTGTATTGAGCCCCTTATTACCCAAAAATCACATTTTCTTATACCCTTATTTACATAAAATTCATATCCCTCTACAACACCATCATTTTTTGGAGTGTAGTAATTAAATTCCTCTTGTGTTAATTTCCATGGACTAGTGTCAAACCTGACAATATGATTAATTTTATCCATTACTTAAAATATAAATGAAGTAAGTAATCATTAAAGAATAAAGCCAAATTAGAACCGAATAATTTTTCTGATTCTAAATATGACTTTTTCTGTAAAAGTTGGCACAATAAATTCCTCAGGTTGGGCATGTTTATTTTCTATTGGTATCCTCCATGATTTTCCATACAATGATTCCAACAAAATTGATGTTTTCTTTGGTACGCAAAATTCCAACCCCTTGATTTCTATTGAAGAAAAAGAGGTTAAAGTCAAAAATGGATAAATGTAACCATTACATATCCATATTTTTTTATTCCAATAACTCTTTAAACTGAAAATATAAATATCAATATACTCATCATGTCTCGAAATACTAATT
>Ga0315903_10012262_pt1 | contig 10014 bp, 7 predicted proteins | sample LakEriMetagenome_7_FD_203524 | JGI IMG/M metagenome (GOLD analysis project Ga0315903, IMG submission 203524) | Freshwater fungal communities from buoy surface, Lake Erie, Ohio, United States - Buoy 2 MA119 | ecosystem: Environmental > Aquatic > Freshwater > Lake | place: USA: Lake Erie, Ohio... | reverse complement strand
ATGGCCGGCAAGAACCAACACGTAGTGAAGCGCGACGACGGCTGGGCCGTCCGTGGCGCAGGCAATCAGCGAGACACCTCGCATCACCGCACCCAGTCCGAGGCCGAACGTGCCGCCCGCGACATCGCCATCAACCAGCGCAGCGAAGTGCTGATCCATGGCGAGAACGGTCGCATCCGCGAGCGCAACAGCTATGGCAACGATCCGCACCCGCCCAAGGGCTGACGATCACCGCCATGCAGGCATCGGGTTCGACTATTGGCGGAAGGTGGTCCATGCGTCAAACCCGGTGCAGCACATCAACAGCAAGCGCTTGTCAAAAAAGGGTTTCTGCGTGCGCCCGGCTGGTGAAGTTCTCGGATATTTTTTGAGAACCGAGAGCGGAAAAGGGTCAAACTGGGCGGGTAAGTAGGCGCCTTGTGGCTGGCCTGCCGGGGCCTGTAGCACACGCAGAATCGACGGAAACCGCGCACAGCCTGGGGAAGCCCAGATGTGAAAAAGCCCAACCGAGAAGGGTTGGGCTTTGAATATGGTGGCCCGGGGCGGAATCGAACCACCGACACAAGGATTTTCAATCCTCTGCTCTACCGACTGAGCTACCAGGCCAAGGGGCCGGAGTATAGCAAAACATTCAACTCCCGCCTAGTAACGCGGCCTTCCGCGGCCCAGGAAAGCCGCTAGAGAGGCCCTCAAGAAGCGCCGCCGGCACGCCAGATATAATCCAACGATGTCCATTCAATTTGAGATCTGCATCATTGGTGGCGGCGCCATCGGCAAAGCTACTGCACTCGCATTGGCGCGCGCCGGCATGCAGGTCTGCTTGGTGACCCCTGCCACGCTCCCGACTAAACCAGCTGCAAGCGATCACTGGGATCAACGTGTTTTCGCGCTCAACCCTGTCGCGCACAGCTTGCTCTCCTCTTTGAAAGTGTGGGAGGCGATGGATGCAACACGTATCGCTCCAGTGGATGCCATGGCAGTGCATGGCGACGGTGCCTCGGCTGGGCATATTGGCTTTGACGCCTACGCCGCGCGCACCGATGCATTGGCGTGGATTGTAGAAGACTATAACCTCAACCAAGCACTCGACAGCGCACTCAGGTTTGCCAATGGTCTGCAAATCATTCACAGCACAGCGACGCAACTGTATACCGATGAACACCAGGCCACAGTGACGCTACACGATGGCAAGCAGATTCATGCGTCCTTGATTGTTGGCGCCGATGGTGCGCAGTCCTGGGTGCGCTCACAAGCAGATATCGGCATCGACTATCGTGCCTATAATCAGCGCGCCATCGTCGCGAACTTCAGCTGCGAAAAACCGCACCACGGTGTCGCTAGTCAGTGGTTTTTAGGTGAGCAAGGCATCGTCGCGCTACTGCCGTTGCCCGGGTCACGCGTTTCGTTAGTTTGGTCGGCACCGGACAAGCTCGCAGACACCATGCTGCAAGAACCACATGAACAGCTTTGCCAACGCTTGGCCCAACTACCAGGTCAAACGCTCGGTATGTTCGATATGCTACCGCCCACCACGCCGCAATCATTTGCTTTACGCTTCATTCGTGCGGGTGCGATGGTGGCGAATCGAGTAGCGTTGATTGGCGATGCCGCGCACGTCGTGCACCCGCTCGCAGGCCAAGGCATGAACCTCGGCTTTGGTGATATCGATGCCCTATTGGCCGCAATCGCCAAACGCGACCAGGCGAGTGATTGCGGTGACACCCGCACGTTGGCGCGCTATGCACGTCATCGCAAGGAAGAAGTCTTGCTGATGCAACTCACCACCGATGGCTTGCAACGCTTGTTCGATACTGATCTGGCGCCACTGAAGGCTTTACGTAACCTCGGCATGACCGCGCTTGATAAGCTACCGTTTTTAAAACGCCAGCTGATGACCCATGCCTTAGGTCGTTCTGTTTAAGGTTCTGTTCAGCGTCCTAATGTGCGCTCCTGTTTTAGCCTCTTTATTTCCAACTCGTTTCTTCTCAAGGCAAGTGATGATCAAGACAATTAAATTTCCATGGCTAGCTTTAGTGCTTTGCATGCTCTCAGCAACAGCGTTCGCGCAAACCACCGAGGCCAAGTTGAAGAAGTTGCTGCAAGGCCGTCTGGGCAACGAACAGCCTGTGGAATCCGTCACCAAGACGCCCTATGGCGGGCTATATGAAGTGAAGGTTGGTAACGAGCTGGTGTATACCGACGCCGAGGGCAAGTTCGTGCTGATCGGCCATGTGTTCGACACTGAAACCTCGAAAGATCTTACTCAGGCCAAGTTGGATGAGATGAACAAGATCAAGTTCTCGGACTTGCCACTGGATCTGGCAGCAAAGTCGGTCAAAGGTAGTGGCAAGCGTGTTATCGCAGTGTTCGAAGATCCGAACTGCGGCTATTGCAAACGCTTCCGCAAGTCCTTGGTCGAGGTGAAGGACCTCACTGTCTACACCTTTATGTATCCGGTACTCGGCGAGGACTCATTGAAGAAGGTGAAAAGCCTCTGGTGTACAGCCGATCGTGCTAAAGCCTGGGATGAATGGATGATCGAGGGCAAGGCTGCGCCGGCCGCCGCTGAATCATGTAGCACCGCAGCAATCGATAAAGTGATCGAACTAGGCAAAAAACATCGCATCACCGGAACGCCGACGATTATTTTTGCAGACGGCTCACGTATCCCCGGCGCTATCGATACCAAAACCCTTGAAAACAAGCTGGCCCAGGTCAAGGCGCCTTAACGCGGCTAGCCTGATCACTTGAAAATCATTCATCGACGCAGACGACGCTCTGCGCCGAAACTCCCTCGCTCTTCCGCTACCATCGGTAGCGCCGCTAACAATAAAGCCCATCCAAGGAGACCCCCACTATGTTCCGCGCCATTCTGCTTAACAAGAACGACGACGGTTACACCCGTGCTGAGTTGACCCAACTCGATGATGCGCAACTGCCCGCTGAAGGCGACGTCACCGTCGCAGTCGAGTACTCCACCATCAATTACAAAGATGGCTTGGCGATCACTGGCAAATCACCCGTCGTGCGCAAGTGGCCAATGGTGCCGGGTATTGATGGCGCTGGCACAGTGATCGCCTCATCAAACGCGAATTGGAAAGCGGGTGATCATTTTCTGTTGAATGGCTGGGGTGTCGGTGAAGGGCATATGGGTTGCCTTGCCGAGCGCGCGAAACTGAAAGGCGATTGGCTGATCCCGCTACCGCATGGCATGACATCACGTACTGCAATGGCGATAGGTACCGCCGGCTATACTGCCATGCTGTGCGCCATGGCGCTGGCAGAAAACGGCGTAAAGCCTGAACATGGCGAGGTGCTGGTGACGGGTGCGTCGGGTGGCGTGGGCAGTGTGGCGGTAGCGATTCTTGCTGCACGCGGCTATCGTGTAGTGGCATCTACCGGCAAGACATCAGAAGCAGATTATCTGAAATCGCTCGGCGCCACTGATGTGATGGATAGAGCTGAATTGTCTGCACCCGGCAAGCCACTACAAAAAGAGCGCTGGGCGGGTGTGGTGGATTCGGTCGGCTCACATACGCTGGCTAATGCGGTAGCGCAGGTGCGATATGGCGGTACGGTCGCTGCGTGTGGTTTGGCGCAGGGGATGGATTTCCCGGCGAGCGTCGCGCCATTTATTCTCCGCGGCGTGAAGCTGATCGGTGTGGATAGTGTGATGGCACCGATTGATCGGCGTATTGCCGCATGGTCGAACCTGGCCTCCGAGATCAAGCCCGATACCTTGGAAAAAATCACGCAACAAATTTCGCTCGCAGAGGCGCTGGCATGGGCTCCGAAAATTCTCGCGGGCGAAGTACGCGGGCGACTGGTGGTCGACGTGAAGTCTTAATGCCATGCCCAGACGCCGCGAAGCCATCCACTACAGCATCCGTCCACACGATCCTGCGCTGCACTTATTCGAAGTAACGCTGGCAGTGTCCCACCCAGACCCCGAGGGTCAGGTGCTGTCATTACCGGCATGGATTCCCGGTAGTTACATGATTCGCGAATTCGCACGCAATATCGTGCAAATTCGCGCAGAAGCAGATGGCCGCAAACTCAGACTGACCAAGCTCGACAAACATACTTGGCGCGCCGCTCGCTGTACGGGAGAGTTGCGCGTGGTGTATCAAGTCTATGCGTGGGATTTGTCTGTGCGCGCAGCGCATCTCGACCAAACCCATGGCTTCTTTAACGGCACCAGTGTCTTCCTCAAGGTGCACGGCAAAGAGCTACAGCCCCATGTCGTGGATATACAGCCGCCGGAAGGTGAAGCCTACGCGAGCTGGCGTGTCGCCACATCATTACCCGAGCTGAAAGCACGACGCCATCGTTTCGGGAGCTACATTGCACAAGACTATGACGAGCTGATTGATCATCCGGTTGAGATGGGTGAGTTCAGCTTGATCAAGTTCGAGGCCCATGGCGTGCCGCATGAAATGGCAATCACAGGGCGCGTTCCGAATCTCGATACCGAGCGTCTGGCGTATGACCTGCAGCGTATTTGTGAGTATCAGATCGCGCTATTCGAACCACGTACCAAGCGCGCCCCGATGTCACGTTATGTGTTTCTGACGCTGGCGGTTGGTGATGGCTATGGCGGCTTGGAACATCGCGCCTCTACCGCGCTGATTTGCGCGCGTTCGGATTTACCCGTGCGGGGGCAAGCCGCAATGAGCGATGGCTATCGCGGCTTTCTTGGCTTATGTAGCCATGAGTATTTTCATACCTGGAATGTCAAGCGCATCAAGCCTGCAGTGTTTGCGCCCTATGACCTCAGCCAAGAGAACTATACGCCCCTGCTGTGGCTATTCGAAGGCTTTACCAGCTACTACGATGATCTGACGCTGGTGCGTACCGGGCTGATTGATCGCAGCGCCTACCTCAGCTTGCTCGCTAAAACCATCAATGCGGTCAACAAAGGCAGTGGACGCTTGAAGCAGAGCGTGGCTGAATCGAGTTTTGATGCCTGGACCAAATACTACCGACAGGATGAAAACGCGCCCAACGCCATCGTCAGCTATTACCAAAAAGGTTCGCTGGTCGCGCTGTGGTTTGATCTGCTGATTCGTAGTCGTACACGCGGTAAGCGTTCACTAGATGACGTCATGCGTGCACTCTGGCGGCGCTATGGGCGGGACTTCTACCAAGCGGGTCAGGGCGTTGGTGTCAGTGATGCTGATGTCGAAGTACTGTTCGACGAAGTCACCGGGCTGTCATTGAAAACCGTGTTTGATCACGCTGTGCGTGGCACCAAAGACCTTCCTTTGGCTGAAGCACTTTCGGCATTTGCGATTCAACTGCAAGACCGGCCGCGGAAAGCTACACCTTCGCTGGGTGTGCGTACGCGCAAAGAAGGCACCGACTGTAAATTAGCTTCGGTGTACGAAGGCGGCGCTGCGCATCACGCTGGTTTATCCGCCGGCGATACGCTGGTAGCGTTGGATGATCTGCGGATCACTGCGTCGAATCTGGATGCTTTACTGGCACGCTATCGCATTGGCGATGTCGTTGTTGTACATGCGTTCCGTCGCGATGAGCTCATGACATTTCAGGTAAGCCTACAGCCTCATACCGCACCGCAGGTCACGCTGGCGATGCAAGACAAACCTGTCAGCGGGGTAAAGCTACGCGATGCATGGCTTAAGGCACGATAAGCTGGTTGCTGATCGTAAAGAGGATTCCTTGCAAAACGGGTCGTTTAGAAATCAGTTCAGTCAAACTCGACCCAATAGCTCTCACCCGGCAGCTATCCATCAATACAATAAACAATAAAGAGAGACAGCCCATGACCTTCTTCAGAAAACTGAATAACGGGGCATTAATGCGAAAGTCGTTACAGTCATTCGCACTGACGTTATCGCTTGCGCTGGGCTCGATGACGACCGTTGCCATCAGCGCTGATCTGCCATCCGCTACGCCGCAGTCGCAAGGCTTATCAAAAGAGCGTTTATCTCGTATTCGCAGCGTGATCGAGACCGAGATCAACGCCAATCACATGCCGGGCGCAGTGGTGCTTATCGCGCGCAAGGGCGCGATTGTTCATGCCGACGCTATAGGTTGGCTGGATAAAACTGCTGGCACCGCGATGAAACGCGACACCATCTTCCGCGCCTACTCAATGACCAAGCCGCTGGTCTCGGTCGTGACCATGATGCTGGTCGAAGAAGGCAAGCTGCAACTGAATGACCCAGTGTCTAAGTATTTCCCGGCGCTCGCCAATCTGCAGGTCCTCAGCAACCCAGCCGATCCGAATAGCGCGCGCGAGCCGGCGAAACGTCCGATTACGATTCATGATTTGCTGCGCCATACCTCGGGGCTGACGTATGGTGAGTTCACTCGCTTCGCAGGCGTGAAAGCGGCGTATGAAGAAGCCGGCTTGTTCTCTGCACAGACGCCGATGCGTGCGCTGGCGCTCACGCCAGAACAGCAAATCGACGCTTTCGCCAAAGCGCCGCTGGTGTGGCAGCCTGGCACCACCTTCGACTATGGTCTATCGACAGATTTGCTGGGGCGAGTGTTAGAAAAAGTTTCCGGTCAGTCGCTTGGCGCACTGCTCGACGAAAAACTCATCAAACCACTCGGTATGAAAGATACGCACTTTGTGGTGCCGGCACCCAAGGTGGCGCGTATCGCCGAGCCCTTGAAGATCGATCCACTTACCGGTGGCCCTAACGCGCCGGTACTCGATGTCACCAAGCCTACCGGTAATGAATCGGGTGGCGCAGGGATGTCGACCACTGCAGATGATTATTTGCGCTTTTGTCAGATGATGCTCAATGGTGGTGTGCTGGATGGTCGACGCTATTTGTCACGCACAACCGTCGCGCTCATGAGCGCTGATCATCTTGGCCCCAAGGTCGCAACGCCTGTACAACCCGGCGAAGTGTTAATGGGGATACAAGGCTATACCTTTGGTCTGGGCTTCATGGTACGGCAGCAAGCGGGTATCGCTGCCGTACCGGGCTCAGAAGGTGATTACGCATGGGGCGGTGCAGCAGGGACGTTTTTTTGGATCGACCCGAAAGAGCAACTGGTTGCCGTCATGATGGCGCAGACGCCGGGGCCGATTCGGCAGGCGTATCGGCGGATGTTTAAGACCTTGGTTTATCAGGCTCTCGATTAAGGGAACATTGATTAGTACCTTATGCCGGCGCAACCCAGCGAGCGGAAAAACCGATTAATTCGTCATGCCGGCATGGGCCGGCATTTAGTATCTTGAATTTGCTGGATCCCGGCCTACGCCGGGATGACGGTTTTAAGTGCTACGCATCGAAAAATCGTCGCGCCGGCTCAGACCCGCATCCATCCCGGTTGGAAAATACCTGTTTATTCGTCATGCCAGCGTAGGCCAGCGTTCGGAAAACACCATTTAATTCGTCATGCCGGCGTAGGCCGGCATCCAGTGTCCTGAATTTGCTGGATCCCGCCCAGCGCCGGGATGACGTTGTATAGCGCCGTACGTCTAAAAATCAGCCCAACAAAAACTCCAGTAGCGCTTCAAACTTCGCGGCATCAAAGCTGCCGTTATCCAATCGCATCAATGCGGGGTGCGAAGGCGGCTCGACGCGTCGCTTCATATACGCCTCCCAATTCGCGAGCTTCCAGTGATCACGCTTGTCATCGCGAGCTTCTATACGTCGCTTTGCTTCTGCGCTGGAGAGATCAATCCATGCCACCCGGCACACGGTGTTGGCGGGCATGCCCAGTTCGGTCGGCTGAAAAAACTTGCCCGCCAAAATCTCGCGCGTAAATGGCCCCACCAAAATCATGTGGTTGCCGATCTCAAGATTCTCGCGCGTGATGTCAAGCAGGCCTGAATACTCCTGATCACGTAAATGCTGCAGATAAGTCGGGCTGTCGCGATCCGCCGGGTCGCCGGTCAGCAGACCCATGATGTGTGAGCTGAACGCGCCGTAAGCGGTGTCCTTGTCCAGAAAGAAAAAGTCATGGCCGAACTTCTGCGACAGCAGCGGCACCGCGCGTTTGGCTAGGGTGGTTTTTCCGGTACCGGCATGACCAGCGAACAAGATGAGTCTGGGGTTGGGCATATCGACTGTTTTCAAATGATTATTAAAGTTGTCGGATTTGTTTTTAAAGTGAGAAAAAAATTGTATGATGCGGCAGGCTGTTTTCTTCTGAAACTCGTCGAAAGAGAACAATATGGCAGAGATTCATGCGGCTGGTTCACTCTTGGTAGGCGAAGGTGTGTTCATGAAAGGCACCATGCGCGTGCCCGGCGTCGCCAGCGTAGATGGCAAACTGGAAGGCGAGCTAAGCGCCGATTCAGTGTTTATTCAGCAAAATGGCTCGATGGATGGGCAAACCACCGCCAATCATGTGCGCGTGGCTGGCACGCTAACTGACACCACAGTCGCCAACCGTACACTAGTGGTAGAGGCGACTGGTTTGGTAGCAGGCTCCATTACCTACCAAGAGCTCGAGATTAAAAAGGGCGGCTCGCTACAGGGCGGCATCTACAAAGTGGGACGCGAAATGCCGTCCATGCCCGCGCGCACGCCGGAACCGCAACGTGCCGTCGCACCTGAACCCGCGCCATCACCCGAAGCCACTGGCGCACCGGTAGCAGCAGAAATAGCTGCAGCAGTTGCAGCGGTTGCATCCGCCGGCGCAGAGACCGCATCCGATGTGGCGGCGGCGCCTGCATCAGGCAATAATCCACCCAAAACCTGACGGCAAACAACGCACGGTCGGGTGCACGTTATATTGCGCGGTGTGCGCCCGCTACTGCGGGCACATCAACTCGGCATTGATATTGCGCCGTTCGTCAGGCTTGGATTCTTTTAACAGTCTTTCCATTAGCGCCGTCAGGCGCGCGCCCTTGGTATTTTTCTTCAGGTCTTGCGACCACACTTCATGAAACACTGGCCCAAGCGTATCGGCAGCCATTTCAAGCTGACGTTCTACCTTTGCCTGTTAACCGCTGCCGCTGTTGGTCTTTTCCTGCAAGACGCACCGGCGGCACAGAGCATGCTGCCCGCGGTGTATCAGTGGAGCGTGATCGGGTACTACGGCACGCTGCTGCTGCTGGTTGCTTTGGCGCTGTTGCCACTCTCTGTATTCCGCGTCACCCACTGGCTCTGGCCGCTGCTGGGGTGGGCTTGGCTGGTTTATCTTGCGATTGATATTACGGTTTTCAATTTATACCGCTTTCACCTCGATATCCTTTTAGTCGAGATGTTTCTGCGGGATTTTCATGGCATGGGCATCCCGCTATTTGTACTGCTACTGTTCGCATTATTGGCAGCGGTGCTACTTGCTTTGGTGGTGTGGTTATTCGTCAGCAGCCACAGCGGACGTCGTCATCATTGGCCCTGGTTTGCAGCGGGCTTGCTCTTGATGCCGCTCACACTAGTGCTGAACTCGGTGATCCATATTTGGGCAAGCCATTATCTGCGTGATGAGATCACCCTATACCGCCCTTTCCTGCCTATCTACTATCCGGTCGAGGCCTACGATAGTGCGCCTCGTGTCAGCGCATGGTGGCCATCGGTGTTTCCGGCGGCCTATGGCAAAGCAGAAAACGCCCCAGCACAGGGCGGCGGCATCGTGCACTACCCACGGGCACAACCGCAGTGCTCGCCCCCTGCCAACCCACCATCGATCTTGATGATCGTGCTCGAAAGTTGGCAAGCCGATGCTATGACACCGGAGATAACCCCGAACATTGCTCGCTTCGCCGATAAGTCAATACGTTTCACACAGCATGTTTCCAGTGGCGCGACAACCGTGCCCGGGCTGTTTGGTTTGATGTATGGGCTTCATCCTAACTACTTTGAACTCACGCGCTCAGCACCCGAGAGCTTCCCCAGCCTGTTCACGCAAACACTGAACAAGCAAGGCTACCGAACGCGGGTATTCACCTCAACTAATCTTGATGGCTTCTCATTGAAGCGCATGTTCTTTCCGAACATCGCAGCACAAGACTTTAACGACGGCGTGCCTGATGCTGCCTTGGTAGACAAATACATCACCACATTGCCTACTACGCCGCAA
>Ga0315903_10012259_pt1 | contig 10014 bp, 23 predicted proteins | sample LakEriMetagenome_7_FD_203524 | JGI IMG/M metagenome (GOLD analysis project Ga0315903, IMG submission 203524) | Freshwater fungal communities from buoy surface, Lake Erie, Ohio, United States - Buoy 2 MA119 | ecosystem: Environmental > Aquatic > Freshwater > Lake | place: USA: Lake Erie, Ohio... | reverse complement strand
AGTGGCTCGACTAGTCCATGCGTCTGAGCTTGTTCATAATCCTTGAAGACTGCAATAGCTTTACGATTCTTGCACTCAACCTGAAAAGGAAAAACACTACGAGCAGCCGAGCTAAGCTGAACATCCTCTCCACTCGCTCCCATGCTTGTGCTTCTGACATCATCAGTGCTCAGCGTATGGAATCGTTGGAGTATCTGGTCTCTCACCCACTGCTGTAGCTTTCTTCCTTTTGCTTTTGCTGACTGTGGTTTCAAACTTCATTACCTTTCGTTTCTTTATCCATGCCTTAGGTATGTGTATCCTAGCGTTACTATTATCTTTAGACACTGTGGACGCAATACATAGAGCATCTTTTGTTTCGCTAATTAAGAATCCTACAGTATGGCAAAGATCTATTTCTGCTTTGACTTCGTCTTCCCATCCTGCGTCGGCAACTGCGTCGACCCACTGGACGTAGATAACTTTGGAGGTTTCCAGATTTCGTTTGACTGTCTTCTTATCCATAACAATTGTCCGTTCTCCAGCACCCTTGCTTCGTCGCCTTTGTAAGCCTCCAGGACAGCAAGATACATTTCGTTTTCGTCTTTGCATTCTTTGAGTATTCTTTCTGCTTTAACTTCTCCAATGCCCTTAAGCCCAATAACATTGTCGACCCTATCACCAGTTAAAATCTGTTTATAAAAATTCCTGATGCCTTCTTCCTCAGTCACATAATATCGGAGATCCTTAGTAAAGTTAAAGTGATCTCCTCGTATCATATCTAAGTCTTTATCGATAGTACAAATACAATACTCACCAGGTTCAAGAGCATACGCTGCAATTCCCATAGCGTCATCAGCTTCTTGTCCTACGATCAGTTCAAAGTTCCATGACTTAAGCATGTACTCTCTGAGGAGTTCGTAGTGCTCAGGCTTTGCAGCTTTACGATTACCCTTATACGGAGCAGTCTTAGCTATCTCGTGCCTGTAGTTCTCACTACCTGTTAAGTACCCTTTGTAATCTTCAAAGCCATTGAAGAGAATTAGGTTCTCTAAGAATTCACTACACCTAGAAATCGCTATTGACTCTGGTTCACCTTCTGAAGCAAAGCCAATGCGATATACTAGGATGTCCCCATCAATGAGGGCTAATTGCATTAGAGAGCTTCTTCCTCGATACTAGCTAGGTTAACACCTTTAGGAGTGTACTCGATCAACTCCTTGATTACAATCTTACTGATGCCAACTCCTACACCTTTCTTACCACCAACATTATAATTGTATGGCTTGATAAGTGCTACACCTTTAGATCCGTTAGCAATCTTAACAGTGATTGGAGAACCCTTCTCATCCACTGCGAGGATAGGATAGAGCTTGCTCTTAGCAGTAACAAAGAATCCTTGATCTGGCTTAGCAGCATCGTTCTTTACATTGATACCCATGTCCATCAAAGTCTTGACAGCATCCTTAGATAAGTTACACAGATCTACCTGGAACTTCTCAGAGATTTTGTTCTTCTCGTTTAATGAAGCCCAGAAGAGGTCGGCTTTAATTGGTACTGGTTTTGCTTGATCCATTTATTTCTCCTTAGTAAATAACTACACATATATTATAACATACTTTTAATGCAAATGCAAATTTATATCTGCTTGTTCCTGTTCCATTTCAAGGACTTGCAAGGATCGTCGCAGCAATTCAATAGTATCTTCGTTAGACATACAAGTATAGACAGTCAAGTAATTATTGTCGTCTCCTAAGATAACCAGTGGTTCTACCTGCTCAGGTAACTCTGCTAATTTCATGGTGCAAAGTCCGCTTCTTTGACAGCTTCTAAGTATTCCTGTGCTTGATCTAATTCTTTCTCTGCTTCACGTAGCAGTGATCGAACAGTCGACACATGATTACCTTGTCTTAGAAGTTTAAGTACTGCGTGTTTAATTTCATCCATCAGTGTGTTTCCTTCCATGAATTTCCTACTCTGTACTCACCACTGAGGGGGCATCGCATTTCTAATACACGACCTGCTGACTCAATAGCTTGTACTCCTAATTTACCTACCATATCTGCATATGCTTCTTCTACTTCAATCTGCCATTCGTCATGCACATTAGCTACGAATTTATAATCAATACCTAGTTTGCTTAAGCGTTCATCTAGGATTACTAAAGCTTGCTTCATGACAATCGCACCCGCACCTTGGAGAAGTGTGTTGAGTGCTGCATGGTCAGACCTAATGTGTAGTCTGCGTCCATCAAGACCTGGTAGTGATCCTTCCGACTTGCTAATTCTAGCCACTTTCTCCCTAAGTACTCGTAGTTTCGGTGTGTTTTCCAGAAAAGAATCAATAAGCTTTTGTCCTTCTTTTGCTCCAGCACCCACAACTTTCCCGATCTTGGCAGCCCCTGCACCATAGAGGAATGCATAGATAAACGTCTTCGCTTGAGCACGTGTTTCGAGTCCAGCAGCTTTTTGGTTGGCAGTGTGGATATCACCTTGTGTGACCTCATAAATATACGCATCGTCTTTCATGTAGTGAGCAAGCATCCTCAGTTCTAATCCTGAGGCATCGATACCTACTAACTTATATCCTTTCTCTACGATCCAAAGATCCCTACAGTCTTCTCCATAGGGGCTACCACAACTAGGTACTTGTGCCATGTTAGGACTGTGGTGCGTCATTCGTCCAGTGACTGCACCATTCGTTATAACCCTACCATGTACCCTACCATCAGGTTGTACTACATCTAACCAAGATTTAATCTGTGCTATTCTTTTTTGTAGTAACAAATATTCAGCAATAGCTTTTGCTTCAGGAAAATCTAAGCCTTCGAGCGTCCCTTCGTCGACGATTGCTTGACCGTTCTCTGTGAACTTCTCTGGCTTCCAGCCTTTCTCGATGAGCCTTTCACCGATTTGCTTTCTACTACCTGGGTTGAAGGGTTCGATGATTGGCTTGAGAGGCTTGCCTGTTTTCTCTGAGACTCGTAAGATTGTCTTGGTTGGAAAAATGTTTTGAAGCTCAGTTTCAAGAACAGCCAACTTACCTTGCAGCGTTGTAAGAAAAGTGATAGCACTCCTCTCGTTGAGTTTGAATCCGTTTTCTTCTTGCTTAGCAATGATCGCTTGTACATTGTGCTCAAGTTTAATACTCCTTTCTTCAAATTTCTTTGCGTTTAGTTCAGCAGTTAAATGTAAATACAACTTCTCAGTTACTAAAGTATCTTGGATACAATAAGATTCCATCTCAGCAGAATAACCTGAATCAAAATCTTTGAAGTCTCCCTTAGCAAAACCTAAGCGTTGACCCCATGCATCTAAGCTATGTCCTCCCTCTAGACTTGGACTTAGGAGGCGACTTAGTACGAGCGTGTCGCACTTCTGGTTCTGCTTCATCGTAATGTTCCAGTTCCTTCTCAGTACTGGGGCATCGAAGCATATTCCGTTGTGCATTATAATCAAATCGCAACTGTCCAAATACTTTTGTAGTCCGCTTGCTTCCTTCCATACTTGTACATCTCCTCCTATTTCTCTAGTAACACACATCCATATCTTGTCATGCTTAAGATTTGTTTCTATATCGAGAATAATCTTTCTCATTGAATTCCATTTCCAAAAGTTATTCCAATTAAATAAATTTAATGGAGGACATTTCCATATCACTACACTGGTACTCCTTGTCTAATCCGATTAGGATATTCTTGTTCTAACCAAAAGCAACGTAGCTGTCCATGATTATCCTTTGCTACATAACCAACCCACAAAGAATGCTTGGTGTTATAACTATTACATTCGATGTGCTGTAGCATGTGTCGGTATTCATTAGCAGCAAACCCCACTGTCATTCCTAGGCACAAGCTAAACAAGATCAAAGCGTTCTTCATTTAGATTTAGTAGTACGCTTCTCAACTTCTTTAACGATAGTCTGCTGGGTAGCCATCACAAAAGCATCTTGTAATTCTTTAACCATCAGCTCTAACTTAGCAACCTTAGCACCCAGTTCGTTGACTGATTCAATAACCTTAGGCATCTGTAATAAACTCATATCATTCCTTAATGTAATATAAATGTTACGTTAAAGCCATTTATGCAACGAATATGTTACATAAGAGACCACCCCTGCAAAGTACAAGGCAACTGCTACAGCCTCAACCAGGATCAAAGGTATGTCACGCTGCAGTACACCAGCATAAGTCCACAAGCCTGATCCAACCAGTCCAAATAGTATATTAAGTGGATATACATTGAAGCTAGTTAACGCTATTCCAATTAAACATAGTATTGTACCACTCCATTTAATCATTGACATACTACCACCGTAGCACACACTGTGCAGCTTGTAACCCTACCATCAGGAGTCACCACTGTTGTGGTAGTACAAGCCATGCTATTATTATACACTAACATAGCAGTTACTGCAAGTAAAATCTTTTTCATAATGTCTTCTCCTCAGGAGGGAGCTCAGTCATTCTGCCTGTATCACGCTTATACAAGAGACGACAAGCCAACCCAGTTAAACCACTAAAACGATTCTTCAATACTCGTACATAGGTAGTGTTACGCTCTACCTCGTCCTCATGCTGACCATTACGCTCTAATCCAATTACCATGTCTGATAGCTGAGCAATCGAACCTGACCCACGCAACTGTGCCAGCGATGTAGCAGCACCTTCCTCATGCCCCTTAGATTCAGGACGCTTAAGGTGAGACACCACAAACAAAGCAATGCCAGTCTCTTGCACAATGGTACGAAGCTTAGTCATGATCTCGTCTAATGCTTTTCTTTCGTCGCCATTCTCCTGAGCAGATACCACAATCGACACGTGATCAAGAAATACATAACGACAATTGAGACCTTTTGCCATGAAGCGTACTCGATTGATAATATTGTCAATGGCGGTAGACCCAAAATGATCAAACAAAAATACACGATCAGTTCCAAGGGTAGCATCAAATGCATGTCTAAGTTCCTCCTCATCAGCGTCACAATCAGGTAAGTGTAATGGTTTGTTTGCAGCAAGTGACATCAAACTCTTAGCAGTTTTCTTGACCGACTCCTCCAAGAACATAAGACCAATGTTATCCTCAGTCTTGTTGATAATCTGCCACACAATCTCCCGCATGAACTGAGACTTACCTAGTCCTGATCCAGCAGTAATCGTTACCAGTTCACCCTGTCGGATACCGTAAGTTAACCCGTTTATACCCGAATAGGGATACTGCACCTCAGCCTTCTCGACTGGCTGGTTAACGAGTTCCCATAAGGTAGAACCTGCTACGATACCATCAGGTACATACTTCTCTGCGTTCCACCACTCCTCAACAAACTCTTTCACCAATCCCTGAATCAGGTAATCGTTGGCATCCTTGAGTTCCTTCTTAGGGAATCGAAAGATATGTGCCTTGCTACCAAATAACTCAGCCACTTGGTTAGCTGCCTGTTGACCTGGCTCATCATTATCAAAGCAGATCACAATCTTATCAAAGGAATCCAGATATTCAAAGCTTGCTCGGCAATCCTTCAATGCTGACGTAGCACCGTTACGAATGGATACCACTGGGTAGCGAGAACCTGTTAGCTGATAGCATGCCAGTGCATCGAACTCACCCTCGGTAATCGTGATAGCTTTACCACCAGGAGTGAACTTGTTCTGCCCGAAGAGCACCGCTTCCTTCCAGTCACCCACCACACTGAATTGTTTCTCAGTCATAGAGCGAGTCTTAGCAGCCACCACCTTACCAGTCATATCACAATATGGAAAGTAGTAACTAGTACCATCAGAACCTGCACCAAAGAAGTGCATAGTCTGTGTAGATATACCACGCTCTACAACTGGGGTAGCTTCTACGTTAGCCAATGCCTCTAGAACTGATTTAAACTGCTTAGGAGAAGACTTCTCAGGTGCGGTGATACCCTCCCTTAGGACAGCCTGAACCATCGCCTCTGAGCCCTTCTTATACGTTCCACACTTATGACAGTACTCATGCCCATCATCATAGATACTATTAGCATCCGAAGATCCGCAGGTACTGCAAGGTATGTGTTTCAAAAAGTTACTTTCTGTTTTCACTTCTCACTCGCTTTCTTAAACGCTTCTTTCCAACGGCTTAATTGCTCTTTCTTCCACTCATCACGCAGTTCATAATTGAATCGCAATACGCCTTCATCTGTTTCGCAGTAGTAATCAAACGCTTTATTGAGTTCCTCATCACTTAACTCTTTTATTTGTGGTGTGGTGTAGAGTGGAAAATCATCTTTGTTGTAATGTGGTGTTCCTTCGCTTGGGACAGCCATTACATGACCATCTACAACACTTTCCCAGTAGAACCTACCAGCAACTTCTTCACCTTTCTCCAACTCCGCTATGCGGTCTGCTTGTTGGCGTAGCATATTGGCGGCATCTTGGTTATATCCACCATCACCGCACATTCCAATCAAATCTGCTAATTTGTATGCGTTCATTTAATCCCATGCCTTTGCTCAATTGCTCTAGCAAACTCAATCACTAATCTGTATTCCGTATAGTGAAACATATCAGAAGCCATCTTTAATATCTCTTCCTCACTCAGTGGCTTAGGTTTCCAGATCATCTTAGCAGGGTCTACTCCGAAGTACAAAGGAGTAGGGTTAACTACTGCATCCTCATACCCTGGGTGGAATGGTGCTTCATCAACAAGTTTATTCATAGGTAAACTCCGCAGTAGTATCGTGTTCTTTAATCTTAAAATTCCAAGCATCGGTGATATCTTGTAAGACAGTATCAATACCATACCTTCCAGCAGCATCAACTGCATGTTGCACGACAAAATGGTAGTGCATTTCTTCTTCGTAGTTATCTTCCATAGTTACTCCTAAGTTTAACTTCTAAGTTAACTGCTAAGTACATACTATATAAAATACTTACTATATAAATACTCTTAAGTAGATAGTATAGCATATTTAAATATCATTGTCAACCCTATTATCCATACGACCAAATGAATCATACTCGTTACTATCCAATCCCTCGTCTCCTTCGTAATCTTCGTCTTCATCATATAGGTCTGTCCTTTCATAGGTAAGTAAGTCATCACTAACAGTAGCGTAGCATCGGTTACACATGTCTAAGTATTCATTCGTATGTACACTCTTACGAGTGGCTTCGAAGTCCGACAATATTTTATTACAACAGTAACATCTCATAATAGTGCATCTCCTAAAATTTTATAAGCCCATTGAAATTTATTCTCAGCATTCTTCTTACGTTCCATCATAACTACTTGAATCTTAAGGGATTTGTCTAGTCTACTAAACCGTTCCGCTTCTTCTTTATAACCAAAAATTCTAACTACTGATCCATCATCATCTAAAACTTTATATAGCTTTCTCATTGTAGTATCCCATATAAGTAACAAGATAATTCTAACCCGATATAGTATAGCACATGTCCACCAAAGTAAGCAAGTGCAAACCATAAAATATATTTAATCCATTGGTCTTGATTGTCATTAAACATATTAGTCTCCACTCCAACGTACGCCAGTGTTACCTCGATTAGCTTGATAGTTACTCTCTGCTCTGTTCACTGATTCTAGCCAGCGAATAGTTTCAGGGTCTCTACAAATAACATCTTGGTGCTTCTCTGCTTCAATAATCTTAGCGTCCTGCTCATCAATTAACTTATTCTTTAGCTTACCCATTTTATTCTCCTAAGTATTCCATAAGTTTAACATTGCAATCTCTCGCTGTGCTTCTGCTCGGATATCGTTCAACTCATCAGCGATATATGATCCATCAATATCTCTAATCCATCCACTACCAAACCATTGCTTAACCCTGTGATCGAAGTATAAGTCTACCCAATTCTCACCCCATAAGACAGTGATGTCAGTGTGACCCTTGCTAATCTCTTCACCTACTGCCCTCATAACCCTGGCATAGCTTGGTTTCTTACCGTCAAATACTATCTCTTTAATTGGATTACATACGCTCATTTATATATCCCTCCTCAATTAAATGTCTAGCAGTACGACCAAACCATCCTTGTAACTGCCATGCCATACCAGTATCTACTAAGGTCTGCCATGCTTCTAAAACCTGGTCTTCACTATCTGCTTCAATAAAACCCTCTGCTAATCCCACTGCCTGATAAGTAGCCATCATTTTAAAACCCTCCTAAGTTAAATACATTCTATCATAAATTCCTGCATTGTCTATAGGGGAAAACCCCCTATAGTATCTTATTTAACTCCTACAATTAAACCATCATTCATAGTAACTTCGGCAAAAAACTCTCTTCCCATTCCTGTAATATGCGGACGATTAGCACCTACTATTTTACCTGTACTAACATATTCATTACCAAAAATACTAGTCTCTATATACTTTAATCGTTGACCTACACTAGCTTTTAAATCCTTCTTACTTGCGTACTTGAATACTAACATTTTTAATTCTCCTTTGCTTAGTTGATGATACAAGTATACTACAATTTATTACATTGTCTATAGGTGTTAACCCTTAGTTGCTATAATCTTGATTACCTTAGACATCTTAACCCCATGTGCTTTATATGCTATCACGCTCACGCTCTTGTCATAACATGCTCGGCAACCATTGCACTTCCCTTCATGCTGATAAGCTTGGCATTCTGTCGCACCTTCTGGCACTGTATCACTGAATATTGTACTAGTGTTTAAACCCTCTATAACCCCTCCAGTGACACTATCGCTACTGAATCGTACCACTACATTAGGCAAGCCCTGCATATCCCTTATAACGCTTTTAAACTTGTCAAATTTATGCATGCGAGTAGGTAACCAGTGTTTAACCCATGGAGTACGAACCATTACCATTAGAATTCTTTCAGCTAGTCTAAGGTCGTACATGTCCCCAGAATCAAACCACCTAAAATATCTACTAGAATCTAAAGCCTGTACCATGTCATTAACCCATGAATCACGCTTCCAGTCTTCCCTATTAAATTCTCTAGGCTTCTTTACATTAGCAAACCTGTAATTACCTGTAGTTGCATAACATCCTTGGCAAGCTGGCACTAGATTACCTGTACTATCTTTAGATCCTGGGCAAGTGTCTAAAGCTTGAAGACTCCATGACATAATGCCATCTAATTTACTTGTTTTGCTTAGTTTGATCATTGTAAACCCTCCATCGTTATTAATAAATATACTCTAGGATTTTGAACCAGTCAAGTAAAACCCTAGATATATCTACTAAAATTAATCTAATTGATAGTTAACCTCTTTAAGTGAGCCAGTCCCGTCTAGCATGTCTTCTAAAATTTTTACAGTTTTACCTTGATTACGATACATTCTAGCTGTTATTTCTGCTCGTTTTAAACTACCATAATAATCTACATATTTTCCGTCTACATAAAGCCTGAAAATTTCTGGGGTTATTGTCTTCATTATATTAATGCCTCCATTGTTTGAGTAATCTTATACCCTAAATTACTGATAATTGCAAGGTCTACTTTACTGAATGTCTTCTTACCAATTAGATTAGCAAATTTCTGAGCCGTATCGTTTACTGGGTAAATCATATCGTTACCATAAACTGATTTTATTTTTACTGTTAATTCCATAAACCCTCCTCTAGTGTTTTAAGAATACCCTAGTCAACTGATTAAGTCAACTAGGGCAAACCCTTACTGCTCGTCCCAGGATAATCCTGCCATACGCTGTACTTCGCTTTTGAATTTCATTAATTGTGCTGGATTACCATGCTCTGAAAATAACATCATAAAGCCTTCGGTCTTATCCATCCAGCGATCAATAAACTGATCACGTGTCAACTGTACTTCACTACCGAACATGTTAATAAATGGTTTAGTTTTCATAATTCCTCCCTTGTGTTGATGATTAGATAATAACAGAATGCTATGAAATGTCTATAGATATAAACCCTAATAGAGTGGCTTAAGAGGGACACTACTATACTCCCATATCTCTGCTTTGTCAACTAGGGAAACTACCTATTGACATATACTCGAAAGTATGCTAGGGGGAGGGGGCTCTCGCAACAAACTAGTACGTTATA
>Ga0315903_10012255_pt1 | contig 10017 bp, 13 predicted proteins | sample LakEriMetagenome_7_FD_203524 | JGI IMG/M metagenome (GOLD analysis project Ga0315903, IMG submission 203524) | Freshwater fungal communities from buoy surface, Lake Erie, Ohio, United States - Buoy 2 MA119 | ecosystem: Environmental > Aquatic > Freshwater > Lake | place: USA: Lake Erie, Ohio... | reverse complement strand
CGAAGTCTATGCCATCCACAACAGCCCCGAGCGCTACGCCGAAGGCGCTGCCATCTTCGAAGAACTCACCGGCATCAAACCCCGCTGTTAAGTCTATGATCTACCGAGAATTGCTTCGACTGCCTGAATGGCAGAAAAAAAGGCTTATCATCATGCAGAGAGATCAATGGAAATGCACACAATGTGGTGCAGGAGACCTTCAACTGCATGTGCATCACAAACGATACATTCAGGGCAAAAAGCCATGGGAATACTCGAACTGTGATTTGATAACCGTGTGCTACAGTTGCCACGATGATCTGCACAAATGTGAAGAGTTTTTAGGCGTGTGCATTCCTTGGTCATTGTATGAGAATGAAGACGGCGGCATCATTGATCCTTTTGAAATGCTCTTGCTGGAAAAAATTGAAGAGCGGGATTCGGAAGAAAAACCAACGATTTACCACTGCCGCACGCAGGATGGAAAGTCGGTTATGTGTGACAGTTCGGGTGCCGCTATTCAAATAAGCGTGGGGAAAATAGCGGATGATTGGATCGAGTGGGCACATGCTTTTCGCCATCAGATTGAGTCAGACATCATAAAACATCAGCCAATAGAGTTACTTGCCGCATGAAACCTCCTCTCCTTTCCATCCTCACTCCCGCCTGCTGGAACCGCGTCGAACAAGGCCGCGCCCTTCACGAAAAGCTCATCCATCAGCCCGGCTTCAGTCACATCGAGCACCTCGTGCTCTACGACAACCGCGCCCGCAGCATCGGCATGAAACGCCAGGCCCTGCTCGAATCCGCCCGCGGCGACTTCATCGCCTTCGTGGACGATGACGATGATGTCAGCGACGACTACGTCACGCGCCTCATTGAAGCCATCACCCAGCACCCGGAGGCCGATGTCATCACCTTCGATCAATCGGCCATCTACAACGGCAAGCCCTTCACGGTGCATTTCCAGCACGGAGCCAAAGATGACAAGCTCATGCTGGAGGGGCCGGACAACCAATGTCTCACCCGTGGCCCCTGGCACGTCTGCGCCTGGCGGCGCACGAAGATCCGCCACTGCCAGTTCCTCGACACCAACTACGGCGAGGATGCCGCCTGGGTGGCGCAGGCGCGGCAGCATGTCACGCGGGCGCATCACATCGATGCCATCCTGCACACCTACCGCCACGACGCCCGCACCACGCTGGCACCCGAGCCCACGCAGCGACTTTGACACCCGCCCACCACCATCATCACCGCCGCCTGCCCTCGGCTGTGTTGTTGGTTGCTCAGGAAACCCGTCGCGCACTCTGGTTGGGGCGCGGCGGGTTTTTTGCATCCGCCTTTCTCATTTTCACGCCATGTCCCCCGCCGCCCTCAAAGAAGCCCACCTCCGCCACCACCGCGTCATGGTCGCCGTGCATGGCGATGCCGCTGGCAAGCCGGTCAAAGTCACCCTCGGCCCGCGAGCCTACGACGCCGCCGTCAGCTACGGTCGCACCCGCCACCTGCCGCTGGAGGATGGCAGCGGATGGGATCGCGTGCAGGACATCACGCTCGTCATCCTCAAGAGCGCCCTGCCCACCATGCCAGCGAAGAAAACCACCGCCAGCATCGCCGGTGTCGATTACCTCATCACCGATGTCGCCGGGCAGGGCGAGCTCACGCAGAGCTGGTTCATCACCGCGCAGCGTCGCATGTAGCCATGATCACTGCCACTGTCAGCCTTGGTCGATTGGTGCCACTCATTCGGCAGGCTCCCGCCATGGCGCGGCCTGAAATGCGCCAATTCGTGCAGACCAGTGCCCGCGCTTTGGTGAGCTCATCGGGCAATGTGCCGGGCCTCGTGCAGGTCACGCCGCCCGCGCATGCCAGTGAGGGTAAACTTGTGGGAGCCGCCCAAGCCAAAGCCGCAGGGGAAATGGCGATCACCGCCGATCTGCTCGGATTAGGAATTCAAGCGGGCAGATCAAAGCATCAGCGCACCGCCGGCGTCTTTGTCGTGATGGCGGATGATCTGCTCGCCAAAAATGCCGCCATGGCAAAAAATGGTGCGGTGGTGCGGTTGTTCATCAAAAAAGACGGCACCATCTACGGCACCGACCGCCACAACTACCGGCCCAAGGCCAGCACCGCGGAAATGTATGCCCACCATCAGAGCATGCGCCGTAAAAGCGATGGACGAGTCAGAACCGCCGGAGGTGCCACGCGTGATGTGGGCCGCTGGAAATTCATTGATCAAATGGTGGTTTCGCGCACGGCTTACCTTCGCTATGAGCGCATGATTCACAAACGCGTGGGCATGATGGCGGCCGGTGTGGTTGCGGCTTATAATGGCCGATTTGGCCCCCTGCGTGGCGTGCCAGCTTATGCCAAACGGCACACATCGGGATGGGTGGCGGGTAAATTGATCGAGCTAGATGCCGAGGATGGTTACGAGGTCACCATCAGTGTGGAGGCCGGCAACATGAACAGTGAAATGCAGCGCCGTTTCAACTACGTCCTCGGCTACCGCGTCAAAGCCATGCAGCGCCAGATCCCTTTCATCGCCCGCAGCCTCGAATCCAAAATCGCCGCGCAGATCGGCCGGCTTTGACACCCGCCCGCCCGCATGGCAGCCGCCGCCAATACTGAGACAGCCCTCCCCATCGCCCTCGCCGCGTATATCGATGCCTACCGCGACACCGTAGGCCTGCCCTCCAGCACCGCCCTGCCCTGCCGCACCTTTATCCGCGATGCCGATGCCGATTACCCGCGCCTCTTCATCACCGTCAATGGCGGCATCGATAGTCCGCACCCGCGCCGCCTCAGCATCCCCATCACCGTCGAGCTCCAGACCCGCATGGAGGACACCACGCCCACCGATGAGGATACCTGGCTCGCCGCGCTGCATCGCCTCCTCAGTGATGCCGATGCCATCCGCGTGTGGATGGCATCCAATGCCCAGCCCTTCAGCCTGCGCACCGCCCGCCTCACCGCCATCTCCACCGGCATCGACACGGAGAAACAAATCCGCGGCCGCCGCACCGATCTCTCCATCCACCTCCGCGCCCACGAGCTCGCACCGCTGCTCGCCGTCGCGTGAGTTTGACACCCGCCAAACCTCACACCCTCACCTCTCATGGCCGATCTCTCCATCACCGCCTCCGCCGTCGTTCCCTCCAGTGCCGCCATTCTCAATCAGGCCACCGCTGGAGCCACCATCGTTGCAGGCCAGCTCATCTACATCGACAGCAGCGACCTCGATTCCCGCGGCCGTGGCAAAGCCAAGCTCGCCGATGCCAACAGCGGCACCGCCGCCGTCCGCAGCGTCGCAGGCATCGCCATCAATGGAGCCTCCTCCGGGCAGCCCGTTGATTATGTCGTGCGTGACACCGCGCTCGTCATCGCCGCCTCCGGCCTCACAGCAGGCACCATCTACGGCCTCAGCGCCACCGCAGGCGGCCTCGCTCCCAGCGCCGACTTCACCACGGGATGGTATCCTTCCGTCGTCGCCATCGCCAAAAACACCACCACCATCGACTTCATGGCCCCCGGTCTCGTCGTCGGAGCCGCACTGTAATCGGCTTTTCGTCCTTCCTCCTTCCTCCTTCTTCATTCCTCATTCTTATGGCCTCCCCCTCCACAATGCACATCCACGGCACTGCCGACAGTCTCCACGACATCTCCGACGAGCCCGCCAGCAACAGCGTGCTCGATGTGGAGGAGTTCAAATTTGCCTTCGCCCGCGAGCGTCGTGAGCGCCGGAATCACTACGGCAACTTCCGCCGCATCGAATACTTCAACCCGCTGCTCACCATCAGCCTCACCGCTTTCATCGTCACCGCCAGCGGCCTCGCCTCGCAGGAAGTCGGCACCCGCGTCACCTCCCTCGCCAACTTCGCCGCCGAGCGCCGTGGCATGGACCCCACCGCGGGCACCATGATCCTCGAAGACACCGAGGACACCCTCAGCCTCGGCGAAGACACAAAGACCAGCATGCAGATCCTGCACGCACCCTTCGTCGTCACCGCGTGACCCGCCTTCGGCGGGAATGTCGAAACCAGAAGGACGAAACCAGAATCAGCCGCGCAGCGATGCGCGGCTTTTTCATGCTCATTCCTCATTCCCCATTCTGGTTTCGTCATTCCCGCGCAGCGGGCAGTTTTTGACATCCCATCACCACCGAGCGCCTCACCGCGCCCTCCGTTCACTCCTATGCAATCCTGGTCCCGCACCACCAATCTGAATAAAGCCGCCGCGCTCGCCACCCTCGGAATCCCCGTGCAGGTCGATAAAACCGTCGATCTAAAAACCGGCAAAGGCTGGCACACCATCCTCCTCGGCAGCGAGAGCACCACCGTCCTCGCCGGTCATCTCAAGCAGGACACCGAGAGCCCCGCCACCGCGCCCGATCATCACACGAAGCTCCTCCTCGGCCTCCTCGCCAATGGCAGCCTCGACAAAGCCGATCCGCATCATCCCCTGCTCGACATGCTCCGCGCCTGCGCCGCCCAGGAGATCCTCACCGATTGGATCAAGACCGGCCGCCCCTACCACCTCGAAGCCATCACCGGCAGCAAAGCCGAGCGATGGGCCCTCGCCTCCGGCCCCGAGCCCGAGAGCACCCGCAGCATCACGCAGGTCATCCGCACCGCCGACATCAAGCTCGCATCCTCCCTCACCGTCCTCGGCTGCCCCATCATCCGACTGGATTCCACTCAGCAGGGCATGAAGTTCGTCTTCCCCTTCCTCGGCTACCCGCTCAAAACGCAGCCCGCCATCCGCATCCCCGATCTCATCAACGCCTACCGCGCTGATACCCTCCCCGCCGAATCCCCCGAGCACCCGCTTTTGTGGATGATGCAATGCCTCATCAACCGGCACGCCCTCAAAGAGTTCATGCAGCAGCAGCGCGAGGTGGTGCTCATCCGCGCCCCCGGCACCGGCCGCGCCTCCCTCATCCACCGGGACAGCACCCCTCAGTGCCTCGACAAAGTCCGCCGCCGCCTCGGCATCACCTTCTAAGCCACCGTCAATCCCGTCAACAACGTCACCATGTCCCCCCAAGACCTCTCCGACTGCCAGCGCCAAGGCTTCCACCCCGCCGTCATTGCCATCCTCGATGCCGCCGACTTCCTCCCCGCTGGCGATCACAAGCACCAGGACGGCACCACCTCACCCGCCTTCGTCCGCCAAGGCTCACTCCCGCACATCTACATCACCCTCGATCCCCGCTGTGACGTGCGCGAGGTCATCACCGCCATCTTCGATGCCGGCCGCCAGCAAGGTCACGAAGGCCTCGCCGCCTCCTTCATGTCTTTCTTCGAACGCGCCCGCCGCATCCCACCCGCCGCAGATTTGAGCACCCTCGAAAAGCGCCTCGCCGCATTGGAATCAAAGAGCAGCGAGCAAAACGCAGAGAGCCAGAACGACCAAGCTCTACGAGCACGAAGCGATTCGTAGCAGCGCATGGTTCTCCTTCATGGATTTAACACACAAGACTATGACAACCCAAGAGATTCAAAACTTCGCAGCGCGAGCAAGCATGGACGCAGAGTTCAGCGGGAAACAAGTCTTCATCAAGAACGATGAAGGCAAGTATCTCACACGAACCAGCATTCACGGGGGCATCTCCTTCACGGATAACAAAAATCTCGCCTACACCTACGACTATACGGAAGACCGCGTGGCCGATCAACTGGAGCAGGTGAAACAACAATACGGCAAAACATGGACACCGGAAATCAGACCATCGAAGACCAATGCGTGAACTCTCCCTATTCTCTGGTGGAGGTGGCGGCCTTCTTGGCAGCAAGCTTCTCGGATGGACCACGCTCGGATACGTCGAGTGGAACGCCTATGCGTGCCGTCTGCTCGCCCAGCGCATTGCAGATGGGTTTCTCGACGATGCACCCATCTATTGTGGCGATGTCCGAGACTTTATTCGGGACGGATATGCTGACTGCTACAAAGGAGTGGTTGACGTTGTATCGGCGGGTTTTCCGTGCCAAGAATTTTCCCTCGCAAACTACATGCACGCAGGCCAAGGCACTGCCGGAACGGGAGCTAAGAATCAATGGCCCGCTACCATCGAAATCATTCGACGTGCGGAGCCTCGGTATGTGCTCCTGGAAAACGTGGTCGGACTCCTTGGAAGTCACGGATACTTTGGGCGCGTCCTCTCGGACTTGGCCTCGGAGGGGTATGATGTGCGATGGGAAACTATATCTGGAACTGAAGTCGGAGCGCCCCACGTCAGAAGACGAGTCTGGATCGCCGGAGTGCGGCGATGGAGACGAGTGATGGACGCCGCCGACATGCTCGAATGTGAATGCTGCAATGAACCCTACTGCCCCGAATGCGAAACCCACTACCATGAATGCGACTGCCCGGGACCAAACCAAGACGACGAATACGACTACCGAGAAGTTTCCGGTATCCTTCAGGCGAGGCCGAAGGATGTGGCCGACTCCGACGGTCAACGATGCCAAGAACCGAGCGGGGGCGGAGCAGTTCAATCGGAACAGCTATCCTCTGAATGCGGCGGTGGCGATCTCGAATGGTGGCGAGAAGATCCCGCAGAACATGGGCAAGATGATCAACCCCGAATGGGAAGAATGGTTGATGGGGTGGCCCGTGGGATGGACCGACTTGAAGCCCTTGGGAACGGCCAAATACCAGCAGTGGTTCGCGAAGCATGGAACAGGCTCACGCGTGTGAAGCCGAACAGCTAATTAAACCAACTCATGTTGTCCTAAACCATCACCCGCCAGTTCATTCCTCATTCCGCATTCGTCATTCCTCATCTCACCATGCACGACCCCGCCCTCACCACCGCCGCGCCCACCTCCGGGCATGCCATCGTCCTCGACGATCCCCTGCCCGATGACACCGCCGCCGAAAGCCAGGCCCAGGCCGCCCGCGCCGAGGAAGTCGAGGCCGCCTACGCCTGCACGCCCTTCTACTGGAAAGACCAAGAGCTGCACCCCTTCGCCATCAGCCGCGAGGGCGACTGGCTCCAGCATCGCATCGCCCTTGGATGCCCGCCGCTCGATCAGGTCATCGTGCAGCCCGCCCTCATGATCCCCGATGCCTGCCGCGTCATCTGGTTCTGCGCCCATGCCCCGCGCGAGTGGCTCCATCAACCCACCATGAAGCAGGGCGAAGGCGGCCAATGGCACACCGTGACACTCATGGATCGCGCCATCGCCCTCGAAGAACGCATCCGCGACTGGGCCGATGAGCACATCCTGCCCGCCGAGCAGGTGCTCGCCGTGAATCTCTTCTACGACATCTACAACCGCGCCCACACCACCCGCACCGCCATCAAACCCCACCCGCACCACGATAGCACCAAAGCGGGAAACTAGCCCTGCCCGCCGGCGGTGCCTGGTATGTCAGCGCCGTCGCTCGGGCCATCCCCTCCCTCCATGAAGACTTCATCCGCTACCATCTGCCGCAAGAACGAGGCTGGAGCTACCTCCACACCCTCCAGCTCGAAAACGGCCTTGATACCCGCTGGCCCCAGCCCCAGCACAACCCCGAGCACCGCTGGTGGCAGCGCGTCGTGCAGTGGCTCCAGCCCGCTGCGCGGGAATGACGAAACCAGAAACCAAACACCCACCGTCACTCCGGTCAATCAGGTCACTCAGGTCACTCAGGTCATGCGTTGATCACCTCACGCCTCCCCTTTGACTCCCTCCCTCTCTCACCATGGCAGCTGAAGTCTCAATCGGATGGAACAATGACAAACTCCTCGCAGGCTCCAAGCAGGCCGAGGCCATCGTTGAGCGCAGCTCGCGGCAGATGCAGACCAGCATCGATAAGGCATCCAAAGGCGGTGGAGCCTTCCGCGGCATCGGGCAGGCGTCGCTTCAGCTTCAAGACGTGGCGGTGCAGCTTCAAGGCGGAGCCAAGGCCACCACCGTGATTGCCCAGCAGGTGCCGCAGCTCCTCGGGGCCTTCGGTGCTGGTGGTGCCATCGTCGGCGGCCTCGTCGCCGTTGGTGCCGGACTCTACAACATGGCCGATGCCGCGGAGATCGCCTTTACCAAAGCCAAAGCCGAAAGCGATGGATTTCAGGCTTCGCTGAAGGGTGTTTTGGCTACGGCCTCGGCATCCGAGCTGACGACGTATTTCACGCAAATTCAGGCCGATGTTTCCGCGGCCTATAAAGAGATTGAAAATCTCGGCAGCCTCTCCGGGGTGCTCTCGTCCTACACCACGGCACTGATGGGTGGCCCAACACCATTGGATCGTGAAAATCTGGCGAATGACCTGGCAATCCAAAAAGCCAATGCTGCCGCCGTTATCGAAGCCCGACTCCTCCAGCTCGGCCAGCAAAACCTCGACATCACCAATCTCCGCACCGCCGGGAAAAACGCCGAGGCCGATGAGCTCCAGCGCCAGATCGATCTCAGCGCCAAGCTCTTCCAGATCCAGCAGACGCAGTTCACCGCCGAGACAAAGGCCGCTTTGAGCAATCAAGCCATCGCCGCCTCCTCCGCCGCCGCGCAGGCCATCGCCACCTCCAAGGCCTTCAGCGACACGCAAAAGCTCATCGATGCGCAGAACAAGCTCGAAGACCTCAAGCGCACCGCCGCGCTCGAATCCGCCAGCATCTACGACCGCGAGAAGCTCCTCAAACAGGAGATCACCTCCGAGGAACAAAAGCAGGCCATCCTCCGCGCCGACTTCGTCCCCGATCAACTTGCCATCGTCAGCAGTGAGGAGCGACTCCTCCGCCTCAAGCAAGACCTGCAACGCACTCAAAGCCGCATCGCCGATGAAGCCTGGCGAGCCGCCGAGGCTCAAGATGCCGTCCGCGCCGCCGCTCAAGCCGAGGCCACCGCCAAGATCAACATCAATGGCCCTGCCGCCGCCGCTGGCGATACCAGCACCAAAGCCCGCGTCAGCGCCAATCAAAGCCGCGGCCTCAGCGACTTCTACAACCAAGGCCCCTCTCGCTTCCAGCAGCTCCAGCAGGGCATGTCGAAATTCGAACAATCGCAGCAAGGCCAAAGCGCCTACCAGCGCCTGCAATTCCAAGCCGCCCAAGATCGTGCCGGCGGCCCCATCATGCCCGCCCCCGCGGCGAACACCGCCCCCACCACCGCCGACTCCCGCCCCGTCGTGCAAGCCATCCAAGCCCTGCCCGATGCTCTCGCCTCCCGCCTCCTCGCGTGATGCCTTCTTCATTCTTCATTCTGGTTTCGTTTTTCCATGCCCTATCCCGCCGCCACCCTCTCCCACGGTGAAACCGACTTCCGCCTCCGCCGCGATACCCCGCGCCGCCGCAGCAAGCAGATTGACGAGCTGGAGCAGACCTGGTGCATGAGCAGCGCCAGCGCCTACACCATCGGCGATGCCCCGCCCGACTATGCCAACATGCGCATCGTGGACATCGACCCCACCGATACCTTTGAAGGTGATAGCGTGGCCCTCCGCCTGCAATGCGAAGGCATCCTCGATAGCTCCACGCACCTCGTGCTCGGCTTCGATGCCGACTGCCCTGAGACCGGATGGGACACGCTGAATGCCACCATCTTTACCACCGACCGCAGCGCCACCCGCTGGCAGAAAGGTCAACGATGGCAGGACGATCCCATCACCGGCATCACTGGCGAGGCCGATGATGAGAAGCTCACCAAATCCAGCGCCTTCACCGATCTCAGCACCGGCCAGATGGCCTATGTCGATTTCAGCAGCGGCTTCACCGGCCTCACCAGCGGCACCGCCTACTACATCATCAAGGTGGACAGCTCCAACATCAAGCTCGCCACCACCTACGCCAACGCCCTCGCCAACACCGCCATCAACATCACCGCCGATGGCACCGGCCTCACCCTGCGCCCCGTCCCGCTCGGCTACGAGCGCCTCTTCATCACCGGCCGCCGCATCCGCCAGGCCCGCGCCTCCGGCTATTACGAGATCGATCTCCAGTTCACCGGCCTCAATGCCGTCACTGGCGAAAGCAAACCCGCCAAGCGCAGCTACAACGTCGGCGGGCAGACCGTCACCGCGGACTACTACACGCAGACCTACGACCGCGACATCTAC
>Ga0315903_10012244_pt1 | contig 10023 bp, 9 predicted proteins | sample LakEriMetagenome_7_FD_203524 | JGI IMG/M metagenome (GOLD analysis project Ga0315903, IMG submission 203524) | Freshwater fungal communities from buoy surface, Lake Erie, Ohio, United States - Buoy 2 MA119 | ecosystem: Environmental > Aquatic > Freshwater > Lake | place: USA: Lake Erie, Ohio... | reverse complement strand
ACGGTGGGCAAGATAATGAAGTTCCTTCCGAAGGCGGCTTCAGCCGAAATCCGCTCGTTTCGCGTAATCAGGCGGCACCCTATAAATCTTTGCCTGAAACGGTTCAGTTCTGGGCCGCTGTTAATCGCTCGCTGACGCCGCCAGTGATTACCCAAAGTGGGTCTGTGACCACGTCTGTTTATCGGGCCTCGCCAAATGGCGCCGTCACGATCTCAGTAGTCGATGATGTTGGAGGCCATGGCTGGCCAGGGACGCGCGGCCGGCGACAGGGTAACAATCCCATCCAGTCTTTTGACGGCGCTGAACGTGTTTGGGAGTTTTTCAAGACGCAGTCCGAAATACCTTGAAGGCGTACAATCGCGCTTTGGGCTCGAGCATTTAAACATATAATATCAATAATATAATGGAAAGAGAGTTCGCCCGCAGGCTCTCGCCCACCGCCATCTGCCCGCTGGCCGGCCGTGAGTTGGCAAAATCGACCGCCTACCAAGAGCATCGCAAACCCCTAGCGAAATCCAGAAGCCGAAAACCTTGGAAATCCGGCATTTTACCGACTAAACCTTTTAAGCAGGGGTTCGGTCGACATGATGTTCTCGCTGTCTGCGACGACCTACGCCACTGGCGTAGGTCGGATCAAAAATGGCAGGCAGCGATGAAGCATCGGTCACAGTGATAAAAGGCCTTCAAGCCCTGGATCGCTCTTCCACTGCCACAACTGCTTAAATGCCCTCTGTCGGCAGGCACCGTGACGCGTGGCTCATTGCGACGCAATCAGGAGTCAGATGTTGCATAAATGCTACGTAGCATCTATGCTACATTCATGAGCCGTCCAAAAGAAGATGCCCTCTTCAACCGCATTGAGGTCTTGCGCATCGCGCAGGGCCTGTCCCGCCAGCAGTTGGCCGACGCGGTTGGGGTGCACTACCAGACGATCGGATACCTCGAACGTGGAGAGTACAGCCCAAGCCTGACGCTGGCGCTGCGCCTGTCCGAGGTGCTCGGACATCCGGTGGAATCCCTCTTCTCTGTACGGCCTTTCCAATTGGAAGGAGCATGCCATGAAAGACGTAGATAAGGGCCCGAAGGATCGCTTCTACTGGCAAGAAGGCGTCACCCGTGGGGAAGTGGCGCGAGCTTTATCAGATCGTAGGTCGTCGCCCCTGCGTCGGCAGGGGCCCAGACGTCTGTTGGTGCTGAGCGCGGCTCTCGTGATGACGGCGTTGGCGCTCACAGTCTTAATCAACGACACTAAGTTTCGAACCTACTCGGAAGTTATCTTGATGGTGTTGGGATTGATCCTTTACGCATTCCTACGACAATCCGTTCGGCTGATTTCTGAGGCACCGGACGAGTTACTCGATGAACGACAAATCGCCTTGCGCGATGCCAACTACAGTTTGGCCTATCGCAGCCTTGTCCCATTGATTTACGCGTACGGCGCGCTTCTGGCGCTGGTCACGGCAGGTGGTTGGTTGCATGACTACATTAACGGTCGCTTTTGGATGGGTATCGCATTGTCATACATCCTGTGCGGAGCTAGCCTTCCGGCGATGCTCTTAGCTTGGAACATGCCCAGCGAGCCTGATGATGAGCCCTTTGAGCAGCTGGCAAACGATCCATCCTGACCGTTGGCTGACGCGAATTCTTGCAGCTTTGCGTCCCTACGAATCTTGAACGCAGAGCGTTAGTGAAAAAGCAGAGACAAACCCGAAGAGCGCTTTCGGTCAAAGTGACAGTATCGGAAACTAACGACCTATGCGCCAACATCCCCCACGCCGAAGTTCGATCGGTAGACGTGACAGCGATCAGGCAACGAACCGGCTTATCTCAGAGCGCCTTTGCCGCCAACATTGGTGTTCCGGAAGGCACGCTTGTAAACTGGGAACAAGGTCGCCGGCAGCCGTCTGGACCGGCCAAGGTGCTACTCGCCTTGCTCGCGAAGAAGCCCAATCTCTTGATGGAGCTTTATCCTGCGGCACCGCCGAGGGTCAGATGGGCGCCGGGACGTCCAGATCCCAACACCATGACCGCAGAGGAAAGGCTGGCTGAGATCGGTGAGATTTTGGCTGCTGCTGTTCGCGGCTTGAGCCGTAGCGCAATGTGCTGCTGGTCAAACCGTTCAACGAGGTCCTTCAGCAGTAGCGCGTTACGATACGCCTCTCGGTCCGCGGCAGGGTCTTTCCCGCCTCGGGCATCCGCAAGAATGGCGAGAGCCCGGCTGCGTGCCTGTTCGGTGGTGAGAATGGTGCTCGGGCCGAGCGAGATCCGGCGAGATCGCCGCCCAGCGCGATACTGTACGATGTATTGCCGGCGCCCTGACGGCAGAACCCGCAGGCCAAGGCCCGGGATGTCCTCATCCCAGATGTAATATTCCTTTTCCCTTGGGGCGGCCGCTTCGACCGCGCGTTTGGTTATCTTGGTCATGTCCGTGTCACTTCTGTCGATCGGATTTGTGACCGCGGCTGGCTGGTTGCACCCTGGTGGTTGGCGGCCCACCCCGATGCGACCCGACTTGCCTTGGCCGACGCAACGGGTGCTGATCAGTGCCCTTGAAGTCAACTAACATATTGAAAAGAAGTAAGAAAAGGAAAATTGCTGCAATTGGGCGTATGGGGCGAGAGGGCCCGAAGGCCGTGCCAGCGGCTATCCGTTCGAATCGCCGACTGCATTCCGGCAACTTTCGCCGAACGGGCCGTAAGCACTGTGGAAGCAAGAGGGAGCAAAAGAGGGCAAATGCCGTCGCAAACGTGCGGGGGAGGGGACCTGCTAGACATTGGCCTATCTGTCGGTAATGTCGCACTTATGTCGGCTGTATCGACATTCGGCTAAGTCATTGAAAATGCAGCTCATAACCTGAAGGTCGTAGGTTCAAATCCTACTCCCGCAACCAGCAAACAAGGCCCCCTCGCGGGGCCTTTTTTGTTGGTCGTGGGGAGGGCTGGATTGGAATCTTGTTCAGCCGGAGCAATGGCATAGCCATTGCGGAGACCACGGCGAAGCCGTGAAATCCTACTCCCGCAACTCACGACTTTTCTTGATTCACGCAAGACCGCCCACCCAAAGCAGGCTTCGGCTTTGATTTTAATTAAGGTTCGCGTTACACTCGGCCCAATCGTCTACCGCAGCATCCGATAAGGGAACCCCATATGTTCAAGCGCCTGTTTGTCGATCATCCCAAAAGCGTCGATGAAAATTATGTTGAGCATTTCGGTGTTGCGAGCCGCTTTGGCTTTACGATGATCTGGGGCGGGATGAAGGCTTTGGTCCATGCGGTTATCCCTGGCCTGTGCATCACATCGGGCAGCGATACGGTGAAACGGTTGAATACGATCATGGTCGAACAACGCCGTGCCAAGGGGCAGGATGTGACGCAAATGATGACCGTTGACTGGGTGATTTGACGCTGTTGGAAGCCGCCGCTCAATTCGTCACGCGCGCCGATGGCGTGCGTCTGGCCTACCGGCATGTGCCGGCGCGCGGGCCAACGCTGGTTTTCCTGCCCGGATATAAATCGGACATGCAGGGCGGTAAGGCGCAGGCGCTGGCGGCATGGGCGGCGGCGCAAGACTTGGGGATGCTCCGCTTGGATTATTCCGGTTGCGGTGAGAGCGACGGCGCGTTCGAAGACGGCACGCTCGATATCTGGCGCGACGATGTTTTGGCGGTGTTAGCGGAGGCCAAAATTGGGCCGATCATCTTGATTGGCTCGTCCATGGGCGGGTGGCTCATGCTGTTGGTGGCCGAAGCACTTGGTGACCAAGTTGCCGCGATGGTGGGCATTGCCGCCGCGCCCGATTTTACCGACTGGGATTTTGATGCCGCCGACCGCGCGACCATCGCCGCCAATGGCCGGATCGAGCGGCCCAGCGATTATGGTTATGACCCGATGGTCATCACGCGCGGTTTTTGGCAATCGGGGCAAAGCAATTTGCGGCTGACGGGGGACGTTGCGATTGATTGCCCCGTGCGGTTGATCCACGGGCAATGCGACCCCGATGTGCCATGGGAAACGTCGTTGAAGCTCGCCGATGCGCTGCGTTCATCCGATGTGCAGACGATATGCGTCAAGGATGGCGACCACCGGCTTTCGCGGGATCAGGATATTGCGCTGCTGATCGACGTTGTTGGTAAGTTGGCCTGCTGAACGCGTTTCACCAATGGTGACTGACGTTTCAGTTCAGGTTGGTCAATGGACTCTGGAGCCGATGGCATGCAGAGCACAAACAAGTTCAGGGTGACGGCCTTATTTAGGATTTTCCATGCTTCTCTTTCCCCTTATTCTCCTCCAAGCCGCGCCCGTCGCGGCGCAACCGCTGCCGACTTTGGACGAGGTGCAGTTTGCCGAATGCCTGACGCTTGCCGGCAAAGACCCCGTATCGGCGATTTCCAGCGCAAGCCTATGGGCGCAGGAAAAGGGCGGTTATCTCGCGCGCGCTTGTCATGGCTTTGCGCTGGCGACAGATTTCAAAATTTACTTTGCGGTGCCGATCCTGGCCGAGGCCGCAACTTTGGCGGCGGCAAAAGGCGACCCCCGCGCCGCGCGTTTCTGGGCACAAGCGGGCAATGCCGCGATTGCGTCGGGGCAGCCAGATTTCGCCGTGGACGCACTTAGTAACGCGCTGGTGTCGAATACGCTCGATATTAACGAACGCGCCGATAGCGAAGTTGACCGCGCACGGGCGTTCGTGGCCTTGGGCAAAAATGCCGATGGGGAAGCCGCCTTGGCAACGGCGCGACAGTTGGCGCCCGAAAATGGTGCGGCATGGTTGTTGTCGGCAACCTTGGCCCGGCGGTTGAACAAATTGCCCGATGCGCTGGCCTTTATTCAAACCGCGGCGGCGGTGCTGCCCAGCGATCCGGCGGTGGCGTTGGAGGCGGGCAATATCGCGATTGCCGCAGGCGACGACAACATGGCGCGCACGCAATGGGAACAGGCCATTAAGATTGCCCCCAATAGTCGGCAGGCCACGACCGCAAGGGCACAGCTTGCGGCTTTGGCGGCGGAGACGCCCGCAGCGCAAGATGCGGCGCAGTCCAGATAAGCGCGCCACCCCTTGTGTGGACAGCGGCCAAGGTTCATGGCTATGTCCGAAACACGACGCTTTTGTGAATGGAATGAAAATGCCGACGACCTATCTGCACAGCATGATCCGTGTCACCGACCCCGATGCAACGGTCGCTTTTTTTAAGCTGATCGGGCTGGAGGAAGTGCGCCGTTTCGACAGCGAAGCGGGGCGCTTTACGCTTATATTTTTGGCGGCACCGGGGCAGGCCGGCATTGCCGAGGTGGAGTTGACGCACAACTGGCCGCCGGCAGATGGCAGCGCGCCGGAGGCATATGATGGCGGGCGCAATTTTGGCCATTTGGCCTATCGCGTCGATGATATTTACGCGACCTGTCAGCGGCTGATGGATGCAGGGGTGACAATCAACCGCCCGCCGCGCGACGGGCATATGGCCTTTGTGCGGACCCCCGACGGCATTTCGATTGAGCTGCTGCAAGACGGTAATCTGCCGCCTGCGGAACCTTGGGCGAGTATGCCCAATGTTGGGGTATGGTGACGATGCTGGAGATTGTTCGCGTACCCGTTTTGTCGGACAATTATGTCTGGTTGTTGCATGAAGCGCGTAGCGGTGAGACTTTGGTGGTCGATCCAGCAGTAGCACCCCCTGTCTTAGCGGCGGCCGAGGCGCGTGGATGGACCATCACGCAGATTTGGAACACGCATTGGCACCCTGACCATGTCGGCGGTAATGCAGAGATTAAGGCGGCGACGGGCTGTGTCATCACCGGGCCTGCAGACGAAGCCGAACGGATACCCACGCTCGATGTGCAGGTGCGCGGCGGCGATATCGTCCAATTGGGCGACGTGCGTGCGACCGTGATCGACGTGCCTGCCCATACTGCGGGGCATATCGCTTATCATTTCGCAACCGCGCAAGCCGCCTTTGTCGGTGATACTTTATTCGCGATGGGATGTGGCCGCTTGTTCGAAGGCACTGCCGCGCAGATGTATGACAATATGCGCAAGCTGGAGGCTTTGGGCGACGAGACCGCGATTTACTGCGCGCATGAATATACGCTCAGCAACGCGCGTTTTGCGGTGACGGTCGAACCGGACAATGCCGACCTTGCCGCGCGTCTGGAAGATGTCATTGCTTTGCGTGACCGTGGCGCGGCGACCGTGCCGACGACGATTGCCTTAGAACGCGCAACCAACCCGTTCATGCGTGCAAAGTCGGTGGAGGAACTTGCCGCACGCCGTGCTGCGAAGGACGCCGCCTGATATCCAAAAAACCCCAGCCCGGGATATGCCCCGGGCCGGAAAATTGCAGTCATCGGAAAATGCTTATTCCCAATAATAAGGCATGCGCTTGCGCGTGCCGGTAACTTCTTCATTCAGCGTGGCTGCGTCATATAGACGGCCACCGATCATCACCTTTGCGACCTTATCCGAATTGCGGATGTCCACGCTTGGGTCGGCATCGAGGATGACGAGATCAGCCAGCTTGCCTGCGGCGATGGAACCTATATCCTTGTCATAGCCCAGCGAGCGTGCGGACTCTATGGTGCCAGCGGCGAGCGCTTCAATAGGGGACATGCCGCCACGGACGAAGGACCAAAGCTCCCAATGCGCGGCAATGCCGGCTTCTTGGCCATGCGCACCGATGGAGACAGGGACGCCCAGCTTGGCAAGCTTATGTGCCTCCCGCGCGCTGTTATCGTCGACATAATCTTCTTCCGGCGCAATTTCGCGGCGGGCATTATTGGCCGCAAGCTCGGCTGGCGGATAATGCTTGGCCATCAACGGATGCCGGAAGACATCGGTGTGTGCGCGCCAATAAGGGTCGCCCGCTGGACCGCCATAAGTCACCACCAGCGTCGGCGTATAACCCACCTTCGACTTAGAGAAGAATTGCAGCACATCATCATAAAAGATGTCGAGCGGGATATTATGTTCGACGGTGGTGTTACCATCGGCGATCAGGTTCATGTCCATACCGAACAGCGAACCGCCTTCGGCGACCGAACGCATATTCTCCTGCAGCGCGGCGGCAACCACTTGCTGACGCTGTTCACGGCGTGGCTGGTTGTAGTTTTTGACGCTATGCGCGCCCTGTGCCTTCAACCGCCGGACATGTGCGAGGGCATCATCCAAGCTATTGATTTCGGCATAGACGTCCGCGGCTTTTGCGCCATACACAATCTCGCCAGTGGAAAAGGAACGCGGCCCAAGCAACAGGCCGGCCCGCTGCATCTCCAAAGCCGGGAAAACAGTGGCGGCGCTGCTCGACGGGTCATGGCGCGTGGTAATACCCATTGCGAGATTGAGCATATTCACCCAATTTTGCTGCGGGGTCATTTCGTCCACGCCATAAGGGCCATGGGCATGGGCATCGACAAGGCCGGGAATGATTGTCTTGCCAGCGACATTAACTGTCTTTGCGCCCGCAGGAATGGCGAAGTCACCCGCCTTGCCAACGGCCTTAATCCGGTCATTCTCGACCAAAATCACGGCATTGTCGATGATCCCGCCGCTCTTGTCCGCCATGGTGACAACGCGCGCGCCGGTGAAGGCAACGACGCCCGTTGGACGGTCAGAGGTAACGGGCATGGACAGCGATAGGCCTTGCTTCGGCGGGTCAAATTTAACGGGTTTTGCATCCTTGGCCAGCGGGCCATTGGGATAAAAAGCATTGGTCTGCGCCGTGTACAATGTCGGCCCAATCGCCCAATGCAGGGCGTCGCCATTGCGGCTCCAATGCATATAATCGGCGCCGCCATTGCTGACCTTTACGACCGGAAGCGCGCCACCCGATGCCGAAGCGGTCACGTCTTGCGTGCCCGGCAGGAGCGGCATGACAAAGGCTTCGTAATTTTGGCGGAAGGCAAAGTTATGGCCGTCAGGCGACACTTCGTAAATCGTCGTCAGCTCGCCGCTCGCATGGTTGCGTTTGGCTTCGCCGTTCATATCCACGCTGACGAGCATGCGCTTGTTCGCGCCCGACTCTGTGTAAAACATCCGGTCGTTTGACGCGCCAAAATGCGGTGTGGTTCCCGCCGAGGTGACGCGTGTGGCGGTGCCGCCCGTCGCGGGCATACGGTAAATGCCGGACTGGTCCGAGCGCAATGGCGACGTCAGGCCACCGCCTTCCTGCTTTTCAAAGACGATCGTCTTGCCATCGGGGGAGAAGCGCGGGCGAGCATAATGGCCAGACTGCGCCGTTGCCTTTTTGGGCGTGCCGCCGCTGGCGCTGATGATGTGGATGTTGCCAAGACCCTTATCTGTCCAATGGACATACGCGATGGTTTTGCCGTCGCGTGACCAAGTGGGATAGGCCTCCATACCGGTATCGGCAGAGGTCAGGCGCCGCGCGGTGCCACCTGTAGCGGGCTTGACCCATAATTTACCCATGGTTTCGAACAGCACCATACGCCCATCTGGCGCGGTCACAGGGCTGCGCGGCATTTTGGTTTCGAAGCTGGTCGGCGCGACTTCAATTTGCGGCAGCGGCGGGTCAATCATATCGCGCGTATCGGAAATACGGAAAGGGATGACGCTCGACGCGCCGCTCGGCCAATCGACCTTGCGGATCTTGCCGCCGGCCCAGAAATAGATGGTCTTGCTATCGGGCGACCAATCCATATTCGGATAGACGCCGGTGACCGCCCAAGTTTCCTGCACATCTTGATCGAGCGCATCATAGATCTTGCGCTCTTCGCCCGTGCTGAGGTCCTTCACATAAAGCTTCGACTGAGACCGCTCGCGGCGGACAAAGGCGATTTTTTGGCCGTCGGGTGAAGGCGTTGGCCGGACCGATCCGCCGACGCCCGCTACCGCCGTTTCGGTTTTGCCGGTTTCGATGTCATAGCTTTCAATGTCGAAAATCTGACCGTTGGAATCCTGCGCATATTGGAAAATCGGGCCAGGCGTGATGTTGCGCGTGTAATAAATATGCTTGCCATCGGGCGCGAAAATGGGCTCGCCCAGTTCCTTCTGATGCTGTTCATTCGGCCGCTTAACCAACTGCACGCCCGCGCCGCCGGACACATGGTAGAGCCAGATTTCGCCCGTCCCCAGCGAACGGCCCGTGGTGAAATGCTTTTTTGCGGCAATGAAGCGGCCATCGGGGCTCCAGCTTGGCTGATTGAGCAAGCGGAAATCCTCTTTGCTCAATTGTCTTTTGTCCGAACCGTCGCGGTTCATGATCCAAATATTGTCGCCACCACCGCGGTCAGAGGTAAAGGCAATGCGCTTTCCGTCTGGCGAAAAACGCGGCTGCGTTTCAAAGGGCAGGCCTTCGGATATGCGGGTGGGCGTGCCGCCATTGACGGGAATGGTATAGATATCGCCGAGCAGATCGAACGCAATCGTCTTGCCATCGGGGCTGACGTCGAGGTTCATCCATGAACCCTCATCGGTGTCGATATTGATCTGGCGCACGGTAAGGCCCGGAGGCGCGGCGACATCCCATTTAGGCGCCTTGTCGTCGGCAGCGGTTTTTGCTTGGGCAAATGCGCTCGTCGGCAAGATCGCAGCGCTCAGCAGCAAGACAGATTTAATGTAATTTTTCACGGATTGGCCCCCTGCCATTTTTGGTATGTTACAAGCTGTCATGCCTAGCGATAGACTGCAAGTCCGTATGGCGCGTTCGATAACCCGAACCCAGCGTTCGGCGAACGACAATGGTAACAAAAAAGGGGTGCGCGTCGGCGGCTGACTGCAGCCAACCGACGCATAGCAAATAGCCGGTGACTTTTTAGCGAATGGTGACGGTCACCGCGCGGCGGTTTTGCGCCCAAGCCTGCTCATCCGACCCCAAGGCCGATGGCCGCTCTTTACCAAAACTGACGGTCCGAATACGGCTGGCATCGACGCCGATGGACACGAGGAAATTCTTCGCGGCGTTCGCGCGGCGTTCACCCAATGCCAGGTTGTAATCGCGTGTGCCGCGTTCATCGGCATGGCCTTCGACCGTGATGCGCGTGCTCGGATATTGCGCCAACCACTGCGCCTGACG
>Ga0315903_10012243_pt1 | contig 10023 bp, 10 predicted proteins | sample LakEriMetagenome_7_FD_203524 | JGI IMG/M metagenome (GOLD analysis project Ga0315903, IMG submission 203524) | Freshwater fungal communities from buoy surface, Lake Erie, Ohio, United States - Buoy 2 MA119 | ecosystem: Environmental > Aquatic > Freshwater > Lake | place: USA: Lake Erie, Ohio... | reverse complement strand
CCCGCCCCGATGTCTGGTCGTTGACAAAGGTCGTGATGTACGCTGGGATAGCCATTGAGAGGCCATTGGTCCCAAGCGCCGCAGTAACAGCAGTGCCCGCTGTAGTTGTGCTGGTGAACCCAGTCCCAGCCCTACCGGAAGTTTGATCGTTTACGAAGGTCGTGATGAACTGGGGCACGGCCATACTCAGGCCGTTGGTTCCCATAGCCGCCGTGATGGCGGTTCCAGCCGTCGTAGTGCTGGTAAACCCTGTGCCTGCAATGGCACCCGAGGCTTGAGTCTGCACGGTCTGCGCAACCGTGTTGGCCCCACTGATGATGATGGTGGCTGCGCCTGCCGCTGTGGCGGCGCTCAGTGTGACGTTGTTCCCGCCTTGAAGGACAAAGTTTGTCCCCGTGAAAGACGACACCCCCGCCGTATTACCGGAGAGGGTCTGTCCTTGAACGTGCGCAGAGTTCCAGTCACTGGGACGAACGACAGATGTCGCTGTCCCATCCGCAACCGTCTGCGTATAGGCGTGATACAGCGCCGTCATGGTTTACAGCGCAAAGATGCCGCTGGCGTTCCAAGTAATCGTGATATTGCCGCCATTGGGCGTGACCGGCAAACCAGTGACAGAGGTATCAATGTAAGCAACCAGACGAGAGGTTGCTGAACTTCCGGTATCAATATAGATCACCAGAGCCTCAACGCTGGCCCCTGTGACACTGGTGTAGGTCACATCACCGCCGTCAAACACACCGTTGGTCACACTCTTGGTGGCACCAATCGTCTGAGCCGTACCAACAACGCCCGTCAGAGACGTCAAGAACTGATCCGCCGCGTTGTAGGTGTAAGTTCCTGTGTCAACCAGAGCAACCTTGACAGTTCCGGTCAACAGATCAGTGTTCGCGCCGCCACCCAAGATGGCTTCTTTGTACTTCGGATAGATGGCATTTGCCATGATTTACTCCTTCAGAGACTCAATAACCCCTGACATCACCGATGTCCGCACTCAAGATGACTCGCCCTAATTGGTAGTCACCATCTGCCACGTTTGACACGAACTTCAGACGCAACTCTCTGCGCTGTTCCTTCATGTCAATTTTGTTCGTATTTGGGGCAAACGTATAGGGGGCAGACTCAACATCTTCTGATTGCGCATACGGACGCCCCGTCACAATCAACTCCATGTCGCCCTCTTGGATGAAGTCTGGCTCTACACGCTCAAGCCTCAACCACCTATTTGCGCCTTCCATTGCAGGTTGCGTAGGGCCACCTGACACCCATCCGAGATCATTAGTCTCGAAGTAGCTCTCAATAGCCGTCACAGTCGTGCCGTCAATAGCATTGACGCCGTACTCATGTTGATAGACCTGAATTCGATCAGGCTCTGTGCTGAATGTGGCTGTGCTTGACCCGGTTCCTGTTGCAACCAACGACATCTGAATGCCCTGCACATAAATCGCAGAGATAGGAACAGAAAATCCCGCCCCAGAACCACCAAGGTTCGTGTTGCTTGCGCTCAGAGTGTTTCCAATAGCATACCCTGCGCCAGGACTGGTTACAGTTACAGACGTCACGGAGCCGCCACTAACTATGACCGTAGCGGTAGCTCCAGCCCCCGAGCCCCCAGTCAAAGGTACGTTTGTATACGTTGCATTTGGGTATCCAGATCCACCAGTGATGGCCCCTAGCGTCTTGATGTTGCTGGATGTGATGGCATCCACCAATGCTCCACTAGCGATGTTTGTGCCATCAATCATCAGGCCGATCACTACTTCGACGTTATAGGTATCCAACAACAACCAATAACTTCCTGTTGTTGCGTTAACCGTAGCGGTAGTGACTTCCACCTCTTCAGAGGTCTCCCAGTCCGCGGCTACTGGATAGGCAAACACCTGCGAAAAGTAACCAGCAGACCTTCTGGCCCCCAATGCCTGCCCAGCGTCATACCAAGTGTTCTCTCGGATGTTGTAGATGATTGCGTCATTGCATTCAGTTGACTCTCCCCGCGGGTAGAACCACCAAACCTCACCAAAACGAGGTACCTTGGTTACCCATACTTTTTGACGCTGCGTGTAGTTCAGGTTGTCAAAAAAGTAGTTTTGATTTAGGTCGTTGGGGATCTCTTTGACAACACCGTTGTACAGAAGGAATCGGTCAACGCCACACCAGTAGTACACCCCGTCGTACTCAATAGCAGACTGACTTGACAGGATGGAAGACTGGCTTGAAACAATGTCATATCGCCAATACTGTGCCGGGGTGCCTTGGCCACCAATAAAACTCACCTTGATGAGGCTATCCAAGCTCCAGAACAGCCCACTGGGAGAGGCAGATCCGCCGCGCACAGGGAGGCCTTGAACGATCTTCCCTGTAGCTACATTGACCTCGTTTGCATCTGCAGACACCCAGTCTTGCGCATTACCCGCAGAACAGTTCTTAATCAGCCCATTGTTCCCGTAGACAAACACATACGGGTGAAGCGTCACAACGCCGCCAGAGACTTCAATGTTGTTGTTGAACGTCAGGGTTACCGTAGCCGATGCGGTGGCATTGTTGGATAGCGTGACAGTTGTGGTGGATACAGAGACAACTGTCGTTCCTGCCGGAATTCCTGCTCCAGTAACAGACTGGCCAGCACCGATCAAAAGGTTGGTGGCCGCTAGAGTGACTGTAGGCAGACCGCTTGATGTGGTGGCAGTATCAGTAAACACGCCGATCTGCGACATCGTGATTCCATTGATGTCGCCAATCAACACAGGTGTGTTTACCGTTGCGTCTGTTGCTTCTAGGTTCTGCCCAGGATGCGCCAGCAAAGAAGCGTTGCCTGAGCCATCTACATCATAGAACCCATCAAACTGCCAGAGGTTCAGGACACTTGCAGTAAAGTTACTCAGAGTGAAATCTGAAACACCAGCGCCAACGCCGCTGTCGTCAATTACAAGCTGTTGTAATCCATCACTGTAGCCGCTGAAAATGTAGTTAAAGCTGTCTTGAGCATTAACCCAAATTCCTCTTGACGGGCCGCTAAGCTGGCTGGATATGACTCTGTACCCTGAAATCTTTCGAGGTCTTCCGCGTTGAAACCGAACCCAAAGACCATCGCTATAGAACTGCTTATCAAAGATAGTTCCATCCCTCTGGATGCCAGATTTCGTATCAAGAGCGAAGACTTTTGCAGTCATCAGAACGTACCGCCTTGAACGCCGCCAGTGAAAGTCCCCGCACCAGTGATTGTCAACCCCGAGGCTGTAAGGCCAAACCTCTTGGTCGCAAGTATTGAAAACGCAATCTCACCCGATCCCGGTCGATACATTCCAGACGATGTTTCGCTGGCAAAGTTCAACACCGGAGCACCAACAGTTCCGTTAGCCAACGAGATTGTTGAAGCGCCTGCGGCAATCGTAGATGCGTTGTAAAGGTTTACAGAATCACAAAGCAGAATCACCTGCTGACCAGCAGGAACTGAAGCTGATCCAGAACCAACAACTCCAGTGGTAAAGGTTATGTCATACCCAGCACCAGTGCCATTGGTTTGATTCGTGATGTAATAAACTTGAATGGTCTGGGGAAGGTTGATCTGCACGTTGCCAGACAGAGTACCCGTGTACTTTTGTACGACATTTGACGCCTCAGAAGGCGACAACGTGTAAATCCCAGACGTAACAGCCTTTGTCAACTGAGTAAAGTTGAAGAGGGTATTTCTGCCAAGACCTACTGTGTAAAACGCCGCTCCTGAGCACGCAATCAGACAAGAGTCTGCTGGCTGCAGATCAATTGCTGCCTCGCCGTTGATCGAATCTCCGCCAGATGGAGCAATCGACAACGATCCAGTTCCTCCGTTACGTACCAAAACGTACCAATCATCACCAAGAGTCGTGGCCGATGTAAGCGTCAGCGTCCCGGCCCCCGAAGTCCAGACATAAGTGCTTGCTCTATCTGAGGCAACAGCCGTGTAGTTCGAGCCAAAAGTATTGACCGGGAACGCAGAATTCAGCGTATTGCTGATGGCCTTCAGCCCGTACCCAGCAAGGGTCGCGGCATCAGCATTGGACGTTCCTACACCAAACGCAATGATCCCCCACGTTCCCGCGGTAGTAGCATTTGTCTTGATGTAGATGTACTTTGCTTCACTGGCGGCAATCGAAACAATCGTGTTGCCGTTGTAGTCAGTGACAACAAAGGTATTCGCACCGATGTTGCGGATCAGGGCATCTTGACCAACAGATGCCTGATTGGCAGGCGGCATAGCCAGTTGCAGCGAACCAGCAGACGCCGTAACGTCCATGATCCGCGCAGCATAGTCATCTGTCGCGTTACCGTTGATCGGCCACGAAAGAGCCGTGTTAGCCGACAGAGTGATACTGCGATACGAGACATCCGTCGGCTGGATGACGTTCCCGGTAAATGGACTATTGAAGCTCATCAGGAATCCTTCGCAACCGCTTGCCTGTCGCCAATCCTGAGCGTGTCTTCGGTCTTCAGGACATTGACGATTTGATCATATTGTGCCTGCCACATCTGCATTCTTTCGTCGTTCTTCAGAAACGGCATTGCCTGCAGTAATGATCCATACAGCAACGCTTGTGGAGCGTATTGGGTAAACCAGTTCGACTGATTTGATGTGTCTAGAGGAGCTAGGCGCTCGTAGTACAAGACTTCATACGAGTAATCATCCGCAGGCGTTGGGGCCACCAACCAATGCGTGTAGTCGTAGTCGCAATAAAACTTTGGCGTGTCTTCCTGGGTGGGATCAGGCCAATACTCGCGCAGGTACTCATACTTGCGAAGCAGGATGGGTTGCCTCTGACCGCTAACGGTGACGTTCATGGAGACTGTCTTTCTCCACCGAGCAGGCTTATCAATGGTGGCTTGGCCTTGCACCATGTTTGATGTGGCAACCGTCAGGTTCCCCAAAAATTTCAGGTCTGCCGCCAAGACTTGCTCGGCCAACATGATGAAGGTCGGGATCTTGTCTATCGTGGCTTGGTCTGTTCTTTCGAGATAGGTCTCGATGTCTTCCGCCAAGCTGGCATAGGTCATTACTGCTGCAACAGGCATATTTACCCCAAAAGTTTGGCTTCAGCTTGCCGCCGAATGGTCAAGCCTTTTAGCACTCTGCCAGCGGCCTTATTCCACTTCACGATTTCTTCCTGCGCGCCCGACCAGTCTTTGGCGTCTACCCGCTTCTTGAGCGTAGAGATACGGTAGTTTCCGAGTCCGCAGTTGTAGCAAAACGAAATGATCGCAGCGAACTGACGAGGAGACGCATTCTTTAAGCCAGGAGACATCTTGAGAGCGCCCACTGCAAAGTGCGCAACCTCTGCGGACAGTCGAGCCTGCGCCGCTTCCAAGCTCCATACCGTTCCAGGGCGTATATCAGGCCCCGTTGACCCCCACCCAATAGTCCAAGGTTCAGCGCCAGTACCCGGATCTGGGTAAGCCAAACAACCCCCGTCAGGCAACTTCTTATGGTAGCCCTCAAAGGGCTTGATCAGCCCTTCTGTGGAGAGTTGAATAGCTTCCTTCATTTCTGGTACTTCTCAATGCTTCTTCCGACAAACCAGAATGTCAGGCACATATTCAGCATTGCAAAGTCATCAGCACTCCAGCCCTTCAAAACCACATCTTGCCAAGGAGCGCCAGAACTAAGCGCAATCCCTAGCCCTGCAGCCTTGACTGTGGCGTACATGAAGAACAGCGCCCAGGTGATGCCGGGGCGGACAAGCGCGGAGACGGCTGAGACAAACCTGCCTGCTTCCTTGGCGGTGGTGGACTGCTCTTTGAAGGCTTCCTGAATGGCTTTGAGCTGTTCTGTGGAGTAGTCCACGTACTTCTCTTCCATGCGGAAGTTACCCTTGACCTTCTCAAGGTCGGTCTGCAGGGTGAACATTGCAAGCTCATGCTTGCGCTCGTTGCCTTTGTCAAGGAACTTCAGGACTTCAGGCGCAAGCCGGAACAGCCCACCGAAAATGGAGCCAAGCAAGCCCCCGCCAACAAGTTCAAGCATTTACTTCTCCAGCAAGAAAGTCAGGTTCTTGTGCTTGGGGTACGTCACTGTGCGTTGACCCTCGGGGCACTTGTATGTGATCGTTGCAAGCAGCGTAGCCGTCCCAGGTGTAATTTTTTCCTTGGTCGAGATTGTCAGTTGATACGTGAAGGTGTCAACCTCTGGACTTGCGGGGCCGGTGAACTTAGACATGCTCGGCGTGGCTTCGTGGATCATTCCCGAAGCATCACGCACAGTAGGCAGAAAGCCTTCTACCGCGCAGTCATCGCGCCGCTTGATGCGGGCGACTTGTACGGTTATGGGAGTGCCAATCTTGGCGGGTTGGATCTTGAAGTGTTCCGGTGCCCACTCAAGAATTGGCTTCTCCGTTGACCACCACCCAAACTTGTCTCCAGCCGTAAAGCCCCCCACCGCCAATGCAAACGCAGCGGTGCAGAACTGAACAACCGGAGTGAGCTTGGGGATTTCCATATTAGCCGCTCAAGCTAGCGGGCTCGGGTGCCGTGATCTGCGCTTCAGCTTGCGCCTTGACCTTCATGAATACCGGGTATGCGGCGTCCAGCGGCAGCTTGCCCAGGCCAGCGAGAAGCACGTTCATGTCGTTAATAGACAGATCCGTGAGAGTGATATTGGGTTCGTTCATGGGTTGCTCCAAGGAGTTCCAGAGGCGTGGGTGGGGTTGAGCTGCGCGTCGATCTGCGCCTGCACAGCAGCCTCATGCGCGGCCACGGTGTCAGCGCCCATTTCGTCCTTGACCCACTGAATGACGGTGGCTTCGGTGAGTTGGTCGTAGGGGATGAAGTCAGGGGCGTTGTGATCTTTGTGCGGCAGACTGATCGTGCCGTAGACGGACGCAGAGGCGGCACCGTCGGTTTTGGAAACGCGCCAGTGGGCGGTTTGAACGCAGCACTCGGGCAGGGTGTAGTCAAGAGAAGCGATGGACCAATTCATGTTGTTTCCTTTCAGTTGGATTCGAGAGCGGCCACACGGGCGCGGAGGGATTGGATTTCCTTGATGAGCATGGGCACCAGCTTGGAGTAGTCCACACCCCATGTCTTTTCTATTTCGTCGCCATCGTCGCCTGCGGTAACTGCTTCGGGAGCCACCGCATGCAGGTCTTGGGCAATCATGCCGTAGCGGGTATGCCCGCCAACTTTCCAGTCGTGCTGGACAACGTCAATGGCGTCAATTACCGCGCCAGCATCATCAGCAGGCTGAATGTTTTCTTTGAGGCGGCGGTCTGAGGAAGTGGTGTAAGAGGTTGTTGATCCGTTTGCGGAGATAGAACCAACTGTCGTATTGGCAAGCCTAAAATCCGCAAAGAAATCCGTGCCGCTTGTGTAGTTTGATTTGTTGTAAATGGAGCTAGTAACGCCAGAATTTTGTACGGCATAAAAACTACCATCAGACAAAAACTTTAACCCATTTACAGTAATTGCTCCATTCGTCGTCCCCACCAGCAAATCCCCCCCGCTGGTGATGCGGGCGCGTTCGGTGGTGCCGCCTGCGTTAAACGCCAAAAATCCCGCAGATTCGACAACTATATCCGTTGAGCCGCTACCACTACCCGCAGCGTAAGTGGTAATAGCGCCAGCAGCCGTTCCGGCACTGTTGCGAATTCCCAATCCACCGCTTCTGGTTGCAGTTGCATAAGAGGTAATTGTTGCCGCATAAACAGAAGTACCACCAACAAGCAAATTCCCACTCGCATCCAGCGTCATCGCCTGCGTGAAGCTGATCGCGTTGCCTGCGGTGCCGGAGGGGGCTACACCCCAACGGTGTTTGCCCTGAGCCAAGGAATAGTACGTGGCGGTATCCGTGGCTCGATAGATGAGATTGCCTGATGAGTTAATGAAAGCGTTGTAGAGCAAATCGGCAGCATTGCTTCCACCAATTATTCCAAGCGAGTTTCCAACCTCAAGGGCTTTATAAGCGGATTGCCAAGCACTCGGCGTCACCCCCAAGCCGAGGTTGCCGGAGGAGTCAAGCAACACTCCAGTTGTGCCGCCGTATTTCAGCGTTACGGTGCTTCCATCAAGAGTCAGCGGAGCATACGCAGCACCGCCTGACGTAACCGACCGAATGCTTGGGCCACTGTTGCCGGTAATTGCCCCGGACATTTGGAGTTCAGTTGACCCGCTGGAAATAACTTTGACTGCCCACTGGTTTGTTGTCGTGTGCGTAAAGTTGGCAATGACTGAAGTAGATGAAACATCCAGCTTTGCACCCGGCGAACTCGTCCCAATCCCCAAATTCCCACTCGCATCCAGCGTCATCGCCTGCGTGAAGCTGATCGCGTTGCCTGCGGTGCCGGAGGGGGCGGTGAAGAATTTAAAAGCCCCGCTATCCATTTGCAAACGGTTTGAGTAATTGTTTTGCAAATAAATGTTGTTTGTGCCGTTAAAGTATTGATTAAAAGAAAGTCCAGTAACTGTATTGGTGGCGTACAAAGCCGCAGTTCCAGACACTTGCAAGGCTGTCACTCCACTCCAAGCACTCGGCGTCACCCCCAAGCCGAGGTTGCCGGAGGCAAGGTTTAGCGTCAGGTAATCGCTGACAGTGTTACCGATTGTTAGGCCGTAATCAGTGCCGCTGGTGTAGTACTGCTTGAAATCGGTGGTTCCGTAGCCGATTCCACGAGACAACCGAAGTGCGGAGGACGTGCCAGTTGTACCCGGTACGTTGACTTCCAACTTAGCACCCGGCGAACTCGTCCCAATCCCCAGACCTGTGGAGGTCAGGCGCATTTGTTCGGAAGTGTTGATGCCAAACACCAAATTTCCCGAAGCGCCACGGGAAGTAATAGCGAAGTCTGTTGTTGCCCCACTACCAACCACTTGATTGGCCGTGCCGATATCACCAACAGCAGCGGCGTTGTACTGCCACTGCGCGTAAGCGCCGGTCGAAGTATTGAAGATTGCGCCCGCCGTATTCGTGGTACGCAACTGCGGAGCAGTAAGAATCCCTCCATCAAACGTCAGCGCACTCCCGCTCGTCAGCACCTTGCTGCCGTTGAGGTAGGTCACGCCGTTGGCGGTGCCTGCGGAGAGGGTGACGGTGCCGCCCAAAGTGGCGTCGCTGATCGTCGGATTAGTGCCAAACACCAACGACCCCGTGCCCGTCTCGTCCGTGACCGCTGCAGCCAACTGAGCCGAGGTGGCGGTGAACAGGTTGCTCGTCAGGTTGATCGTCTTGTTCGTCAGCGTCTGCACCGCGTCCGTGCCCACCAACGTCGTGCTGGCGTCAGGAATGGTCAGGACGCGAGTCGCGCCCGCGGTGATACCGCTGGCCTCAAACCTGAACTTGCGCGTGCTGTCGGCGTTGTCCTCTACCACCAGGTTCGTATCAGTGATGGTCAGCGACGGCAGCACGCTGACGGCTTCCAGCGCCGTGCCGGATGAGTTGACCGTGACGAGCTTGTTCGCGTTGCCAGAAAGGGTCGGCAGCTTGTCGAAACCGGTCGAGATCGAAGCAAGCTCGGCCCGCATGGAAGCCGACGTTGCCGGCGCGCCGGTTGCGGGGAATGCTCCCCCGTTGTAATACGGGTTGGTCATCGAAGTCCTCTGCGCATGCTGTAGTGAAGAATGACCGAATTGATCGTGAACGGCGCGTAGTAGTCCGAGTTACACGCGATCTGCACAGCGATGTTCTCGCCCGTGCCAACCACCTCGACCTCAGACGGCGCAAGCGTGCGGCCGTCCCAGACAAAGTTGTCCCAGTTGACGTTGTCCCAAAAGCTCGCCGAGAGGTTCGTCGAGTACGACTCTTGCACACCCTGCGGCACCTGCGTCGAGGCGTAGGCCAGGGAGTAGTTGAACGAGAATTCGGCGTAGGCGGTGCCGTCGACCTCGAGAGATGCTCGGCGCCAGCGCTTCAGGATCCGCGGAGATTTCACGAAGTTGTAGGTCAGGATGATCGACGCGCCGATCTCGTCACCGTCGAACGAGGTGCCAACGTCCAGCCGGTACACGCGCCCGTCGGTTGATCCAAAGAACGCCGTCTCGGATCCATCAGGGTCTTCCCCGTCG
>Ga0315903_10012242_pt1 | contig 10025 bp, 7 predicted proteins | sample LakEriMetagenome_7_FD_203524 | JGI IMG/M metagenome (GOLD analysis project Ga0315903, IMG submission 203524) | Freshwater fungal communities from buoy surface, Lake Erie, Ohio, United States - Buoy 2 MA119 | ecosystem: Environmental > Aquatic > Freshwater > Lake | place: USA: Lake Erie, Ohio... | reverse complement strand
TCCCGACCTTCAGACTGCTCCGCTTCCCCTAACATCTTCATTTCCACCTTCCACTTTCAGCATCTCAGCTTTTCAGCATTTCAGCTTTTATTTCCCTCCCTCGCTCTCCCGACCGTCCCGCCCTCGAAGAACTCGGCCTTGGTGAGAGTCTGGCGCAGGTCGTCCCTGCCGCGGCTCACGTTGGCCGCCCAGCGCACGACGCGCCGCACCACCGGGGCGCTGTCCCAGCGGTTGTGGGCGATCGTCTGCTCGCACCACGCGAAGGCCGGGTCGGCATCGGTGCAGACCAGCGAGACATCCTCCGGCACCCGCAGCCCCCGCCGGCCGAGAAACTGCAGGGCCGCAACCAAGAACGGCGCCTCGTCGATGAGCAGCGCGGTCGGCAGGGTGAGCCGGAACAACTCCCGCAGGCACGCGTGAAAGCCCGCGCCCGTCTCCTCCCAGTCCGGCAGGTTGTAAGGGTTCGTTGCAATGCCGTGGACCGCCATTTCGTCGAGGATGGCGCGCTCGGCCGCCCCGGGCACCGGCAGCCGCCGGTTCCGGCGCGCCAGGATCACGATGCGGCGATGGCCGAGTTCGATCAGGCGGCGCGTGGCCGCGACATTCGCTGCAACATGGTCGGGCCCCACCCCGGCGATCGGCAGCCCGCCCCGCCGCCCGAACAGGGCAAAGGCCGGCACCGGCTGCGCCGCGAACCACTCGAGCACCTCGCGCGAGCCGGCGGAAACGATCCACGCGTCCGCCTCGGTCCGCCGCACCAGCCGCGCGACGCGCCCCGCCTCCATGCGCAGTTCCTGCAGGCATTGGTCGGCGAAAAAGACGCTGTGCCCCGCCTCGTCCAGCCGGTGCAGCAGATCCGCCACATAGCCCTCGGCCAACTCCACCGCCGGCGGATCAAAGGCCAGGATCGCCACCCGCAGCGGGCGCGCCGCCTTGCCCGCGGCCACCGCGGCCACCGCGACCCGCCGCCGCCGCCCCGGCCCCTGCGCCACCAGCAGGCCCTCCTCTTCGAGTTGCCGCAGCGCCGTTTCCACCGTGTTGTGGTTGGCGCCCAGCTCGGCCGTCAGCGCATGCACCCCGGGCAGCGGGTCAGACAATGACCCGCGCATCAGCTCCTCCCGCAGGTGGGCCGCCAACCGCTCGGTCGCCGAAATTCGCGGCAAGGGTCGCATCAGGGGACAACCATCCCAATTGTGGTCACGGGATCAAGCTGAAATTCCCCGGGCAGGCAAGGAGATTTCATCCCTCTTCGGCTTCCAGCAGCCATTTCCAGATCGGCATGGTGCGGATGGGATAGACCGCGCCTTCCCAGGTCTCTTCCGTTTGGCCCTCTTCTTTCTCGGTGAGCAGGAGGAGATTGCCGCAGCCCAGGTCCCGGGACGCCTTGCACAACCCGCGGATTTCCCGTTGCCGGGTTTTGGGGTCGGCCGTGTCCAGGCTCACCTGGAGGATCTGCCGGATGGCGAGTCCCTCCTGCACGACAAAATCCGCCTCGATCCCGTGCGGATCCTTCCAGAAATAGAAGCGGATTTCCCCGCGGAGCTGGCGGCGGAACAGTTGGATGGCCACCAGGTTTTCAAAGAGGCGGCCCCAATTCGGACTGAGCCCGGCACCCAGGGCGTCCACCAAACCGGTGTCCACGGCATACGCTTTCTTGTTGGATGCGGCCTGCTCACGGGGCTTGAAGGAAAACTTGGGGACGGTGAAAACCACGAACGCTTCCTCCAGCCAACTGATGTGCTTTTTCAACGTGTGCGGGCTCCGGCAGCCGGTCGCCCGGGTCAGGGCATGAAACGAGTATTCTCCTCCGGGCTGCGACAGCAGGCAGCGGGCGATGGCCTCGATCGAGCCGGGTGCGCGCGGGCGGAAACGGGATACAATGTCCTTGTAAATCACCGAGGTCACGAGCGTGCGCAGGTATTCGGCACCGGAGAGCCCTTTCAGCACGACCTCCGGGAATCCGCCCATGCGCGCGTATTTCCGACAGGCCTCGCGCATCTCCCAATCCGTTTTCGGCCCCGCTCCCCCGGCCGTGACAAATTCCGGAAACGAAAACGGCAGCAGCGGGATCTGCACGTGACGGCCGGTGAGATGGGTCGCCAGCTCCGAACTGAGCAGGTGCGCGTTGCTGCCGGTCAGGAGCAGGTTCCTGCCCGCCCGGTGCAGCCGGTTGACGAAGAGTTCCCACTTCGGAAGGTTCTGGATCTCGTCGAAAAAGAGACCCGGCGGGCTGCCGTAAAGGGCATCGAGCGCCACCACCAGCTCATCGTAGTCTTCCAGGCCGCCAAGCCGCTCGTCATCGAAGTTCGCATACCCCCAGGCACCGGGTTCGGCGGAGGTCCGATCCAGTGCGTAACTCGACTTCCCCGCGCGCCGCGGCCCCACCACCACCCGGATGCGGCCTCCCGCCAACGGCTCGACGACCGAACTTCGCTCCACGTAAGTGCTCCGCGCCGCCTCGTTTTCCCGGCGTTGTGCCAGCAGGATGTCGTGGAGATTCATGCGGGCAATCTACATCCACTGGCATCATAATGCAAGATTTCGCGTTAAAATTTGCATTCAGTTGAAAGTTTTCCCAATACGGGCACTCCCGCAACCGCTCATCACCCATGAGGCCCTTGGACTCGAAATCCGCCACCCGGCTGGATGGATTGAGCCGTTCCTCCCGCAACTGGGCCCGCCAAGCGCGCGCTCGCCGGGACATTCGCGCCAAGGCCCGCATGGCTCGCATCGAGGCAAACCATCCCGAAAGTGGTCACGGGATCAAGGGGGAATTCCCTTTCGATCAGGCCGGAATCATCGAACGCGGAGCGGCCTCGGACCGCTGATCCGCCCGGTCGCTCGCCGGGGTCCGGCGCTCAGAACGCGATGCGCTCGAGGCCCGGGACGACGTCGAAGTGAGTGTCGTTGCTGAGCAACGGCAGGCGATGCTGCAGGACGATGGCGGCGATCCAGACGTCATTGGCGGGAATCGGAGTGCCGCGCGATTTGAGTTCGAGTCGAAGCCCGGCGTATTCGGCGGCGGTTGCCGCCGAAATGCCGGCCACTTCCGTCATGGGAAGGTAGGTGGCCAACCACGCCTCGTAGCGCGCCCGGTGGGCGGACTGGCGGATGCCGAAGTCATATTCCCCGAGCACCACCACCGGAACGACAAGCCGCGCGGCAGTGGCCAGGGCGTCGCGGCAATTGGCATTCCCATCCGCCCAGGCGGAGAGGGCATTGGTGTCCAGGATCACATCCGGTCCTCCGGTTCAACGGTGCGAAATTCCTCCGCGATGCGCCGGTCGATCCGGCGGGTTTCGGCGGCAAGGTCGGCCAGCGCGCCGAAGCCGCGCATCCATGGCGGTGCCCCGTTGGCATCCGGTCTCCCTGCCGCCGGCGCGAGGCGGTGTTCCAAAGCCCGCGAAACGAAATCCTTCAAACTGCACCCTTCCAGCGCCGCCGTCGCCTTGACGCGCCGGAACAGGTCGTCAGGAATATCGAGGGTGGTTTTCATGGAGGCAACATTCGCATATTTACGGCCGTTTGCAAGGTTAATTCCGGCACCTTGCCCAAATCGCTGCCAAGTGCGCCGCTCGGCCCAGCCGACCGCAAACTACCCCCTTGCCGGGCCGCGGGATGCGGAACGATCCCCCAAGAGCAAGCTCAAATCTTCCATGCTACCGTAAAAATGTCTTGCAAATTCACGGCAGCGCCGTGATTTTCAGCTTATGAAGACACCGCCACTCACTCGTGTGCTCGCCGTGCCGGACCATTCGTTCTTCTTGTTTGGCGCTCGCGGGACGGGAAAAAGCACCTGGTTGCGCCAAGCGCTGCCCGGGGCGAGGTATTTTGATTTGTTGGAGACCTCGCTGCAACTGGAACTGACGGCCGATCCGGGGCGGCTCGAAGCGTTGGTGGGAAGGGCCGCTGCCGGGGAGTGGATTGTGTTGGACGAGGTGCAGAAGATTCCCCGCTTGCTCGACGAGGTGCACCGTTTGCTGGAAGGGAAGGGTTGGCGCTTTGCCCTTTGCGGTTCCTCGGCACGGAAGCTGAAACGCGGCGGCGCCGATCTGTTGGCGGGCCGGGCGCTCACCTTGCACATGGAGCCTTTCAGTTTCGCGGAATTGGGCGCGGCGTTTGACCTGGAGACCGCCATCGAGTGGGGGTTGCTGCCGGTGGTGGCCGGCAAGGTCGCGTTGGCACCGGACATCCTCAGCGCGTATGTCGGCACTTACCTGCGCGAGGAAATCAAGGAAGAAGGGGCGGTGCGGCGCTTCGCGCCCTTCGCACGCTTCCTCGCCGTCGCGGGAATGCTCAACGGCCAGGTCCTCAACACGCAGAATATCGCCGCGGAAGCACAGGTGCCCCGTTCCACGGCGGACGGGTATTTCGAACTGTTGGTCGACACCTTGTTGGGGTTTCCGCTGCCGGCCTACCGGCCGGGACTGAAGGTGCGGGAAGTGGCCCGCCCGAAATTCTATTGGCTCGACCCCGGGGTGGCGCGGGCCTGTGCCGGGTTGTTGCGCGATCCCTTGGCGGCGGACTGGCGGGGCACCGCGCTCGAAACCCTCATCTACCACGAATTGCGGGTATGGAATGCCGCCGCCGGCCGCCACCGGCCGATTGCCTACTATCAAACCGGCAGCGGTGCTGAGATTGATTTCGTGGTCGAAACCCGCAAACGCCAACCCGGCGCCAAACCGCGGGTGGTGTGCATCGAGGTCAAACACGCGGCGCAATGGAAGCGGCGGTGGGAACGCGCCATGCGGGACATGGCCGCCAGCGGCGACATCGAGGTCGAACGCCAGATTGGCGTCTATCGCGGCACCCGGCGCTACCGCTTCGGCGAGGTCGAGGTGCTCCCGGTCGCGGACTTCCTGCGCGAACTGCATGCCGGCGGGATCTTCTGAGCGCGGCGATTTTCAACAACCCGGTCCCAAGCCCGCAATGCGGGCGGCGGATCACACTGGGCTCCGCGCAAGAGTTATCCTAGAAACAGAATTGGAACCACGGATGAACACTGATTCACACGGATAATCAAAGAGTCATGTATTTCTTCACTCTCACCCATTGGGTGAATGGAAAGTTCTTTGTAAGTCTCTTCCAATCAGTGTCCATCCGCGTTTATCCGTGGTTCTATTTTCCCTTTTAGGGTTATTCCGTCAGGTGGGCCGCCACCCGCCCGGTCGCCGAGATTCGCGGCAAGGGTCGCATCAGGGGAAAACCATCCCAAAAGTGGTCACGGCTGCAAGAAAAGAATTCCTTGCGGCCTCCCGCGGGCGGCGACAACTTGCCACCGATCTGCCCCAGCCACCGCTTTTCCCGCCGCGCCAAACCCCGCCGCCAACCCGCGAATTTCCCCGTCTGAACTCCCATGCCCGGTGATCTAACAGTCATGCCAACGGCCAACCGACACCTCCCCCGTTATGAAGCAGGCCTTCAGCCTGCCATCGTTCCTCCACCTTCCCACCCAGGGCGCTGGCCTGGGCTAATATGCCGGAGGCCCTTGGCCTCCACCTGTCCTCCGACCTCCGACCTCTTCCACTAATAACTCTCCTGTCATTTCCCGACAATTTCTAACGTCTAACAATCAAATCCCACCACCACCATGAAACCCCGCATTCTATCCACCGCCCGCCTCTCCTTCGCCCTCGCCGCCAGCTCGCTGATGGCGGTTACTTCCGCTTCCGCCCAAACAACCTACACGTGGGCGAACACCAACGTCAACAATACACCCAGCACCCTCGATTGGTTCACGGGCGGGCCCAACACCCAGGCGACCTGGACCGGCGGGACTCCGGTGAGCAGCAACCTCAACACCATCCAGTTCTTCACAAACACCGCCACCGCCGTCCCCAACACCACAACGGTGACCCAAGGCTCCAACGTCAATAACGGCGGGAACGCCTTCCAACTGGGCACCCTTACCTTCAGCGGCCAGGCTCCTGCCTCACCGAACCAGGATCTCACGATGAATGTGGCGGGTGATGCCCTCAACTTCTCCGCTGCCACCGGAACGATCAATCTCGATTCTACCGATGTAGCCTCAAACGGACGCAATATCTTCTGGAACGTGAGCAACGCCATCCAGCTCGGCACGGCCAGCTCGGCCTCGACGCTCACCCTGACCGGCAACGGCAGCAGCGCCTTCAACTTCAGTGGAGGCTTCACCGAGTTGCAAACCGGCGGCGGCAGCAAATTGATCAAAAGCGGCAGCAGCACCGCCTCCCTTTCAGGGAAGGTCACCGTCTCCGGCGGCCTTGAGGTCAATGGCGGCCTTCTTCGGTTGACCAATGCCGGCAACGCCATCACAGGTGGAATCACCCTCAACGGCGGCACGCTGGGTGACAATAACAACACCATCAGCACCGCCACCCTCAACAACAATCTCATCACCGTCAACGGCGTGGCCAACCTGGGCCTCACGGGTGGCGCGACCACCAATGGCGGAATCACCCTGAATACCGGCGCTGACCTGACTTTGGCCACCAACAACAGCAGCGCCACCGTCGACGGTGCTGTCACAGGCGTCGGCTCGATCAGCATCAACCGTCTTGGTCTCGGCAGCCACACGCAGAACCTGAACAGCACCAACAACACCTTCACGGGAACGGTCTCGTTTATCGGCCCCGCGACGCTCACGCTCAATGTCAACAGCCTGGCGGATTCGGCCTCGCTCGGCGCGGGGAACATCCGATTTGTGGGCTCGGCCTCAACAAACGCCCACACCTTCTCCTTGGGCAGCGGAGCCATCGCACCGGTCACACTCAACAACCGCCGGATTGAGATCGTCTCCGGCAGCTCCGCCGCTTACACCATCAACAACGACAGCCCACAGGCCTTGACCATTAACACGGATCTGCTGGTGGGTGCCTCGGGTGCCCGCTCACTGACACTGGGCGGCACCGGCGCCGGCCTCAGCACCTTTGGCGGCAAGCTTGAAAACGGTAGCGGCACGGTCTCCATCTCAAAGGCTGGCACTGGCACATGGATTCTTTCCAACACCAACAACAGCTACACCGGCGGCACCACGGTGAGCGCCGGCACGCTCAAGGCCAATGGCACCAACGCGCTTGGTGCCGGCAACGTCACGGTCAGCGCCGGCACGCTCCAGATCGACGCGGCGAACGCGATGGGCGATACCGCCAGCCTTTCCCTGCCCAGCGCCACCACCAAGAACCTGACCATGAACGCCAACGACACCGTGGCCAAGCTCTTCATCGCCGGCGTGCAGCAACCGAACGGCGCCTACACCAACTCGGGCGCGGGCAGCGCCTGGATGAACACCGCCAGCGGGATCCTGACCGTCGGCGCCGCCGCCTCCCAACCCGTCTATTGGGACCTTGACGGCAGCACCGCCGGCGCGGGCGGCGCCACCCCGGCCGGGACCTGGGATGCGGCAAACGCGTATTGGAACAATGCGACCGGCACCGGGACCGCCGCCGCCTGGACAGCGGGTGCCACGGCCGCCTTCGCCGCCGGCAGCGACGCCACCGGCACTTATAGCGTCACCGTGGATGGCACGCCAGACATCGGCGGACTGACCTTCGAGGAAGGCACGGTCACGCTCTCGGGCGGCACGGCGCTGCGCCTGGTCTCCGACTCGCTGGCCTCCGTCAACACCGGCCTGACCGCGACCATTGCGACCCCGCTCTCCCAGGACGCCACGGCACGCGGTCTAACCAAGATTGGCACGGGCACGCTGGTCCTCGCTTCCGGAACCAACAGCTACACCGGCCCGACAAGTATCGGCGCCGGCACGCTGCAACTCACCAACACCAGTGCCATCAGCTCATCCTCCGGCCTGAGTCTGGCCACCGGCGCCACGCTCGCCCTGCGCAGCGACACCGCCGCCACGTTCAGCACGCCGGCCAACGGGGTCGGGTTGAACACGCTGGTCGAGGGCGCGACCGCCTCGATGGACGCCAACAACAACGGCCTGGGCGCAAACCAAACACTGGCGCTGGGCGGAGGAATCCGGATGACGACCACGCAGAGCCTCACCACCAAACTCAACGTCACGGGCGGCAACGGGTATGCGCTGAGCGTGCCAAACCTGACGATTGCGAATCCGGTGTCGGGCTCGCCCACGGTCAATTTCAACCCCACGACCGCCTCCGTGGTGATTGACGCGCTGTCGGCTTCGCCCCGCAGCGGATCGACGATCGTGCTCGCGCTTGACGGCACCAGCACCGGCAATGTGGTGAATCATAGTGCTTCCTCCTCCACGGCTTGGATGCAAGTCACCAAGGCGGGAACAGGCACTTGGACTTGGAACCTCAACACCGAAACCAGCGGTAAGTTGGGCAACGCCAGCGACGGACTGAGTGCCGGAACGCTGGTCGTCAATGGATCGCTCTCTTTCCAGGGTAGCGGCCGATTCTTCACCATGAGCGGCGGCACGCTGTGCCTGAACAGCACGAATGCGATTGGAAATGGAGCGTTCAATGCGCTGACCATCACCGGCGGCAACCTCGACAACACCAGCGGCTCGCCCGTCACACTGACCACCAACCCATTGATGAGTTGGAGCGGCAACTTCGCCTTCCTCGGCTCTAACGGCGCCAACAGCGACCTCAACCTCGGCACCGGCGCGATGGCCATGAACGCCGCGCGCACCGTGACCGTCAGCAACGCGGCCACCACCCTGACCGTCGGCGGCGTGATCTCCGGCAACACGTTCGGCCTGACCAAGGCAGGCGACGGCATGCTCAAGCTCGCCGGCGCCAGCACCTACAATGGCGCGACGACCGTCAGCGCGGGCACGCTCTCCGTCACCGGTTCGCTCGGAGCCACCGCCGTGACCGTCAACGCCGGCACCTTGGCCGGTAATGGCAACATCGGCGGCAATGTCACCATCGCCTCCGGCGCGCGTCATGCCCTGGCTGTCGCCGCCACGCCGGGAGCCCAAGACACCAGCCTCATCACCGGCACGCTGGCGATGGCCGACAGCATCCTTGACCTCACCGCCGCCACCACCCCTGCGGCGGGCGAGTATGTGCTCGCCACCGCCACCGTCGGCATCACCGGCACACCCACCACCATCAATTACAACGGCATCAGCGGCACGGTTTCGGTGGACAACGCGAGCACTCCCAAGCGGCTGCTGCTCACCGTTAGCGCCGGTTCCGCCTACGACACCTGGGCCACCGCCAAGGGGCTCGACGGCACTCCTGGCAAGGAGAACGGCAAGGCCGATGACCCCGACAAGGACGGCAGGAACAACCTCTACGAGTTCGCCGTCGATGGCGACCCGCTCTCAGGTGCCAATGACGGCAAGATCGTCGGCAAGATCGCCACCGTCGGCAGCGACCAGAAAATGACCCTGACCCTGCCGGTCCGCACCGGGGCCACCTTCTCGGCCGACTCCGGCGACCTGCTTTCCGCACTTATCGACGGCATCTACTACCGCATCGAAGGCAGTGTGGACCTCGGCACCTTCAACAAGAACATCGCGGAAGTCTCGCCGGCCATCACCGACGGACTGCCGTCGCCGCTCACCACCGGTTGGACCTACCGCACCTTCACCTTCGCCGCCCCCGACACCGTCCCGACGGTTCCGAAGGCCTTCCTCCGCGCCAGGATCAGCGAAACACCGTAGAAACAAAGAGAAGAAACTGAAACCACGGATGACACGGATACACACGGATAGGAGAAAGAACCGCGCGGAGCGCCATCCGTGCAAATCCGTGTGATCCGTGGCAAAAATACCGCACCCGGACCCGCCCGTCGGGGGTAATTACGAATGACGAAATACCCAAAGACCCAAGGAATGACGAATGACGAATGCCTGAGCCCAAGGGCCTTTTCCACGAGGCCAACGGCTCTTGCCATGCCTCCGATGGCGTTTTCTCCGAGGCCAACGGCCTCATTCATCATAGCCCAGGGCAACGCCCTGATCCTTATACACAAATATCAGGGGCCGGCACGGCGTCCTTGGAGCGGAATGAAAATTCCTGAAAATAAATCTGTACATGTTAGAAACGGGCGTTTGAACTGGTTGCGCGTGACGGAACGCGCCGATGCCGGACGATTTTACAGAC
>Ga0315903_10012240_pt1 | contig 10026 bp, 6 predicted proteins | sample LakEriMetagenome_7_FD_203524 | JGI IMG/M metagenome (GOLD analysis project Ga0315903, IMG submission 203524) | Freshwater fungal communities from buoy surface, Lake Erie, Ohio, United States - Buoy 2 MA119 | ecosystem: Environmental > Aquatic > Freshwater > Lake | place: USA: Lake Erie, Ohio... | reverse complement strand
AGATCCAACATCCGCCGCGAGTTACTGACGCTATGGCGCTTCGCCTTCGAGCATTCCTACACCGACGTGCCGCCGCTTCGGGTGTGCCGGATCAAGGCCGCCCCGCCGCCACCGCGGGCATGGAGTCTCGACACGCTGCGGACGCTGCTGGCTGCCGCCGAAAAAGACGAACGGCCGGTGAGCCGACGGATCTCTGGCCTTCTCTGGCGAGATGTCCTGCCTTGCTGGATCGTGATTGGCTACGACACCGGCCTGCGATTGTCGGACCTGCTGCACCTGCACCAGAGCAACATCGTCAACGGGTGCGTGATCTGCACGGCGCAGAAGACAGGGAAGTTCACGGTCCGGTCGATCTCTCCAGCTGGCCAGGAACTTGCGGCACGGCTCTTCAAGCGGTCGCCGGACGGCACGCTGTTTCGGTGGGCGTTGCCCCGCCGTCGGGCGCTGGGGAAGTGGAAGGATTTTCTTCGTGAGCAAAAGATTGTCGGCTCCAGCAGATGGCTTCGCCGCAGCGGGGCCACCTACGTGGAGATCAAGCGGAAGGGCGAGGCACAGAAGTTCCTCGGGCATTCCAACGCGGCCCTCGCAACCAGGCACTACCTCGACCAAACTTTGACGATGGACATTCCCGAAAGCCCGCCTCCTCTGCGATGAGGCAAGTGATTCACTCCAGGACGTAGTACGTGAAGCAGTACCGCCGGATCATGCTGGGCAAGCAGAGCAAGTACGCCAACGATTGCTTTACCGGCAACTTCATCGGTGCCGACTTTGACGTCGCCGAAGACTTGACCGGCAAATTGCCGGATTCCTGGCGTGAGTTTAACCAGGTTTACGTTCCCAAGATGGTGGCAGCGAACCCCGCAAAGTCCAAGATCGGTGCAGGCTTGGCTTGTGGCGCTCTGTGGGTCATCGCTCGAGGAATGAATTCGGGCGACGTCGTGTTGTGTCCCGACGGCGCGGGGGCGTACCGCATCGGCGAAATCAGCGGGCCGTATCAGTACGTGCCCGATGGCGTGCTTCCGCACCGGCGTCCCGTGCGATGGCTCGGGGTGTCCGTTCCTCGAGCTGCCATGAGCGATTCCCTGCGAAACTCAACTGGTTCGGCAGGTACGGTCAGTGACGTAAGCAGCTACGCCGAGGAGTTGGAGCGACTCATTAATGCGGCAGCCCCACCAACAATCGTTTCGACGGATGCGACCGTTGAAGACCCGGTGGCGTTTGCTATGGAGTCACACCTAGAGCACTTTCTCGTTGCTAACTGGGAGCAAACGGAGTTTGGCAAAGAGTTCACGATTTTCGAAGAGGACGGCGATGTGGTGGGTAAGCAATACGAGACCGACGCAGGTCGAATTGACATTCTCGCGGTGAGCAAGGATCGGAAAAGATTGATGGTGATCGAGCTAAAGCGCGGTCGCACGAGTGACATCGTGGTTGGCCAGTTGCTCCGATATATGGGTTACGCAAAGGAGGAGTTGGCTGAGGCCGCCCAGTCAGTCGAAGGCGTAATTATCGGGCTCGAAGACGATCAGCGGCTGCGATGGGCGATCGCAACAGTGCCAGCCATACGGTTCTACCGTTACCAAATAAGCTTTCGCCTAGTGCGATCCAGTTAGGCACCAGTATTACGGGGATGCAAGTATGCGACTGCCATTTGGGGAGATCCGAAATCGGGCGATTCAGTTCGCCCATGACTGGCGGGACGCTCATAGCGAGCGTGCCGAGGCGCAGACGTTTTGGAATGAGTTCTTCAACGTCTTCGGTATCCACCGGCGGTCGGTCGCCAGCTTCGAAGCCACCGTGCGAAATCTTGGCGGCAGCTACGACCGGATCGATGTCATCTGGCAAGGCGTGCTGATCGGCGAGCACAAATCGCGCGGCGAGGATCTCTCAAGGGCGGCAAGCCAGGCGTTTGGGTACGTCCAGTCGCTCACGACGCAAGGCCGTGACGACGAGGTTCCTCGCTACGTCATCGTGTCTGATTTCGCGCGGATGGTGCTCTACGACCTGGAAGCCGCCGACCCGACGCAGCAGGCGGTGCAGTTTGATGTAGCCGACCTTCACGAGAACATTCGCCGCTTCGACTTTCTGAGCGGCATCCAGTCGCGGGCGGCCGATCCGGAAGATCCGATCAACATCAAGGCTGTCGAGGTTCTCGGGCAACTCCACGACGTGCTGGAACGAAGCGGCTACACGGGCCACCAGCTCGAGCGGTTTCTCGTCCGCATCCTGTTTTGCCTGTTTGCGGAAGACACGGGCATCTTCGAGCCCGATGCCTTCAAGCTCATCGTTGAGGAGTCCAGCCAGGATGGGTCTGACCTTGGCCCGCGCCTGGAACGGCTCTTCCGAGTGCTCGATACGCCCGGTGACAGACGGCAAAGCGGCCTGCCAGAATCTCTGGCGGCGCTGCCGTACGTCAACGGCGAGCTATTCGCCGAGTGGCTCGAAATGGCGGAGTTCAACGCCGACACGCGAAATGCTCTCCTCGCGTCCACTCGGTTTCAGTGGAGCAAAATCAGTCCGGCCGTCTTCGGCTCGCTCTTCCAGTCGATCATGGCAAGCGAAGCGGGCGCACGGCGACGCCGGCAGATCGGGGCGCACTACACGTCCGAACGCGACATCATGAAGTTGATTCGGTCGCTGTTCCTGGACGACCTGCGGGCCGACTTCGAGCGAGCCAAGGCGCGGCGGCCGGACCTCCTGCGCTTTCATGACCGACTCGCGAAACTCAAGTTTCTTGATCCGGCATGCGGGTGCGGCAACTTTCTGGTTATCGCGTACCGCGAACTGCGGCGACTGGAACTCGCGGTGATCGCTGCCCTGCAACCGAAGGCACGTCCACTCGCGATAGTGGACTTGGAGGCCTTTGTCCGCGTCAACGTCGACCAAATGCACGGGATCGAGATCGAGGAATGGCCGGCGAGAATCGCGGAAGTGGCGATGTGGTTGATCGACCATCAAATGAACCTTGAAGCCAGCCAGCGTTTCGGCCGGCCATTGATTCGGCTGCCACTCAAGAAGACGGCAAAGATCGTTCACGGGAACGCCCTTCGCATGGACTGGAACGACGCCCTGCCGGCCGCGGAATGCAGTTACGTCATGGGAAATCCGCCGTTTGTCGGCAAGAAAGCCCGAAATGCCGACCAACAGGCCGACATGACCGCGATCTTTGCAGAAGCCTCGGGTGCAGGCGTCCTCGACTACGTAGCGTGCTGGTATGTGAAGGCGCTCGAGTACATGAGGGGAACGTCCGCCAACGCGGCATTCGTTTCCACGAACAGCATCACCCAAGGCGAGCAGGTGGCCGTCTTGTGGCCGCCACTCGTGAAGGCTGGGCTTCGCATCGACTTCGCACACCGGACCTTCTCGTGGGTCAGCGAAGCACGGGGCGCAGCGCACGTTCACGTTGTGATTATCGGGTTTTCGCATGGAGGCAATCGGGCTCGGCACATCGTGGACTACGGGATCAGCGGCCGTGAGGAGCCGGCCGTATCGCCGGTGGGCCACATCTCGCCGTATCTGATCGAGTACCACGACGTATTTATCGTCAACCGCACAACCCCGTTGGCGGCAGGAGTACCGCCAATCGTTTTTGGCAGCATGCCAAACGACGATGGCAACCTGCTTCTCAGCGCTGAGGAACGCACGGCGGTCGTCGCGAGCGATCCGGTCGCGGCCAAGTACGTCCGGGAGATGGTCAGCTCTGACGAATACTTTGACGGGCGGAAGAGGTATTGCCTCTGGTTAGTGGATGCGGCTGCGAGCGATCTGCGCAGCAGCCCGGAATTGATGCGCCGGATCGCCGCGGTGAAGGCGTATCGGGAGGGCAGTCGCCGCGCGGCCACCCAACGGCTCGCGGAAACGCCCTACGCGTTCGCCGAGATTCGCCAGCCGGCTACCACGTACATCCTGGTGCCGCGGCATAGCTCCGAAAACCGTGCTTTTATTCCGTTGAGCCTCTTTGGACCCGACATCATCTGCAGCGATAGCTGCCTGGCGGTGCCGAATGGCAACGCCTATCACTTCGGCGTTCTCAGTAGCACCATGCACATGGCGTGGGTCCGGCAGATTTGCGGCAGAATCAAGTCGGATTACCGCTATTCCAACAAGCTCGTCTACAACAATTTCCCCTGGCCGTCCGACGTGACCGACGCGATGAAGGCGGCCGTGGCTGCGGCTGGCGAAGGTGTGCTTGCGGCCCGTGCGGCTTGCCCCGGCCAGACGCTGGCCGACCTTTACGATCCGTTGGCGATGCCACGGGCGGTGCGCGACGCACATGCCAAGCTCGACCGCGCTGTCGACAAGTGCTATCGATCCATGCCGTTTTCATCTGATCGGCAGCGGGTTGAGTTTCTCTTCGGGCTCTACGAGCGGCTGGTGAATCCGGTTTTGCCGGAGGCGGCTCCGAGGCGCGGCACGCGGCGCAGACCAACGGTTTGATTGGTTAGGCGAGCGGAGAGCGGGATGCCAAAAAATCCGCGTTACGAAAAGCGGCCCTGCGCGTATTGCGGCGAAAATACCGGCCGCAATCAGAGGGAGCATGTGGTGCCCAAGTGCGTCTATACGCCTCAGGCCACGATTACCGCAGGAAGGCTGACTGTGCCCACCTGCCCAACGTGTAATCATCAGTTCAGTTTGAGTGAGGCACATTTCCGGAACGTGGTCGCCGCGGCTGGGCTTTCGCCGTCCAAACCCAGGCAAGAACTCATCGAGACGGCCATAAGAAGTTTTCGGAAGCCAAAGTCAGGCAGGCGCGATCTCGAGCGGCTGTGGCGGCAGATGATCGACGCACCGGTATTGAAAGCCGATGGCACTCCTTACAAGCAGGTTGTGCCACACGCAGACGAAGAAGTCCGTCTCATCGCCCGAAAGGTCGTGCGGGGTCTGGTGCATTCACTCGACTGGCTCACGGTCATTCCAGATGACCGCGTCATTGTCCGCGAATACCTCGACCAGCCAGATGAAGTTGCGGAAATGCTGGAAGAGGGCTACTGCGTACCGGGGCACTTCAGCAGCCACTACGTCTTGTTCGATGAACGATTCGTCGAGGAGTTTCGTCGGGACATGCACTCGTTTTGGCAGATCACGTTTTTCGATCTTTCACTTTCGTGCCTTGTCTTACAAAAAGCGTCTACCACGACCAATTGCAGGACCAGTACCCCGGCTTGAGTTTGTCCTTCTTCTCCGCGCAGTTGTGCCGGGCCTTGAAGTTGGCCCGCCGGCCGGCATCGCCGTGGCCCGCGCCCTTTGAGCCGCCTTCTCGGTAGTGCCCCATCGAGGCGTCCCCGAAGCGGACGACTCGCTCCTGGCTGCCCTGACACGCCTTCACGACAAACTTCTTCCCACCGCTCTCCGACTTCACCGGCTGGTTGCACTTGAGCCGGCGGATGATGTCGCTCATCGGGACGCCCCCTCAAACTCCCGTGCCGCCCGTTTCCGCTTGTAGAAGTCGGTGAGTTGCTTCTGGAGTTCCTTGTCGACGGTGTTGAACTGCTGGGCCTGCTCGGGAATCAGCGGCAACAGTTCCTCGGGGATGTACCGCTGGGTGAACGTGTTCTGGTACCGCTTCAAGAACTCGCTGATCTTGTTGCGGGCGTCGAGCAGTTCGTACTCGGGGTCGACGTCCTGGAGTTTGAAGCCAGACAACTCGTTGGCGAGGATCTTCGCGGCTCGGTAGTAGGGGTTCTCGACCTGCTGATCGAAGACCGTGCCGAGCAGGGAGATAGGGCGGCCGAGGCCAGGGGCGTTCTGGAGGACCGCCTTCACCACCGGGTCGGCACGGTCCTGGGGGTTTCCCGTTGCCGCGGCGTAGATCTTGTCCACACTCGTGCGGGCCTCTTGGAGCGGGCGCTTGGAGTAGAGGTCGGTGTTGAAGGCCAGCTCACCCAGCGACTTGAGGATCGGGTTCGACTGGTTGAGGAGTTCCTGGATCGTGCCCTGCACGTTCACTGGGAAATACTGCCCCACCGGCGCCGGCTGGAGGATGTTGATCGTGTCCAGGCCGGGCAGGTCGATGTTCTTGAGGTAGGTCGTGGTTCCCGGATTGAACTGGAGTGAGTCGGGGAGTCGAACGGCCACCTGCTGCCGCAGGCTCGTGGGGATGTAGCCCTCCTCCCCGGGGCGCTGGAGGTTGTTCACGGCCCGAATCATCTGCGCGTAGCGACCGCCGGGGTTGTTGATGAGGCTGTCGGCCGCATACTTGCCGATGCGGCTTTGGTAACTCCACCACATAAAGATGTTCTTGGCATAGTGCCGCTCGAAGGGCGTCAGGCTCGCGTAGTCCACGAGCGCCGCCTTCATCCGCTGGGCGGCCTGCTGCGGCCCGATGCCATTCCGGAGAAGTGCCAGGAACCCGCCGAGGCGGGCCATCGAGTCGACGGCATCGCCCACCTTCTGCCCGGCATTGAGGATGGGGTTCCGCGTCTCGAAGGTGTTGGTGACGTTGCGTATGGCTCCAAAATCTTGAAGCATCTGCACCGGGTTTCGTTCGCCAGTGGGGAGCAACTCGCGGAGGCCGCCGCCGATCGACACCGGCACCGAGCCCGGGATGAACTGCGAAATCTTCCCTTCCCGGTTGCTCGTCAGCAGGTCGCTCGTGGCCAGGCCCGAGAGCACGCCGTTGCCGCCCACGTCCCGCTCAAACTCCCGCAGCAGCCGATCCTCGTCGATCACGCCGTTGGCAACGTGCTTGGCGTAGCGGGGGATCTTGGCGAGATACCTCATGGCCTTGTCGGGGCTGCCGGCCAGGATGTTGCTGGCGGCCCACATGCCCGCGATGGCCCCGGGGGCGTCCCCGGTCTCGAGCCAGATGCTCGCGAGGTTTGAGTAGGCGTCTCGCGTGAACCGCGACGGCCAGGAGAGTACGAACCCTTTGAACAGGCTCGTGAACACGTTGAACAGGTTGCCGACTTCTTCCTGCGCCTCTGGCACGTTGTAGAAGTCCGCGATCCGCGCGAGCCGGTCGGCGGTTTCCTCGGGGATGTAGTAGTTCTTGAGCTTCACGTCGTCGAGCGAGAGGCCGTTGCGGACGGCGATTCGCGCCCGGAGCTGCTCCGCCACCACCTTCCGGGGACGATTGAATCGGCCCGTGGTCTCAAAGCCCAGGCGACCGGCGTACTTTCCAAGCACCTCATCGAGCGACCGGTAGATGCCGCCGGACTGCTGCGTGAACTTGCCCGGCCGGGCCGCCTCGGCCATGGAGTCATAGACGTGGTTCGCCGTTGCCAGCCGCATCTCGGTGTTCACCATGTACCGCATCTGGGCGTTGATCGGATGCTCCGAAAACGCCGGGGTGTCGGCCGGGAGGTTCGGGTTCAACTTCCGCATCACCCGCGCGATGCCCGTGCCCTGGGCGTCGGTAATCATCGGGTTGCCGTGCTTCTCGGCGATGAACCGGGCGATCTCCTCGCCCACTTCCTCGTCGGTGAAGGGGCTGTCCACCTTCCGCATGGCGTGTTCGCGAACCATGGGCAAGAGGCTGATCTCCCGCAGTTCGATGTCGCCCCCGGGGAGCGCGAGGTCGGGGTTTCGGGAGTACATATTCTCGATCGTTGCGGCGCGATCGAGTTGGCCGGTGCCCCTGCCCACGGGCCCGAACTCAAACTCCTGGGCGTACCGGGGGTTGAACTCGTTGCCGAAGTCGTCGTGGTACTCGTTGAGCCGGAGCCCCTTGCCTTCCGCCCGCACGATGGCGCTTTTGCGGTACTCGTCCCAGTTCTGGAGCCATTCGTTCAGCTCCGGGGACTCGGCAAGAATTGCCAGGTCTTTGTCGGTGGGCTTGCCGGTCGCCAGCCGAAGGGCGACGTCGTTCCCTTCCCTCGAGAACATCGTGTCGGCTCCGAGCAGCCGCTTGGCCTCGTCGTTGAGCGTGACGGCGCGGAGCATCTGCCCGTGCTGGGTCGCCAAGACGTCACCCGCCCGCCGGCCGGCGACGTCAATCGTCTTGTAGGCCTTCAGGGCGTCGATCTGCCCGGCCACGTCCGTCCGCCCGTCGAGACGCTTGTCGAAGAGCGCCGCCGCGGTGCGGGTGGCGGGGTTCCAGGCCGTGGACTGCCCGAGGTAGTCGAAGGCGTCGAGAATCTTTTCGGTGGTCGCGTCAGAGAACGGCGAGAACGTGGCGGCACTGCTCCCGAATCCGACCCCAAAGAGGTTGCCGAGCCGCTGGTCCATGGCCGCGTCTACCGCCTCGTCGCTGCCGAGGTAGTCGCGGACCTGCCGCATGGCTTCGCCCCGGTTCGGGGCGGCATCGATGACGTCCTGGAGGGTGGTGCGGAACCGAGCCACGCGGTCGCCGACGATGGGCCGCACGTCCAACGTGGATTCGGTGAGCGGCACGCGGGCGTTCTCGAGGCTCTGGAGCGTGGCCCGTCCCGTGAGGGTCGTGTCCGCGGTCCGCAGCACACTTGGCAGGTCCGGGCCCATCTTCGCCATCGCGGCTTTCGGGGCGTATTGCAGGACATCCGCGGCCTTCGCCGCCTTGGCCGCCTTCGGCATGGCACCGAGTCCGCCCTGCAACAAGAACAGGGGATCGGTGACCACCTCGGTAGCGAACCCGGCCAGCCCCGCCCCGTATCCGCCCAGGGCGTCGTCGTCGGGCTTGAGCCCATAGGCGTCGAGCAGTTCGGTGCCCGATACCCGCTGGCCGGTGTCGAACGAGAACCCCGATGCGGGATCCCCGGCCAAGATCCCCCGTGCGATCGCCCCCGGGGTGTCGAGCACAAGGCCGAGCGACTCGAGAGCCTGCCCCGACTGCGAGGCCAGTTGCGAGAGGATGGACTGCTTGACGTCCGGGGGAACGGGGGCCGACTCCAGGGGCGCGCGGCGGCGCTTCTCAAACGGGCTTACCCCAGGCGCGGCGATCTCGAGGACCATGGGTTTATTCCGGCTTGTACTGCGGATACTGCGGCTTCGGCACGCGGAGCGCGGGGGCGGGCGGCAGACCTTCCATCACGCCGAGTTTCTGGAAGCTGCGGGCGATTTCATCGCCGGCGTCTCCCAGATCCAGACCCGGGCCAAAATCCAGTTCCTCGCCGATGTCGAGGCCGTAGGGGTTCTTGCCGCGCTTGTTGAGTCGCTCGCGTTCGGCTCGGTAGTGGGCCATCCCGCGAACGAGGGCGGGGATCAAGGACATGAGTGGACTCCTATCGGAACGGCATGAATTGCCCGAGGAAGCCCCCGGACTCAGGCTTGGGGCCGAGGATCGAGCCGGTCAGCCCTTCGACGTACTTGGCTGCTTCGCCGTAGGGGATGCCCGCTTTGCGAACCTCGTCGAAGACGGCTGGGCCGATGACGCTCGTGAGTTCCGACCGGAGCTGGTCGTACTTGTCCGGGGACTCCATGACCTTCGATCGGTAGGGAATCGAGAATTCGGTGAAGCCCGGATGGTTCTCGTCAAACAACGGTGATCCCGAGTTGATGGCATCGGCGATGTGCTGGCCGATCCGGACCCGCAGGCCGTTGAGCCGGGCGTTCTCGTAGGCCGCAGACTCGCCGGCGGGGTCGGGGACTCCCTTCTCCCGGTTGCGGGCCGCGGCCGCAGCCTGCATCTGCCGGGCATAAATCTCGACGGGCATGCCCCGGTCCTGCATGAGCGGAGCGACCTCGTCGGAAAACGCCGTCCCCCGTGACGCGGACTCGCGGGCCAGCCGGGCGACCTGCTCGTTGAGCCGTTCGGTATTGGTGGCACCGCGGTCGAGCAGATCTCGTTCCGATGCGAGTTGGTCCTGGAGCAGTTGGCGCTGAAGGCCCAGGTTCTCCTGCTGTTTCGAGAGGGCGTCCATCACCGTCTGTCGGCTCATGTCCGCCGACTCGCGGAACGTCGCCCGCTTGAGGTAGTTCTCCGACACCCGCATGAGCGTCTTGCGCTGCTCGTTGTCGGCCGCCTCGATCGCCGCCAGGGCGGTGACGTCAGCGAGCCGCTTGAGCTTCGCCACCTCGTCCATGCCCGGGTCGTCGGTGATTGCCCGGATCGACCCGGCAAGGCCGGATGCCGCGCCCTGTGGAGCCGCCTGCCCGGAGGCCCGCCGGCGC
>Ga0315903_10012239_pt1 | contig 10028 bp, 9 predicted proteins | sample LakEriMetagenome_7_FD_203524 | JGI IMG/M metagenome (GOLD analysis project Ga0315903, IMG submission 203524) | Freshwater fungal communities from buoy surface, Lake Erie, Ohio, United States - Buoy 2 MA119 | ecosystem: Environmental > Aquatic > Freshwater > Lake | place: USA: Lake Erie, Ohio... | reverse complement strand
GAAGCGGGACTCAATGCCCCTTCTGTTTTGTCTCGGTCGCTCAACTCACCCGCGGCTCCCGCACCAACCTCCGCATCCGGCCGCCAAGACTGCTGAGAGACCGGTGGCGGCGCGGCTTGGAAAACCCCTTGGCTGGTGACGGTCTTCGGACGCTGGGAAGCCCGATCAGCCTCCGCTGCTGGCTCTCCTGATCCGCTCTGCCCGGCCGACGCTTGACAAAAGGCCGTAGGCGAATCTACCCTCGAATTTGCATTCGGTTACTGTGGGACAAGTGACCTTCCGCTCACCCCATTGGCACCGGCCACAGGATCTCCGCTATGCAATCATTCTTTGGTAAGACGAGTGTCTGCGTCATTGAAAAGGCTCAAACAGTGACGCGCGGGCTGTGTGCCGTCGCTGCGGTCTTGATGGGTCTCGGCATCGAGTCCCGCGGGCAGGACTATCGCACAATCCTCGACTCGAGCGAAAGCCAGGCGGCTCAGGGCGTTCGGGGCAGCACTGGCTTGGACGTCGTGTTGGCCTGCAGTTACGGTGCCGGCGGCTCCACGCAGGGCATGTGGTGGAAGGGGTCGCTCCTAACGGGCAGCGGCGTGGCTTACAAGGTGTCGCCGGTGATCGGATCCCAGACCGTGACGTCGGCGCTCTATTACGGCCCCAACACGCCCGAGTTCGACCCCACGCTCGGCGCCGGAGACGTCCGCATCGTGGGGAGCTACCAATACGTAGGCAGCACGCAGACCAACAATGGCTTGCTCTACACCGGCCCCATCAGTGGCACCGGCGGATCCTGGACCCAGATCAACGTGCCGAACTCGAGCGTGAGCGGCACCGTGGCCAACACGGTCCCCCACAGCGTGATGGGCCAGGTCGTGGTGGGCAACTACAACCTCGTCGTCGGCGGGAGTTCGGCCGCCCTGGACAACGCATTTCTCTACAACATCGTCACCGGCTCGTGGACGATCTTCGACGCCGCCTTCGGTGGCGTCGACAAGCTCACCACCGCCTACGGTGTTTGGCAGAACGGAATCGGGAGCACCTCCTACACGATCGCCGGCGGCAGCAAAGACACGGGCATCGACAAGGCGTTTCTCATCGACTACGACGCCGCGACGAACGCGTTCACCAATCTCACGTACTTCTACGACGGTGCGCCCGGTGGACTGACCCACTTCGAGGGCATCACCGGCGCGGCCGATGGCTACAACGTCATCGGCATCACCAGTACCGGATACGCGTTCGCTTCGATCACCCGCAACCCCAACAACTCGTTCGGTCCGGCGAACTGGACTGGGCCGCTCTCCTATCCCGGATCCACCATGACCACCGGCAACACCGTGATCGGCAACCAGGCGATTGGGGTCTACACGCTGCCGTCTGACTCGACCGTGTACGCCTATGTCGCGACCGTCCCCGAACCCTCCACCTGCGCCATGGCCCTCGCGGGAATAGCCTGCGGCGGGTTCTCGATGTGGCGGCGACGGAAGCGGGCCTGACGCTCACGGACCAACAAGCGTTATTCCAACGAGAGGGGAGCAGGATTCCAAAAGGGCCTGCTCCCCTCTGTGTTTTCACGGGCAGCATCAACTAGCCCGCACCACCCTCCGCACCCGACCGCCACCACCACTCTCCGCCCTCGAATACACCCCCGCCCGGTCCGCCGACAGGCACCGACCCGAGGCCCACTGGCGTAGAACCTCGATCTTGTCGCCCGCGGTCACAGCCACGGGCATGACGGCCTGCACGAGCGGCACGTCCAGAAGACTCGCGAGCCGGCAGCAGGATTTTATCTCAGCCCCGGTCCAGTTGGTGTCGTCCGGCCGTGAGTAGTTCGCGGTCGGCATGGAACGCTCGGGCTGCTGTCGTGCGTTGCTCCGGGGCGAGGGTTTTTCGGACGCCAAGCCATGTGAAGGAGAGGCGAACGGCGGCCATCGTGGTGCGGAGTCTTTGGGCGGCGGAGCGTTCCTGCTGTGTGGCCGGCTGTTGGGCCTCGCGCTGACGGCCACGCGGGGAAGTTTGCTGGCTGGTGTCGTGGGATGTGGTGGTTGCGGTGGACATGAAATGGTTCCTGAGGTGTTGAACCGGGCGAGGGGCTTCTGTGAGGTTCCCCGGGAAACCGGTTCACCGTTCTGAGCAGACCTCCTCACCAATGTGAGGCACCCGATCCCCTGTTGCGGGGTCAGCGATTCGTCGTTTTTGGCTGTTTTTGCAAGGTTTCGTCCTTTTTTGGGCAATCGGCACGAGGTTTGCGGTGAGTGTCGGCGGTGAGTTGCATGGTTCGCAGTTCACACACATGCACGTACGCAAGGCGACTCGCTCATGAAAAGGTCCATCGTTTCGTTCACCCGTCTGCCTCGCCTCGTCTTCACATTTGGCACGGCGGCTCTGCTTGGCTCGCTGTCCGTGCCCGCCAATGCCGCTCCGATTATCGACTGGGCGACGGTCGGCGACCCGGGCAATGCAGCAGACACCACCGGCTACGGTGCCGTGGCTGAGTCGTTCCAGATCATGAAGTACGAGTTCACGAACCAGCAGTACACGGACTTCCTGAACTCCGTGGCGGCGACCGATACCTACTCGCTCTACAACGCGAGCATGGGCAGCGATGCCCGCGGTGGCATCACGCAGAGCGGCGAGTCAGGGACATACACCTACGCCGTAAAGACGAACATGGGCGATAAGCCGGTGAACTACGTGAGTTGGTTTTCCGCGGCACGGGTGTCTAACTGGCTGATGAACGGAGCGACGGGCACATCGAGCACTGAGACTGGGGCCTATACGCTCAGCGGTTCGACCAGCGGCGATGCCCCCGCGTTGAACCCCGGAGCGACGTACTTCGTCCCTTCGGAAGACCAGTGGTACAAGGCGGCGTACTACAAGGGGGGGAGCACAAACGCGGGCTACTGGACGTACGCCACGCAGAGCGACACGGCCCCGACGGCGGTATTGGCCGGAAGCACCGGAATCGGATCGGCAGGCAATACGGGCAACTTCGCGAACTACAACAGTACGGCGTCGTGGAACAGCCAGACGGGCAGCGTGACGACGGTGGGTACGAATGGGGGTGCGAGCGCCTACGGCGCCTTTGACATGAACGGGAACGTATCTGAATGGAACGATCTCACGGGTGCTGCCGGGTCGCAGCGTGGGCTGTGGGGCGGCGACTTTGGCACCAACGGGTCGGGCAACTTAAGGGAATTCCTCAGGGGCTTCATACTGGAATTACCTATAAATGCTGCCGGTATTCGTCTCGCAAGTCCGGTCGCCGTCCCCGAACCCTCGACCTACGCCATGGCCCTCGCCGGTCTGGCCTGCGGCGGCTACTCGATGTTCCGCCGTCGCAAGCAGGCCTGACACAGCGAAGCCAACGTGATTCCAACGCGAGGGGAGCAGGTCGCCATCACGGGCCTGCTCCCCTCTGTGTTTTCACGGCCAGTCTCAATCAGCCCGCACCACCCTCCTCACCCTCCCGCCGCCTACTTCCTGCCGCGAATACACCCCCGCTCGATCCGCCGACAGGCACCGACCGGAAGCCCACTGGCGTAGTGACTCGATCTTGTCGCCCGCAGTGACAGCCACGGGTACGACGTTCTGCGCGGCCTGAACGAGCGGCACGTCCAAGAGCGACGCCAGCCTGCAGCAGGATTTGATCTCAGCCCCGGTCCAGTTGGTGTCATCTGGCCGAGAGGAGTTCCCGGTCAGCATGGAACACTCGGGCGGCCGTCGTCCGCTGTTCAGGGGCGAGGGTCTTCCGGACGCCCAGCCACGTGAAGGAGAGTTTCACGGCGGCCATCGTTGCACGGAGCCTGTTGGCGGCGGAGCGTTCGACTTGGGTTGTCGGGGTATTGTTAGGTTGGGTTGTGGTCCGGCGAGAACTGGTCTGGCCGGTATCGTGGGATGTGGTGGTTGCGGTGCTCATGTGTGTTCCTGTTTTTGGTGTGTTGAAGGGGACTGAAATGGGCGTAGGTGGCACGCTCTCGCCGCCGATTCGTCCCAGCCCGTGGCGGATTCGTCCCAAGATTTGCCCGATTCGTCCCTGCCCATGCCCGATTCGTCCCAATCTGGTTTTCGAGAATTGACGGCTGCACGGCGTTCGTCATGATGTTGCCTTGAAGGTGTCAGTGCCTGCTCGATTTCGTCACGCCCATCGCCACGCGAAAAGAATGCCAATGAACCTGCTTCGGCATCCGTGGGCGGTGGTGGCTGCAATCCTTCTCATGGGACAGGTTGATGCGGCTCCATGGGTGGTCTACGACAGCACCAACTTCGTCACTCCGGGCGAATCGAGCTACGGCTTTCTCGGAGTCACGTCGTTGGACAAGAGTGCGATCTTCGGCGACTCGTTGCAGCTCCTCACGACCGGGAAACTCACCAGTTTCACCTGGACTGCGTACAACGGTCCGGCGTCTTCGGATCTGACGAGTGCCGGACAGACGATCAGCTTCTACCGGCAATCCGACGCCTCGTTGATCGGCAGCTTCAACGCGACCATTACCGATCTAGGTAAGGGTTCGTACAAGACCTTCACGCAGGATCTCACATCGGCGAACATCGTTCTCGACACCCTCGACATTCTCGTCACCCAGCAAATCCCCTTCTGGCCTCCGGCATCACCGTCGTACCGGCTGGGTATCGTCTTCTCCACCGCGAGCAACACCCCCGCGATCGGGAGCACCAATGCGGGTTACTACCGGTCGGCCTTCGGGAGTCAGGGCACCTTCTACACCGATGGCAGTTACCCGAACTATTCCAGTGCTGTCTATCGGGCCGTCGTCCTTCCCGATCTCACATGGAATAAGAGTTCCGGGATCTGGAACACCTCCGACACGAACTGGACGTTCGGTTCTGGGGGGACCAGCACGGTGTTCTCCGACGGCGACCAGGCCATTTTCAATAACGCCGCCGGGGGAGTTGTGAACATCTCCGGAGCGATCGCCCCACGGGCCGTGGTCGTCTCGGCGACCAGCGGGCAGTATTTTTTCTTTTCGTTGGATGGAAACAACCAACTCGCCGGCACCGCGACGTTGTGGAAGAGCGGTGGTGGCACGCTCTTTCTGCACGGACCCAACACGTACTCCGGCGCGACGACCGTCTCGGGAGGGAGACTCTTAGTTCAAGGGAGCCTCACGAATTCGGCGGTCACGGTCGGCAGCGGCGGCACGCTCGGAGGGGGTGGGTCCATCGGCAGTGCGGTAAGCGTAGCCACCGGCGGTACGCTCGCGCCCGGCAACAGCATCGAGTCGCTTTCCACGGGCACAGTTACGTTCGCTGCCGGAGCCAGCTTCGCCTACGAGGTCGATTCGACAGACCCGCTCTCGCTCGGCTCGGCTGCCGACCTACTCGTCGTCAGCGGCAACTTGAACCTCGATCCCGGCAACGGCACGCTGCTCACGTTCACCGATCTCGCGTCGAGCATCCAGCCCTTCGTGGAAGACACCACGATCTTCGCCCTGATCAACTACTCGGGCAGTTGGAACGGCGGCCTCTTCACCTATGGCTCCAACGTGCTCTCCGACGGCGAGCGGTTCACCGCGGGCAGCCAGATGTGGGAGATCGATTACAACGCTTCCACCGGCGGCGACAACTTCACGGCCGACTACCTGCCGTCGAGCAGCTTCGTGACCGTCACCGCGGTTCCCGAGCCATCGACCTACGCCATGGCTCTCGCCGGTCTGGCCTGCGGCGGCTACACGATATTCCGCCGTCGCAAGCAGGCCTGACGCAATCCAGCCAACGTGATTCCAACGCGAAGGGAGCAGGTCGCCATTACGGGCCTGCTCCCCTCTGTGTTTTCACGGCCAGACTCAATCCGCCCGCACGACTCTCCGCACCCTCGCTCCAACTACTTCCTGCCGCGAATACACCCCCACCCGATCCGCCGACAGTCACCGACCCGAAGCCCACTGGCGTAATCCCTCGATCTTGTCGCCCGCAGTGACAGCCACGGGTACGACGTTCTGCGCGGCCTGAACGAGCGGGGCATCGAGCGTCAGGCCGAGATCGTTCCGCGGAGCCTGTTGGCGGCAGAGCGTTCGAGTTGGCTGGTCGGGTTGGTGGTGGGCGAGATTGCGGACCGGTTCGTGATGGTCTGCACGGTTTCGTGGGATGTGGCGGTTACGGATATGCATTTTTCTAAGGTGTCCTTTGAATAAGAAATTGCGGACTCCTGCTGCATGGCGGCATTTGGACTGCATTTTGCCTGCGGCGGTCTGGTGCCCCTATCTTGTGGTGGTGCTGTAGGCCGAGTGGGGCATGACTGCACAGACAGTGTGGGCGTGCGTGAAAGCGGCAAACGGGAATCCACCCTGTCTGCCGTCATCTCATTCACGAGGCTCGCACATGAAGACGTCGGTTCCTGTAAATCGTTTCTGTTCTCTCCCCGCCATGAGAACCATCGCGGCGGTGATTGCAGTGTTCGTTGGTGTCACGACGCCGGGCGCCCACGCTGCCACGTTCGACTGGGTGACGGTGGGGGATGCGGGGAATGCGCCCGACACGACTGGGTACGGTGCCGTAGGCTACGAGTACCGGATCGGCAAGTACGAAGTCACTATCCAGCAGTACACGGACTTTCTGAACGCTGTGGCACAAAGTGATCCTTACTCGCTATGGAACGCGAGCAGTGCCTCAGACCTGAACATCGCCGGTATCTCGCGAAGCGGGGCCAGCGGGGAATACACCTACAGCGTGATTGGTCCATCGGGTATCACGCCGACCGGCGCGAGTAGTCCCGGACATCGTCCAATAACCTACGTTTCATGGTTCGATGCAGCCCGGTTTTCCAACTGGATGCAGAACGGACAGGGCGCAGGAAGCACGGAGACGGGGGCATACACGCTCAATGGGGCCACAAGCGGTGACGCTCCGGCGAGGAATGGAGGTGCCATGTTCTACATCCCAACGGAGAACGAGTGGTACAAGGCGGCGTACTATCGCAGCGGTGGCACCAATGCTGGGTATTGGGACTACGCGACGCAGAGTGATTCCCTCCCAGACAACGAGATCGGCGGCGGCGTGAATCAGGCGAACTACCGCGAGAACAGCACGAACTCGTTTTCCGTGACGCAGTCCGTCGTGTACTCCCCAATCCAGAACTATCTGACGGATATGGGAGCATTTACAAGCAGCGCCAGCGCTTACAACACGTTTGACCAGAATGGCAACGTGTGGGAATGGAATGATCTGGCGGGCACCGCTGGGGCGACTCGTGGCGTGCGTGGCGGCGGTTGGGATTACGACAACGAGGTTGGCTTGTCGTCGTCTTTCCGCTTGGCATATAACCCGTCCTACGAGAATGTCAGTCTCGGTTTTCGAATCGTACCCGAGCCATCGACTTGGGTGTTGGGAGCGGTCGGAATCGCCTGTGCGGGCTGGGGAGCATTCCGCCGTCGCAAGCGGGCCTGACACAACGAAGCCAACATGATTCCAACGCGAGGGGAGCAGGTCGCCATCAAGGGCCTGCTCCCCTCTGTGTTTTCACGGCGGCGCAGTCCGGTGGCGGCACGGGTTTGGAAATCCCCTTGGCGGGTGACGGTTTTGGGGCGCTAGGAAGCCCGATCAGCCACCGAGGCGACCATGGAGCCGTCTGTCACCATGGGCCGGAATCAGGGGGCGAAAATCCCGGACGATGGATTGGCGCGATGCAGAGACGCGGCCCAACCACCAGACCCCATAGATAGATAGATAGAAGAAAGAAGAAAAGAAAGAACTATAGAAGAGAATGTACCGGTTCAGCACTGGCGCCGATGTGGGTCGACGTGAGTGCTGAACTGGGTCGGCATGGGTGCGGAGGTTGGCGGTAGCGATCCGGCCGCTGAGCACGACTCCGACATGCGGCTGATGGTGTCGATGCGCGGGCCATCACGAGCGTCATCTTGGCGGATCGACCTCGTCTCCCGTGCCCAGCACGGCCCTCCTCCAGCCCGCTGACGACCGGCTCTCGCCGCTGATTCGTCCCAGCCCGTGGCGGATTCGTCCCTAGATTTGCCCGATTCGTCCCTACCCGTGCCCGATTCGTCCCTTTCTCGGTTTTGTGGCTTTTGGGCCGCCCGTTGCGTCGAATAACCCGGCAAGTGTGGTGGTGTGTCTGGAAGGTAGTCCACACACCTACAACCGTTGCTCAACCGCGTACGGCGCTAGCTCGTGAAGGTCGTCCACCCTCTTCCAGAGTTTCCTAATCTGTGACTGGAGTTTGCTCATGAACACGTTTTTGGCCCGTTCTGCATTGGTCCTTTTCCTCGCTGCCGCGGTCACGCCTGCATCTTCGGCAACCGCCGGCCTCGTGATTATGTTCGAGGAGAGCGGTGCTAACGTGGTGGCCACCTTGTCGGGGTCGTTCACGGCGCTCCCCACCACAAGTGGACCCTTTAACGCAATTTTAGGAAATCGCATACTCAATAGCCTCCCGTATTTTGATTCGACCACAGAGCCGTCGGGCACTACTGTGAGCTTGAATGAGTACTTTTTTGTCCCGGCAAACTCCTTTCCGGTTTTTGGCACGTCATCCACAGTTGCCAACGCCACCTCTGTCTCTGGGTTGAACACGTCGGTGTTAATCAACGTGGCCCGGCTCGGCCTGCCGCCGGCCTTCTCCGCTGGCACATCTTTCACAGGTAGCTTGAACTGGGCTGGGCAATCGTTGGCTTCGTTGGCGCTCACGCCCGGGTCATACACTGGGACGCTCAGTAACTCGGAAACCGTCACCATCAATGTCGTCCCCGAACCCACTACGTCTGCATCGCTGCTTGCCGGATTGACCCTCGGCGGCTACTCGCTTTCCCGCCGTCGCAAGCAAGCCTGACACAGCGAAGCCAATCTGATTCCAACGCGAGGGGAGCAGGTCGCCATCACGTGCCTGCTCCCCTCTGTGTTTTCACGGCCAGACTCATTCCGCCCGCACCACTCTCCGCACCTGACCGCCACTACCCGCTTCCGACCGCGAATACACACCCGCCCGGTCTGCCGACAGGCACCGACCGGAAGTCCACTGGCGTAACCCCTCGATCTTGTCGCCCGCAGTGACAGCCACGGGTACGACGTTTTGAGTGGCCTGAACGAGCGGCACGTCCAAGAGCGATGCCAGCCTGCAGCACGACTTGATCTCGGCGCCGGTCCAGTTGGCGTCATCCGGCCGGGCCTGCTTCGTGTCCAATCCGTAGTGCCGCGTGTAGATTGCCCAGATCGCGTCTTTCTGGTCACGGCTGGGTAAGTCCACGAAGAAAATCCCATCGAAACGCTCAGCACGGGCGAACTCCGGCGGCAACTTTGAGGCGTCGTTGCAGGTGCCGACGAAGAAGACGTCGCTCTCGTGGTCGTTCAGCCATGTGAGCAGCGAGCCGAACACGCGGGCTGTTACGCCACTGTCCGTCTGGCCCGATGACGTAGCCCCGGCCAGTGCCTTCTCGATCTCGTCGCAGAAGACGACGCAGGGAGCCATCGCATCGGCCAACTTGAGTGCCGCCCGGACGTTGCTCTCGGACTGGCCCACCAAAGAGCCAAGCAGGTTCCCGACATCGAGGACGACCGTAGGCCTGCCGGTTTCGTTACCGAGGGCCTTCGCGAACTGGGACTTGCCGCAGCCGGGAGGAGACAGGAGCAACACGCCGCGGGGCCTGTTGCTGACGGTGCCTTCGCCCTGCCGCCTCATGGCCCGCAGACAGAACGCCTTGAGGTTGTCGAGGCCGCCGAGTTGCTGGAACGATTCAGAGCCGCGGTGGATCGATACCAGCCCACTCTTCTTCAGTTGCCCGGCCTTGATCTCCCACAGGGTCTCGGCCTTCAGCGTGCCGTGCCTGACCAGCGACAGCGAGTAGGCGTTCTCGGCTTCACTGCGCGTCAGGCCCTTCGCGGCGTCTATCACCCGGGGGAGTTCGTCGCCGCTAGGAAGTTCGCCGTCCTGTGTGGCAACTCCGCGAGCGATCTCCTCCAGTTGCGCATGGTCTGGCAGTTGACCTGCCCCCATGAATGACACCAGTTTTTAAGTTAGGGTTTTGCCCTCCAACAGACCAGCCCTGTGCGGTTGCGGAGGCGTA
>Ga0315903_10012238_pt1 | contig 10030 bp, 6 predicted proteins | sample LakEriMetagenome_7_FD_203524 | JGI IMG/M metagenome (GOLD analysis project Ga0315903, IMG submission 203524) | Freshwater fungal communities from buoy surface, Lake Erie, Ohio, United States - Buoy 2 MA119 | ecosystem: Environmental > Aquatic > Freshwater > Lake | place: USA: Lake Erie, Ohio... | reverse complement strand
CAAACGGTCCGAGGTGGCCCGGGACTGGATTGACACCCTGGTGGCCGAGATTCGATCCATCGACCGGCAGCATCTGGTGACCGTGGGGCTCGTCGAGTGGAGCCTCGATCGTCCCGGGCTGACGTCAGGATTCATCCCGGCCGAGGCCTGTTCGCGGCTCGATTTCCTGGCGGTGCACTTGTATCCCGAACGGGGGAAGCTGGAGGCGGCCCGCGAGACCCTGCGACTGTTTCAGAGTTCGGGGAAGCCGGTGCTGGTCGAAGAAACCTTCCCCCTCAAGGCGACGGGCGCAGAGTTCGCCGCGTTCCTCGATCACTGTGATCGGGCGGGGGTTGGCATTCTGGGTTTCTTCTGGGGTCAAACTCCCGCCGAGCTGATGCCCCCCGCCACGATTGCGGACGCCCTGCTGAAGGAATGGCTTGAGGAATTCGCCGTCCGGGCCACTTCCCGCAAGTGACATCGCCGCCTCTTGCCACGACCGAAGGAACGGCCGCTGCAGTTCTCTTTCGTGGACAGCGGGACTGGTTCGGTCAAAGAAAACAACAAGCCGCGGTACGCTTCCCGAAGGAGAGCACCGCGGCTTGATTCCACAACTCAACACACGGGAGCTGGTGTGAACCAACTCCCCAGGATCGGACTATTTGCCGACCTTGAAGCCGCCCTTCTTCCAGGCGTCGGCACCGAAGACCAGGTTGACCTGCTCGTCACCCTTGGCCTTCTCAGCCTTCCCCTTGCAGTTGTTGCAGCAGAACTGAACCTTGGCACCGGCGATCGAGATCTCGGTTTCCTTGTTCAGGTCGCCACCCGACAGCGGGCACTTGGCCTGCTTGGCCTGGCCGGTCGCCAACAGCTGGTGATTGCCCTTGGCGGTGAACTTGGCGGTGTCCTTCTTGAACGCGTCGGGGCAGCCGCCGCAGCAGAGGTACACCTTGCCGCCGCCGAAGTCGACAGCGTGCTCTTCCTTGACATCCTTGCCCGAGATCGGGCACTTCAGGCCGTCCAGCTTCACGGCGGCCATCGCCAGGCCCGACAACAGGAAACTGGCGGCAACCAACGACAGAACCGAGGTCGTACGCTTCATGGAGAACTCCTAGACGAACACCGGAAAGACTCTGAACTTCCCTGCGATTGAGAAGTTCGAACAAACACCACCCGTGAAGACGTGCTGGTCGATGGACCGGACGTCGACAACGCATCCGCGAATTTTTACACGAGGGGGGAGCAAAAGTCATCCCCAAAAATGGGATTTCCCGACAAACCTCAAAGTCCGGCTGGAGTTCCCGTTCGCCCCTTGAAGTTCCTGCTCAAAAAACGATAATCTTTTGTTCACCCTGAGGTCATTTCTTTTTTGCGTCAGGAGACAGCAGCATGCCCCCCCGGAAATCTCCCCTGCGACGGTCCCGGACCCAGGCCGAGGTCTGCCCGACGATTGGTGAATACCTGATCCAGCGACTGCAGGATTATGGCCTGAAACATGTCTTCGGGATTCCCGGCGATTTCATTCTGCAATTCTACGCCGAGTTGTGTGCGAGCCCCATCCAGGTCGTGGGCTGCACCCGCGAAGACAACGCCGGCTACGCCGCCGATGGCTACGCCCGCGTCCATGGTTTGGGAGCCGTCTGCGTGACCTTCAGCGTGGGGGGGCTCAGTACATGCAATTCGGTTGCGGGCGCCTATGCCGAGAAGTCCCCCGTGGTGGTCATCAGCGGGGCCCCCGGAGTCGCCGAGCGGGCGAGTGATCCGCTGCTGCATCACCGTGTGCGTGATTTCAACACGCAACGCGAGGTGTTCGACAAAATCACAGTGGCGGCCGCCGCGCTGGACGATCCGCTCACCGCCTACCGTGAAATTGACCGCTGCCTGGCCGCCTGTGTCCGCTACAAACGACCGGTCTACCTCGAACTCCCCCGCGACCGGGTGCACAGCCGGGGGACCGTTCCCCCCACTCCTTACGTCGACAAGGTGGTCAGCGACAAGGCGGCCCTGGCCGAGGCGTTGGCCGAGGCGTCGGCCATGATCAATGCCTCGAAGAAACCGATCCTCGTGGCTGGGGTCGAGATGCACCGGTTCGGGCTGGATGACGAATTGGTGGCGTTCGCCGAGAAGCACCAACTCCCGATGTGCGCGACGCTGCTGGGAAAATCGGTCGTCAGCGAGAAGCATCCGCTGTACATCGGGATCTACGAGGGGGCCATGTGCCGGGAACCGATCCGCCGGTTTGTCGAAGACAGCGACTGCCTGCTGTTGATGGGTACCTTCATGACCGACATCGACCTGGGCATCTACACCGCCAAGCTCGATTTCTCGAAGCGTATTCTGGCGACCAGCGAGTCGCTGCAGATCCGGCACCACCATTACCAGAACGTGCAACTGGGAGACTTTATTCGCGGTCTGCTCAAGGCCGACCTGTCTCCCCCCAAGCGGCGGATTCCCGCCGATTGCCGCCGGAAAGAGCCCAAGTTCATCCTCAATCCCGACGCCCAGATCACCACGGCCCGCATGTTCGAGCGGATCAACCAGATGCTCACCCAGGGCCTGGCGGTGGTGGCTGATGTGGGCGACTGCCTGTTTGGCGCGGCCGAATTGTCGATCAATCGGGATACCGAGTTCATCAGCCCGGCCTATTACACCTCGATGGGATTCGCCATTCCCGCCGCCGTGGGGGTCCAGTTCGCCAATCCCGACATGCGCCCCATTGTGCTGGTGGGGGATGGGGCGTTCCAGATGACCTGCCTCGAACTTTCGACGGCGGTCCGGCACAACTTCAATCCCATTGTGGTCGTGCTCAACAACAAGGGCTACACGACCGAACGATTTCTGATGGATGGCGAGTTCAACGACATCCTCAACTGGCAGTACCACCGACTGCCCGACCTGTTGGGCGGGGGCTGGGGATTTGAGGTGCGCACCGAGGGCGATCTCGACAAAGCCCTCAACGCCGCCCTCGCCAACAGCGACCGGTTCAGCCTGCTCAACGTGCATCTCGATCCCAAGGACATCAGCCCGGCTCTCGCGCGGTTGGGCGAGTCTCTTTCCAAACGGCTGTAGCCTCCCCGTGTTTCGGACTTTGGAAACCTGGCCGGTCGTGCGGGGGATGGTCTATCACCCTGTACGCCGGCCCACGCTTGAACCGGCGGCATTGGGGCTTGATCCGCAGCGGATCCGGTCTGTGCAGGTCGCCACCGAAGATGGCCTCACATTGCGCGGCTGGCACTGTGTCGGCGCTCCCCGGGTCGAATTCGCCGCCGCAGAACGCCCACGGTTTCAGGCGGGACTGCTCTATTTGCCGGGGCGGGGAGGAGATCGGGGCTATCGCCTGTTGGAAATCTCGCAGTTGATCGACGCAGGGGCCGAGGTGCTGCTGGTCGACTATCGCGGGTATGGAGACAATCCTGGCCGGCCGAGCGAACCGGGGCTCGCCCGGGACGCACGGGCCATGTGGCATTTGTCCCAAACCTTGCCCGGTTGGTCGCCGGCCCACACCGTGCTCTATGGCGAGTCCCTCGGAGGCGCGTTGGCCGTGCAGTTGGCCGCCGATTTGAGCGATCGACAGACCCCGCCCGGGGGCCTCATCCTGCGCTCGGCCTTCACCTCGATGACCGAGGCGGCCCGGGGCTATCGGCGCTGGTTGCGGTGGTTCATTCCCGCGGGGTGGTATCCCTCCCTCGAACGCATTTCCCGGGTCACCTGTCCCTTGCTGTCTCTGCATGGAACCGCCGACGATGTGGTCCCCTATGAGATGGGCCAGAGACTCTTCGCGGCGGCCCCAAACCACGCTCGAAACCAGATTCCCAAAGAGTGGATCCCGTTTCCCGACGCGGGCCACAATGGACTCGCCGTCTCACACGCTCCTCTGCTGCGAGTCGCGGTCGCCCGGTTCCTCGAACGGGTGGCGGCCGCGGCCAGCCTCCCGTCCGCCGGTTCCAGCTCTGACTGAACGACGGGCCCGCCGCTCATCGCCGCTCCGGCGGATCGGGCACCCCCCCGGCAGGAACCGCCGCCACCTGCTTTACCTCTTGCCCCCGGCTGGGTTATGATACATGCGTCGACTTTGATCTGAAGGTTGTCTCGCGGGGTAAGCGCAGAGGGCGCGACCCGCACGCGGCGACCAGTCGAGGAGAGACCGCATGGCGAGTTGTCTGGCGTGGGGAAAACGTACGTTCTGTGGTGTGTTGTGGACCACGGCGATCTGGCTGGGAGGGGTCGGTCAGGCTCTGGCCGCCGATGAAAAACCAGCCGAGGCCCCGGCCCCGGTCAGTTTTTATCGCCAGGTGCGCCCGATGCTGCAGCGGACCTGCAGTGGTTGCCATCAACCGGCGAAAGCCGGCGGGAAACTGCTGCTGACCAATTATGACGTGGCCCAGCAGGGGGGAGAGCAGGGGGCTTTGTGGACCCCGGGCAAGCCGGAAGAAAGCCTGCTGATTGAGGTTGTCACCGGGGAACCTCCCTCGATGCCCCCGAACGCTCCCCCGCTGACGCCCGAGCAGGTGGCCCTGCTGAAGCGGTGGATTGCCGAGGGGGCCAAAAACGACACTCCCGCCTCGGTGGAAGACACCATTTCGGCCGAAAAGCCTCCAGTCTACACCAGTCCGCCGTTGATCTCGGCCCTGGCGTGGTCTCCCGATGGGCAATACCTGGCGGTCTCGGGCTTCCGCGAAATCCTGCTGCACAAGGCGGATGGTTCCGGGCTGGTCGGGCGGCTGGTGGGCCGGTCGCAGTCAATCACCTCGCTGCAGTTCTCTCCCGACGGCAAACTGCTGGCGGCCACCGGGGGAAATCCTTCCCTGTTTGGTGAGGTCCAGTTTTGGAACGTCGCCGAGAAGAAGCTCGAGCGGTCGGCCACCCTGGGAGTCGACACCCTATTCGGCGGGCGGTTCAGCCCCGATGGTGCCCTGTTCGCCTGCGGTGGAGCCGACAACAGCGCCCGCATCTTGCGGGTGGCCGACGCGCAGCAGTTGCTGAAGTTCGATGCCCACGCCGATTATGTGATCAACACCGCGTTCTCGGTCGACGGCAAACACATGATCACGGTCAGCCGTGATCGCTCGATGAAGCTGTCGATCGTCGAAACCGGGCAGTTTGTCGACAACATCACCAGCATCACCCCCGGGGCTCTCAAAGGAGGGCTGCAAGCCCTCGCCCGACATCCCAAGAAAGACGAGTTGCTCTGCGGCGGTGCCGACGGCGAGCCCAAGCTCTACAAGATGATCCGCACGCAGGCCCGCCAGATTGGCGACGACTTCAACCGCATTCGCGGTTACCAGGGGATGGCGGGGCGGATCTTCGCCGTCGATTTCAATGCCGACGGTTCGAAGTTCGTGGCGGGGTCCAGCAGTGGCCTGGCTGGCCAGGCACGCATCTACAGCACTGAGGATGGTAAGTTGTTGCATGAACTGCCCGGGGCGGCCCGGGGGATCTTCTCGGTGGTGTTCGCCCCGGATGGGAAGCATGTCGCCACGGGAGGCTTCGATGGCAAGGTGCGGATCTACAACGCCGAGACCGGGTCTCTCGACAAGGAATTGGTTCCTGTCGAGGTGACCCCGGCTGTCGCTGGCAAATGACCACTCTCTCCCCGGGCCTGGGGCCCGGGTGAGACTTCAAAACTCCTGAACTGTGCTCGTTCTGTGGTGAGGATTGCGATGCGCTGTGTCGTTGCGTGGCAGGTGGCGTTGTTCGGCAGCCTGTGGGTCTCGGCGGTGGGGGCGGCTGACGCCCCGGCCCGGCCGGACATCACCGGATTGAAATTCTTCCCCGAAAAGCTCGAGCTGAATGGCGTTCGTGACACCCGCAGGGTGCTGGTCGCCGGCCAAACCGCCAGTGGCGAGCTGATTGATCTCACCGCCGAAGCGCAGTTGCGGATCGAGGGTTCGGCGATTGAGTTGCAGCCCGATGGCTATGTGGTGCCAAAGCAGGCCGGCGAGGCCCGGTTGCTGATCTCCGCCGGCGGTCGGCAGGGGGAACTGCCGGTTGTCGTCAAAGATGCCCAGCCCAGCCCGGTCAGCTTCATTCGCGAAGTGCAGCCGGCCCTCAGCAAGGTGGGCTGTAACCAGGGGACCTGTCACGGGGCCCAGGATGGCAAGGCGGGCTTCAAACTCTCGCTGCGCGGCTACGATGCCGAGTTCGACTATCTGGCCCTGGTCGACGACCTGGTGGGGCGGCGCTTCAACCGGTCGGTCCCCAGCCAGAGCCTGATGCTGCTGAAGCCCACGCAGGGGGTGCCGCATGTGGGCGGTTTTCTGTTTTCGGAAGACTCGCGCTACTACCGGCTGCTGGAGCAGTGGATTGCCGAAGGGTGCCAGTTCGACACGGCAACCCGTGTGAGCCGGCTCGAGGTCTTCCCCCAGAACCCCGTGATTGACCTCGAAGGTCGCAAACTCCAACAGACGGTGATCGCGCATTTCCCCGATGGCACGACCCGGGACGTCACCCGCGATTCGGTCTTCAGCAGCAGCAACTTCAATGTGGCCACGGTCACCAACACCTCGACCAACAGCGGGTTGGTGGAGACGCTGCGGCGGGGAGAGACGGCGATTCTGGTGCGCTATGAGGGGGCCTATGCCGTCAACCAGGTGACGGTCCAGGGAGACCGCAGCGGGTTCGAGTGGCAGCCGACCCAAGAAAACAGTTTCATCGACACGCTGGTCAATCAGAAACTGCGCAAGATCAAGACGCTCCCCTCGGAGCTGTGCACCGACGCCGAGTTCCTGCGGCGGGTCTCGATTGACCTGACCGGGCTGCCTCCCACAACGGAGCAGGTGAAGGCGTTCCTGGCCGACACCCGCCCCACCGAGCTGAAGCGGAATGAGAAAATCGACGAGCTGCTCGACAGCTCCGAATACGTCGACCACTGGACTCTCAAGTGGAGCGACCTGCTGCTCTCGAACCGCAAGTTCATCACCGAAAAAGGGGTCTGGGCCTACCGCAATTGGATCCGCAGTGCGATCGCCGGGAATCGCCCCTACAACGAGTGGGTGTCGGAACTGCTGACCGCCAACGGCAGCACGTTCCAGAACCCCGCGGCCAATTACTATCGCATCTCGCGGGAACCGGCCGTCGTGATGGAGAACTTCACCCAGGTCTTCCTGGGAACCCGCTTCAGTTGCAACAAGTGCCATGACCATCCGTTCGAACGGTGGACCCAGGGGCAGTATTACCAGCTGGCGGCGTATTTCTCGGGAGTCGGACGGAAGCCGGGTGATGTTCCCGGCGACGAGGTGATCTATCCCCTGCGGGCGCCGCAGGCGGTGGTCAATCCCCGCAGCAACCAGGCGGTCCCCGCGAAGTTCCCCTACGAACACGCGAGTGCCGGTGGAGTCGACAGCCACGCCGACCTGCGACAGCAGTTGGCCCAGTGGCTCACCTCCAAGGACAATCCGTACTTCGCGACCAGCTTGGTGAACCGGTACTGGAGCTACCTGCTGGGACGGGGAATCATCGATCCCGTCGACGACATTCGCAGCAGCAATCCGCCATCCAACGCCGAACTCCTGAAGGCCCTGACCGACGACTTTGTCGCGAAGGGGTTCGACACCAAGCACCTGCTGCGGACCATTGCCCGTTCGGCCACCTACCAGCGCAGCCACGCGGCCAATCGCTGGAACGAGGATGACACCGAGAACTTCTCGCACTTCCTGCCCCGCCGGCTGACGGCCGAGCAGTTGTTCGACGCCATCATGACGGCGGCGGGCAGCCCGGTTTCGATTCCGGGAGTCCCCCCCGGCTTCCGCGCGACGCAGTTGCCCGATCCCAACATCCAGATTGGGTTCCTCGATATGTTCGGCCGGCCGGCCCGCGAGATTCCCTGCGAATGCGAACGGGCGGCCGACGTCAGCCTGTCGCAGACCCTCAACCTCATCAACGGGCCGACGGTTTCGGAAGCGATCATCCATCCCCAGGGGCTGATCTCCCGGCTGCGGGACGCCAAGGTCGACAATCTGGCCCTGGTACGCGAGATCTACCTCTCGGTTCTCAACCGTCCTCCCACGGAGGAAGAACTGAACCAGGGGGTCGGCTATCTCGTGGGTGTGGAACGGATCGAGGGAGCCCAGGACCTGATGTGGGCTTTGATGAACAGCCCGGCGTTTTTGTTCAACCGGTAGAGCCCTGAAGGAGAGCCCTGAGGAGTTCGAATCCCGTGCCAGGTCAGCTGCGATGCATGCTGGCCTGGCTGGGACCGACTGAATGGTTGAGGTGATCCTTTCGGCGAGGCGGGGGAGTGTGTTGGGGATGAGTCCCCGACATTGTCCCGACAAAGACAACCGGGGCGGTTGTGGCCGAAATCGACTGAGCACACTGTCGATGCACACTGTCGATCGGCTCCGGCCTGGATCACGACGAAACGTCGCGAGCCATCAGGTCTCCGCGGCTTCCGCAATCGCGTCACGGTGTGCCGACCGATTTCCATTCGGATCGCGTGGGCTGGTGCCAGATCGGGGCTCTGACCCCGCTGGTGAGTCGACCGGTTGGTCAGGGCTCACGACCGGTTGGCGTATTGATCGAGAGCCACCTGTTTCACCCCCCGCAGGTCCACCTTGCCGGTCCCCAGAATGGGAATCTCGGTCACCTCCAGGAAGCTGTCGCGGCCGGGGAGCCAGAGGTTGGGGAGTTCGGCCTTGGTCAACTGGGCGTACAACTCGTCGAGCGGCTGCCCCAGCGGCTTGTGAACCACCACCAACCGCTCCCCTTTGCGTTCATCCGGGACGGCGGTCACCACCAGCTTGAGTTCCTGCTCTTCACCCGGGGCATGGAGCAGCAGCGACCGCAGCACCTCTTCCACCCGGATGTGGGGGACCATCTCCCCGGCAATCTTCGAGAACCGGCTCGCCCGGTCGGTGATGGTGATGAACCCGTCGGTATCGACCTTCGCCACATCTCCGGTCGAGTACCAGCCCTCCTGCAGCACCTTGGATGTCAGGTCCGTCTTGTGCAGGTAGCCCTTCATGATGTGGGGGCCCTTGATCTGCAGCAGCCCCGGCTGGTCGAGCCCCAGCACCTCGCCCGTGTCCTGATCGAGCACCCGCACAATCGAGCCAGGAATCGGCCGCCCGACCGTCCCCTCTTTTGTCCCCACCTGCGTCACCACCGGCGAACGATGGTCGGGAACGTTGACGGCCGCGACGGGCGAAGTCTCGGTCGCCCCATATCCTTCGATGGGCCTCACGCCGAACTTCTCCTCGAATGCCGCCGCCAGGTCGAGCGGCATCTTCTCGGCTCCCACCACCACGATGTCGAGCGATTCCAGCTGCTCTTTGTCGCACCGTTTGATGTAGGTCCGCAAGAAGGTCGGGGTCGCCATCATGATGGTCCCCCGGTATTTCTTGCAGAGATCCCCCACGATCTTGGCGTCGAGGGGGTTGTAGTGATAGACCGCGCCCGCTTCGAGCACCAGCGGCATCCACATGGTGGCCATGTAGCCGAAGGAGTGAAAGAAGGGCAGAATGCCCAGCACCGTGTCGGACTTCTTGATCTGGATCAACTGACCCACCGCATCCACATTCGTGCCGATGTTGTGCTGGGTCAGCATCACTCCCTTGGGCTCGCCGGTGGAGCCGGAGGTGAAGATCACCGTCAGCAGGTCATCGGGCTGGATCTTCTGGAGGCCGAACAGCCGATCGAGAACAAACGCCGGGGTGGCATAGGCCTGAATTCCCGTCACAACTTTGTCGAGCAGGGTGATCTGGGGTCGCAGGTCTTCGAGGTAGACCATCTCGACGGGAAGTTCGAGCTTGAGTTTGGTGACGAACAGCCGGCTGGTCAGGACCCGCTTGATCGAGGCTTGCTCGAGGCACGACTCGAGCATCTGGCGCGAGGCGGTGTAGTTGAGGTTCACCGAGACCCGGCCCAGCAGCGCGAGGGCGGCGTTGACGACCGCGCCGCCGACCGAAGGGGGCAGCAGCACTCCCACGAAGCGTTCGTCGGGTTTGAGCAGCCGCGTCGCCAGCAGCCGGCGGAAAATCAGCGTCCGAAGCAGCAACTGCATCCCCGTCACTTCCTGATTGGAAGAATCGGCCAGCTTTCTCCGCCCCCGAGC
>Ga0315903_10012237_pt1 | contig 10030 bp, 12 predicted proteins | sample LakEriMetagenome_7_FD_203524 | JGI IMG/M metagenome (GOLD analysis project Ga0315903, IMG submission 203524) | Freshwater fungal communities from buoy surface, Lake Erie, Ohio, United States - Buoy 2 MA119 | ecosystem: Environmental > Aquatic > Freshwater > Lake | place: USA: Lake Erie, Ohio... | reverse complement strand
ATACGGTCCTGAATGTCCTTCATTTGTGTCTTGAGTTGATCACCCAAAACCACTAGTTCCTCTAACTTGTCCACGCCTCTAAAGACCTTGCGTAGACCCTTCCAAACCTTGCCTACTCCAATGCCAATGGCTGTAATGGCACCAATGACAGCAGCGACAAAGAACAACGTGTCTGTGTTCTCTGTGGCTGCCAGAACAAAGGGTGCTGCCGTAAGCCATGCGCCTACAACAGTCATGCCAACTACTGCCTCTCCACTATCGTTCATCCTTAGGCCACCTCAGCAGTAGCCTGAAATGCCACAGTGTCACCGTTAGCCCAAGTAAACGGAGTGCTGCCACCTACTGCGTTACCGTCCTGATCGCTCAAGGAGACGTAGGTTGTTGATGAGTGGTAAACGTCTCTCATCCTTCTTGCTGCTGCGGAAGTGTCGTACAGCGATCCATTACCAAGGCCGCCTCCTGCTCCTGCCAGGACTCCCGCTGTCGTAACGGGTGTATCCCAACGCCACGCGCCAGAGCCATAGGTAGTAGTGCTTCCCATCGTCAAGTGAACCCTCCAAATAACGCTCTTACCCTGCAATAGGTAAGCGCCTGTGAGTGTTCCGTTGCCTAGGGAAGGGCTGGTTCCGCTACTCGTCCAGGTAGGTGTAAATGTCTGCCATGCCGTGTTGTACGTCAGCCAAGCATTGCTGCTGTTCCTCACGTAAACGTCACCGTTGGTTGTGTTGTATGCCTGCTTAACGGACGTTGAAAGAGCGTCCCTCTCCGTAGTGTTCAGAACCTTGATTACTGCTTGGTTCATTAGGTAGTTGTTCACATCAGAGGCAGTTAGTACCTCGTAGTCAGCGAACGTCTTAATTTGTGCTGTCATTCTGTCATGCCTCCTTTGTAATAACCCTTAGGTTTGTGTCCCATGTGAATGGGTCAATAGTGTGTTCAATTTCTGTGACTCGTAGCGTGTCTGTAATGGTTCCCGCCTCTGTGTGATACTCGGCGGAAACAACGTCAAAGACTTCTACTGTTGGTGCCCACCAAGGGATGTAGTCACGCTTCACCCTTAGGGAATCAATGTTGAGCGTTGGCTCAGAGTGCCCCGCTAGGAGGGACGCTGCGAAAGCGTCAACCTCTCCTGACGTAGCAAAGTTGGTAGTAATGGTTGCTGTAATCGGTCCCCATGTAGCAACGCTAGTTAGGTCCTCGTAAGGCCCATACGTTGTAGAGCCTGAGCCTGTTTCGTTGACGATGAATACCTGATTAACCTGCTCGCTGCTGTCGTAGGACGCGCCAATGTCTGAGTAGCAAGCGTGTGTGCTGTCCTCTACATGAGTGTCAGAGAATGCGATTACTGCTGTGGTTCCAGGTACGTCAGGCTCACCAAAGACTTGAAGCACGTTCTGTCTGTCTACCCATGCCACGCCTTGCTCTGTGGTCAAAGCCATTTCAAGGGCTGCTGCTGCTGTGCCCTGAACCGTGTTGGCTGCAAGAGACGTAGGAGAGGTTGAGGTCAGGTTGAAGGGCTGCCCAATGCTGCTTGCAATGGTCTGAGCCCTTGTGGTGAACGACTCTGCTACGCCTCCGTCAACGCTCTTGTTGGCAAGGTCCTTAACAAGGTCAGCACACTCAATAGAGACAGTGGTTCTGTCCTTGCCGTAGTTGCTTACTGCCCTGCCTACCTGCCCTTGGTAAATGGTTTCCCATGTGGAATCAACGTAGGCCCTAATGCGTAGCCTGACGCCTGGACGAATGTTCCCGTTGGTCTTGGGGTCTAGTTCAATTCCCGTGGCAGTGATGCTTGCTGTACCTGCCTCTAGGGAAGGTGTGCCGTTCCTGAGCGTGATGCCCCTACGGATACCTACAGAGGTCACGTTGCAGGCGTAGTCAGTCCACACCGAACCAGGAGAGGGGTTCCCTGTCAGCCTTGCTTGAGTCAACTTGCTAGTAGTCAGAACAAAGCCTGTGGTAGGTGCTAGTTGGTTGCTGCCTAGGTTGTCTCGCGTCAGTTCTAGGAACGTCTCAGGAGCCTCGTCAACTTCTACCTTGAGTAGGTCCGTGATCATCCACGCCACCCATTACCACTGACACGCTCATAGTCCTTGATTGCTGTTACTACCCTCCTGCCAACGTCTGCCGATGTATCAAGGCTGTTGACAGTGATGTTGTAAGTGATGCTGCTACCTGATGCCCCCGCTAGAGCGACACCTGATGTATTCATGGACAGCGTTGGTTCAAAGTTCCCTGAGACTGTCTTAGCAAGGTTGAGAGTTGCAGCCCTAACCTCCTTGGTCTGCTCAAGACCAATTGCAAGACCCTTGGCTACGTTCTTACCAAAGCCCTTGAACACCCTTGACGGGCTGTTGATACCAAGCAACTTCTTGACAGGTCCTGGTACATGCTCATTGATGAATGACGTTACCTTGTCCTTGAGGAAGGACCCTAGGCTCTTAATGCCGTTCCAGAGGCCCGTAACAATGTCCTTGCCTGCGTTGAACAGCAACGTAGGAGCGTTCTTAAAGGCGTCCGTAACTGTCGTGATGATCCCTGAAAACTTGCTGCTCATGCTTGTGATGAAACCCTTAACCTTGTCAAAGGCTGTCTTAACAGCATTCCAGAACGTGCTAAGAACAGTCCCTACAGCGTTGAATACAAACTTGGCTACTGCTAGCCACGCCTTGATGTATGCGCCAATGATGGTGAACACAACGCCAATGACCTTCTTGCCTACCTCAAAAGCAACCTTGATACCTGCCCAAACCTTCTGTACAACGTCCCTAAAGCCCTGGAATTTCTTGTAGGCAATGAAAATGGCTGCAACTACAGCAACAATGGCAATGATGATGATGCCCAATGGGTTGAGACTCATCACAACGTTGAGTGCTGTTTGAACGATTGTCCACACCTTGATTGCTGCTACAAGGGTTGCGATGAACCCAACTAGAGGAACGATTACGTCTGAGTTCCTGCCTAGGAACCCAATGACCTTCTCAAGGATGGGTACAAGGGTTGTGGTGGCAAAGTTCGCTAGTTTCTCAACGATGGGAAGCAGCAAGGTTCCGATTGATTCAACGATGTTCCCAAAGGCAACCTGCAACTTCTGTAGTGCTGGTGCCTGTGCTTCTGCTGAACCCTTCACCTTCTTTTCACCAATACCCATTAGGTAGTTGATGGACTCCTGCTCCTTGCCCTGGTCCTTCAAGGACTGAGCGTGCTTCAACTGCTCATTGGTAAGGCCAGGAATCAACTTCTTGAGTCCCGCCATGTTCTTAGAGGAACCTGACAGAGCCTTAGCCAACTTTGCAGAGTTACCTTCTGCGTTACCGATACCTGCCGCTGCGAGGTCATGGGCTAGAGCAACTGTGCGTGTTGCGTTGCCGTTCTCTGCCATCAACTTGTTAGAGGTCACAAGCCTGTTGGCTTGCTTCTGTAGTTCCTCATCATCGACACCGATAGCAGCAGAGAGTTTGTCAACCTGCTTGGCATTGATTTCAGCCTGCTTGCCTAGACCCTTCCAGACACGCTCTGTTTCCTTACCAACCTTGGCTGCCTCTGATGCCTCACTGATAGCACCCTTAAGGAATGAACCAGCAGCAAGCAAGCCTCCTGCAACTGCAAGGCCCTTAAAGGCACCTGAAACACCCTTGGTCTTTTTGTCAACCTTGCCAAGTTCCTTGTTCATCGTGCCAACGCCTCTAGTTACGTCCTTGCTGTCTAGTAGCGCCTTAATGGAAATAATGCTGCTCACTGCTGTTCACCTACCTTCTATTGTTCTTGTTTGCCTGTGTGATAAATGCTGCTCTTTCCTCTAGCGTCAGTCCCCAATACTCAGAGGGCTGTACGCCTGTTGCTAAGCAGAAAGAGGCTAAATCCTTAGCACTCTCTGCCCTTAGTCTTTTGGGGTTTCGTCTGCGTCCCCGATGAGTTCCATAACCTCACCAAAGGTCAGGTTCTCTGCGTCAAGGAGTGTGAAAGCAGGGTCATCCTGCTTCTTGATGACGTATGCCATAGCAATCAGGAGGTCACCCTTAGGTGATTCCTCGTCCCCAATGGCACCAATGCTGGTTCCACTGATCGTTTCAATTTCCCTAACGTCCTTCAACTTAAGTGTGTTAAAATCCATGTTCTTGTCTCCCTTAGTTTGTTTTGTTGTCTAGTCCAGCGTTCTTAATCGCTTTCTCCAGGCCCTTCTGATACGCAAGGACTACTTCTGTACGCCTTGCGTCTACTGCCTCGTAAAGGAATGGCTGCGGCTCAATTTCCCTAGCAGGCCAACCAAAGTGAATGATTGCTGCATACGGGACCTTCTTGCCACCGGCCTTAACTACTACTCCGTTTACTGTCTTACCGGCCCTCGTGCTGTTAGCAAGAGCGCCTGTGCGTATTGGGGCAAGGGTCTTTGCCGTTGCAGTGATAATTTGCCCTGCTTGGAAAGAAGCATCCTTCAAGTCTGCTGCCTCAACACCTAGGTTCTTTAGGTTCCTAGTTGTCTCTTTCAGCCCCTCAACCTCAATACGTGACTTACTCATCAGGCAGTGATTTTGGTTGGCTCTGCGTCACATAGAATTTCAACATTGAATGTGTACGTAGTGTCAGCCTCTCCACCGATGTTTGGCTTACCTGGGAGCGTTGCCGTTCCCGTAAAGTGCGGCTGAGTTGTGGTTGCAGTCGCGTTACCGTGTGGCGCGTAAATGAAAGCAACACCTGCTGTACCTGCGGAGGTCCATAGGTAGTTCCACAGGGAGCCTGCGGCTGTTGACTGGATAGCCTCAACCTCAAACTTCCACTGCTTTACACCTGTACCGACCTCGCAAAACGTCACAGTGTCGTTGTCTGCGTCATCACTGGTTAGTTCAATGCTGGTGCAGTCGATTGAGTAATCAGTTGCAGCCAACTTGAATAGTCCAGCCTTACCCTTAATGCGTGTTGATGCACTAGGCATGTTAGTTTCCTCCTATCGTTGTTTGAATTGTTGTGTTTAGGTCTACTGCTAGGTATGTAGCGTTGTTGGCTGTCAGCATGTAGGGCTGTCCAACCTCGCTAACGTCAAGGACGTTTAAGGCGTCCTCAATAAGTTGGTCAAGAGCGTTTGTTGCAATGCTGTTCTCAGCAGTTGCAGCAATCAGGGTGACTACAAGGTTTACCGACCATTCAACGTAGGTTCTGCCTGCCTCTAGGTAGGGAGAACGTGCGCTGATGATTGCCACAGGAGGCACAATCCTTTTGGGAATGTGGTCTGAGGCCTTGAAACCTGCTGTTGTCAGGTCCTCTGCTAGGTCAATGCGTACCTGTGTAATTGCGTTGGTCACAGGGGAAGCACCCACTTAGAGAGCAAGGCGTAAGCAGCAACCATTGGGTCCCTGTTGATCCTGATAGGGGCACCATCGAACGTTGCAAACTGAGCGATTCCCTGAGGGGCAGAACGTCTGTGGAACAGTTCGCTACCTACCTCTAGTACCGCCCTGTTACGGACCTGAGCAGGCACATCAGCAGAACCAATAAAGGAATCCACCATTACTTGTGCCTCATCCCAACAGGACGTAACAAAGTCAACGTCCTCAGGGGATGCCCCTACATAGGTACTCAGGTCCGTAGCGTTCATCAGGCAGTCACATCAATGACTGAAATGCCCTTAGGCGTTGGGATCGCAAAGGCTGCGTAACCGTAAACGCTGAAATCGCGTGTCAACTTAGTGACATCCTCGGCAGCCAACTGTAGTGGCGCACCTGCGGATTCGTAGGTTACAAAAGCCTCCTTAGAAGCAACGTACATACTCTTAACTGGCAGTGTCGTATCCAGAACAATCGGAATACCCATGAAGTTTGCACTTAGGGAAGCAACGTTGGCTGCACCTAGGTTGTTACTTGGGTTTCCTGCTGCAATGACAGGACGGTTTGAACCATCCAACTTGCCAACAATGTCCTTGTAAACGTCTGTTGAGACAAGAACGAAGTCAGCGTTCAGACCGCTGTTCTCGTAAATTTCAGCACAAGCCTCAACTACGGCAGACACGTAGACAGCAATGGTCTGAGCAGAAGCATCAGCAGCGTTGTAGTTGGCATTGCCTGCTACAAGGGCTGTGCGTGCTGCGGCATTGGTTGCCTTTGCGTATCCAAGAGCCATTGCCTTGAATGCAGTGTCAAGGTACTGAACGGTAGAACGCTCGATTACCTGACGGCTCATGCTTGTGTAACCACCGTAGGTAGCAACAGCAGCAGTAGCGGAACCAAGGGTCAGTTCACCGTAGGTGAGTGCATCGCCCTGAGCAGCCTGAGCAGCAGTTGCAACAGTGTTGGTGGTGACTACTGGGTACTCAACGTTGAGTCCTGAGCCAGGTAGTGCGGAAGTGCTAAAGGCGTTGATCGTAGGACGGCCAAGAGCAACCAGACGGTAAACGTCCGATACCCAAGCATCCTTAACAACGCTGTCTGCTGTGTTAGCAAAGGCACGGTAGAGCGCCTCAGCGTTCTCGTCTCCCCTTGCAGTTGCCTGTACGTAGTCTCCGAAGGAGCGGAACGTAGGCAGTGTGGTTGCAGCACCCTGAGTCGTAACAACGTCAAACTTGCGCTCTAGGTTGTCCACGGCCTCACGTAGGTCTGCAACGTCATTGGAATTGGTTTCCATAGTTGTTTCCTCCATGTTTTCTGTGTTTTCGTTTCTCACCGATAGAACGTCGGCTGCGTTGTAGGCAGGGAAGGCAACAACGGAAACCTCTTTAAGGTCTACCTCTGTGCGTACGAATACGCCTTCCCTTTCCTCAGTAGTGACAGGCACAAAGCCGACACTAAACTTGTTTAGAACACCGTCCTTAAGAAGTGTTCTGACCTCATCGCCCTTAGGGGTTTCACTGATACGGGCCTCAATAAGAAATCCGTCCTCTGTGTCCTCACCCTTGGTAACAAGACCGATAGGTTCTGAGTGTCCGTAGAACAACTTGACGTTCTCAATGCTGCGGATTGCACCACTGTCAAACGACTCCTTGATTCCACCAACCTCAATGACTTGATTAAATGGAACCGCGATACCGGACACCGTGCGTGCCTCGGCGTCTACGGCTCTTACTTCAAACTCGCGTGTTTCCATGTTTCCTCCTGTGTTCATACGGGGGCACCATCCACTACTTGTGGTGCTGCTCCTGTAAGTCCTTCACTCGCGCGTACCTCGTCAGTGGACATAAAGCCCTTGTCAATGCCAATGGCATAGGCCGCGTAGCGTGCTGCTGTATCGGTACGTAGGAGAGCGTCAGCCTTGAAACGGACTGTCTGCCCTCTAGGGATTAGGTCTGATAGAGCAGACTCGATTTCCACTAGGTACTGACTCAAGGTGTACTTGAGGTATGCAGCGTCGATTGATTCTGTAGTGGAATACGTCAGAGACGTTCCTTCACTAGCAGAGGTTAAATAAAGTCCTGGGATGCCAAACATGCGTGCAACCTGATTGACAGAGAAGTTGCTTACCTCAATAAAGAGAGCATCCTTGGGGCTGATCAGAGTAGGTGAGTAAGTGACACCTGAACCAAGGACAGCAACGGTCCTGTCTGCCTGTAGTTGTAGCCAACGGTCCCTGTACTGCTCTGCAAGTTCCTGGTTAAGCATTTGGTCACTAGACAGAACACCTGTAGGGACACCTGAGTTCACAAACCAATTTGCTTGGTAGTCCCTCAGTCCTAGTTGTCCCTCTAGTTCCTGCCTCGCTGCCTGAATCGGTCCTAGTCCGTAGAGGCTGCCAGGAACCCTGAGCAACTTAAGGTGCTTGATTTGGTCACGCCTGTAGGTCTTGTCTCCGTATTGGTAAGTGATTACCCCTGAGTCACTGACCTTGACAGCAACACCGTTTGGGTTGAGTACCTGAGCGTTGTTGACCTGTCCCCTGTCGTTCTTGTTCAGCAGCCAATAGGCATTGCCGTTCATGGCAAGAGAGGTGACAGTCATTGAAATGAATGCGTGGGAGGCCTCGTTAACGTCAGGCTTTGTGATAATCGCGGGAGCCTGTAGAGGCTCTGAACCGCGAAATACTCCCACTGGCAGTTGTGACACCGACGTTGAGAGGATGCTTACACTGCGATAGACAGCCGCGATTGAAAGGGCTGTCTCAGTCGTTAGTGTCGTCTCCGACCTAACGGGAGGAACACTAGCACTTACCGCCCTAGTTTCTGGTTCCTCATTCTTAGTCTTACGATTGAATAGTCCCATAGTGTTATACCTATTGTACCTCCGTCTTTTCTTAGTGTTGTTCGCTAAAAGACCTGTACAGTTTCCCTTTCTGTTGTTTCTGCCGCATAGACAGCAAAGGTTGTAGCCATGACAGCATCGATTTCTGTAGTGCTGTGTCTACGACTGATACGCCATGCCTCCCCTACTGCCTTGCGTACAGCCTTAGTGTTCTGAATGTTCACCAAGGGATCGTTAGCGTGACTAATCAATCCCTGTAGAACCTTGCTGTAGGTCATGCTCCCTGCGGCACAAACGTCCTTAAGCGTGTACGTCTTGACACGTAGGCCACGCTTTCTCAATTCCTCTGCCAGCCCGTTAAGAACAAAGTTGTCCATGACGTAGGCCTCAGGCTGATGCTGCGAAAGAGTGATGCACGCCTCTACCAATTGCTCCTGTGTTGGGTTGGTGAAAGAGGCCACTAGTTCTGTGTGGGTTACGTCCCCTGTTTTCCTTGCAGCAACAATGCTTGCGTAGGACCAGTCAGGGGTTCTGTCGATAGCAAAGAACGTCTCAGGACCAAGGGGTAATGCCTCACCAGCACACTTAGTCCATGCGTCGATGGGAACCCAAGTGTTAGTGGCAGAGACAAATTGATTCAGCCTGTAGCGCCTAGCGTCAGACTCAGGCATGGTGGCTAGTTCGTTCTTGACGTTGCTCCAAGAAAGGTGACCTTCCCTGAGAGCAGGGTTGGCTTGCTTCACTGCCTCTTGGTCGTCAAGGGTGCATCCCTCAGGAGCCTCCCAAATGAACGCTCCAAAACGCTCTAGCGTCTCGTCCCCATCAATGGCTGCTACTGCTGTCTCGTATAGGTGAATCAGAAGGCTGCTGTTGTCATCCCCTGCCGTGGTGATTCCAAAGAGCATCCCGTCCTTACGTGTGGCAGAACCCAAGGCCATTGCTGTCCAAACCGTGTCCTTGGAAACGTGCAACTCGTCAAAGACAACGAGGGATGGGTGCAAGCCCTGCAACGTAGAAGCGTTGGCTGCTACAGCCTTGTAGGAGCCCTCACGACCGCTGAGGTAAATACCTCGCGTGTCAGTGGCTCTCATCATTCGTCGCTTGAGAGCAGGAGTGTTGTTGATTTGGTAGAGCAAGCGTCTATAGACAATGCGTGCCTGCTCTGCCGATGCAGCAACAGACAGGACCTCAGGAGCAGGGTCGTGTAAGAGCATTCCGTAGAGAGCCATGAGAGCGCCTAGAACACTCTTGCCCTGCTTCCTAGGAACGCTAACTAGAACCTGCTTGTACCTCAGTCGTCCTGCTAGTTCAGGGTCTGGGTGATCCTCTGGGTATCGCTCAAGCACACGCCTGAGCAAGTCCTTCTGCCAGTCATGCAGACGTAGGGGCTTGTAGTCGTCCTCAGGAATTCGCCATACCTGCTCTGCCAACCTGATCAGCAAGTCCCCATCAGTAGGGAAGTCCTCTGACAGCGGAGGGGTAAAGCGTGTGGCAGAACAATCAGACATGCTGCTCTTGTAGGAGGGCCTCTAACTCGTCCACCGTTTCCTCTACCTTGACCTCAGGCTTGAGTTCCAAGAGGTACTTGTACGTCTTGTTCATTTCAGTAAGCGTTGCTGCTCTGAATGTTTCGTCTAGAGCATCGGCGCAAGCCCACAGTCCTGCAATCATCGGTGCATGTTCCTTAGCGTCTAGCCATTCAGCCTCTGCAAGGAATGTCTCTACAGCCTCGTTAAACGTCTGTACCTTCTTGCTATCCGTCATACCTAAATGTTCCTGCTTTCCTGTTTAATGTTTTGGTCTTGCACTCGTTCTCACCCTTACCCCTGGAATGTTCACAGAAACCTGCTGTGTTTTGATCAGAAAGG
>Ga0315903_10012235_pt1 | contig 10031 bp, 10 predicted proteins | sample LakEriMetagenome_7_FD_203524 | JGI IMG/M metagenome (GOLD analysis project Ga0315903, IMG submission 203524) | Freshwater fungal communities from buoy surface, Lake Erie, Ohio, United States - Buoy 2 MA119 | ecosystem: Environmental > Aquatic > Freshwater > Lake | place: USA: Lake Erie, Ohio... | reverse complement strand
GCCACTGGAAGTGATGAGCGAAGAAGTGGTGGCCGAGGTGCTGCAGCGCTCACCGAACGACCGCCACCCGATTGCCGAGCGCGAACGCTTGTATTTCGAGGCCATGATGCGGGTGCTGGACCGGGTCAATCCGGGGTATGCGGACTGAACAGCCTCACAGCTTGGCCACCACATCTGCATTCGCCTGTGCCAAGGCTTTGAATGCATCTGACACGCGTGCATCAACGGCGACGCTTTGCCAAAACTGTTGCGCCAGTTGCTTCGCTTGCGGCCACACAGGCAAGGTATGGGAAGTCGGTTGTAATTTGCGGGAAGCAAAATCACGCTCAACCAATTCACCTTTCACAGGCGCATAAAACATCGGCAACATGTCGTAAGTGGGCGATAAGCGCCAATCGTCGTCCTCCAGCAAAAACGAAATATTTCCGTAATGCCTGTCGGTATTGGCAATCAACAAGCCGTAGGCTTCCAGCAATTGCAGTTGCTGAGCATCTTGCGAGGTCATCAATTGGCGCGCCGACATACGCTGTGCTGTAGCCGACCAGTTATCCATTTCACCCACATACTGCGCGTCATACGCCAGCAGCGACACCATGCCGATACGTCCTTTTTCTGTTCTGTCAAATCGCTTGGACTGCAAAAATACACGCCCGCCTGCGATCACAATCTGCGACTCAGCGGCCGGCAATCCCGCTGCCGCCAAGGTCCGCAACGCAAGGTGCTCGCACACCAGCAAATCCCGACTGCGTTGATCCCCGGGCGCATCGCCCGAGGGGGAAAACTTGACCAACATGGCCTGTCCATTAATCAGGGCGGAGAACTTCGGCTGTTCACCCCCCGCAGATGAACCCGGTTGCGCGCCTTGCATGGCGAGCATGGCCAGTTTGGGATAGTCCACCTCGGGGTCTTGCACGACGGCAATTTGTCTGACCCCGCTGAGATAGCGGGCCAAGGCTTGCTCGCCCACGATCAAATTGCCCGGAAAATCGTCCCCGGCCAGCACCATGGCTTTGAGCGCATGATCATCATTCCAATGGCGCAAATCGACGGGCAAAGACAACTCGGGGTGGTTTTGCACAAAGGTCTGACCCATGAAGCCTTGCGGTCGCATGTCATCCAAAAACCAAGGCAAGCCATCGTGTAATTGGGTCAGACCGTCGGCTTCGTTGACCCAGAAACGCCCGCCCGAAAGCGCCACCATATTGGCAAATGGACTGACACGCCCTTGCGTATCCACACGAACAATGCCAATTTGCGAGCCCACGCCTTCAATATGGCGCGGCAACAAGTATTGCTGCGACCGCGCAGCGCCGACTTTGAGCAATCGGCCTTGCTTGATCAGCGCAGCCAAGGCGCGGGACACCGTTGGCTGACTGAGACCCAAACGGGTTTGCAACTCTGTGCTGGTGCCTACACCACCCACTTGGTACAGCACCTGCAGTACACGCTCAGCCGAGTCGGAAAGACTGTCCATTGAATAGATATATGAATAGATAAAATTTACATTTTACCAATATTTTCAATGGCTTACGAATTTTTATGACTAGTTAAATGCTAACGTTCTACCCTTGGCGTTTAACTACTTAATAATACATCTAGGGCATGAAATTTTTATTTTTATTTTTATTTTTATTTTTATTTTTTAATTATTTTGTTGGATTAATTTTATTTAAAGTATTATTAATAGGTATTTATTTTAAATTTATGTTTTCTTAAATATTTATAATATACAAATGTATTCAAATGAAATACATATTGACTTGAGAATATTCAAAACGCATAATTTCAAAATAATTTTTTTGAGTATTAAACAATGAAGTCAATATTAGTTCGTTCTATTTATGTATTCTTGCTTAGTTTTTTTTCCTTCTCAGCATACGCAATTGATGGCTCTGATATCAGAATAATGGTGCTTCAAGACGATTCTGATGATGATGCAAATTGTGTCAGCTATAGAAACGCAGCTGGTAAACAAGCCGCACAAAAAATTGGCGAGCAATTTAACCGCTACGGTTATACCGTTGTGCCAAGGGAAAGTCTTGCTGCCGAATTACGCTTTGATTTAAATAGCCCCTTAGACAAGGCTCAGTTAATTAGTCTTGCAAAAAAGGCAAAGAGTAGTGGCCGAGCTGAGTTTGACGTTCAAGCACTGGTTATCTACAAAATTCTTTGTGATGCAAATTCAGATTCTGTTGCTACCACTGTAGACGCTGACATATCAGGTTCTGTTTATGACACAGAAGCCAGAAGAGAATTAGGTGATTTTGGCCCGATTGAAAAATCTTTTGCAATGCCGCCAAAGTGTGATGCACGATGTATCACTATGGAATTACGCAAACACACCAGCGACATGGCAATTATTGTTGCCGACCAAGCACGTAACAAATTGGCGATGATAACCAAACAAGCCAAGCAGGATGGCAGCTCTAATCGAATCAATATTTTCAATGTGAGACTTGAAAATATGTCAAAAATGTCCACAAGGATCAGGTCTATTATGGAAAAAGAATTTCCTGGATCCAAAGGTATTACCTCTTTGTCAGGATCTGGAAATCTCATTAAATTCGGTTACAGATCGACCGCCAGTAGCGACAAAATACGAGACTGGCTGGAAATTGTGATTGAAGATTTAGGTTTGGAAAATATAAGTCTCAGCCTTGATGGTAATTTATTCACCATCAGAAACGATGGTCCTGACAATCCTCCACCCAAAAAAATAACTGAACGTATTTTTCAATAATATTTTGAGGTTTTATTCATGTATTCATCATTCAAAAAGTCATTTGTTTATGTATTGTTAATTTTGATCACTGCATGTGCCAGCACGAAGACTGATACCCAAAAAGCAATCAATTTGAAATCCAACGTCGTTGAGAGGAAAACTCCTGAAGAGGTTTCTCAACGTACCGTTAAAGATGATGAATTTAAAAACTATATGTTTCAACGGACAATAAAAATCCGCATCAGCAACGATACCAGCGCAAAAATCACCAAGCAAATTGATGAAGGAACCAAGTTGGTGGCTTTCATTGAACCTCTTGGAGACGGCTGGTTCTATTTTAAAAATAAAACTGGTGACAGTGGATTTTATTTTGGAAATGCAGCATTACTGGTGGGCAAGTGAAATTTAGCCGAATCGCTTTTTTTTTATTGTGCTCTTTGATTCAATTTAATCATGTATATGCAAATGATTTGAAAGAAATTGTATGGGATGGTTTTGCCTACCCCTACAGAACAGGTCAAGAAGCAAAATGCGATTCCAACTTGAATCCGATTTGTCTGATTTTGGAATCTGAAGCAGCCCATAGTGAATCAGGTTTTCAAAAGCGGTTTGCTGACAAAATCGCTGAAATTAATGACAATAAATATAAGATTACTTCAGAACGCCCAAAACAAGGTCAAGGTGATACGCTGCATTTGGCAGTTTCAGTCAGTCTTGAATGGCCTTTGAGTGGAACTGGAACCACAGATGAAGATTCTGTATATTTTTTATGCACTACTATTCTTTTTTACAAAAGTAGCACAACCCTGACACTTATCAATGCTCAGCCTCTATGTTTTATACAAAGTGGTTATAAGAAAAACAGTGGTGATGTGTTGCAATTTCTCAATAATATGCTTTATGCAAATAATTCACCCAAAGCAGTGACGATTGAAAAAAGACTATTGAGTGAAATTTCTGAGGTTATTAATACAAAACCTATTGACCTCAAACGCATTTCAATCAGATCAGTGAAAATGAATGAAGATGTATACAGGAACGAACCTGAAAAAAGACAACTGCTTAGAACATTTGTTGCTGAAAATTTAACCTCAAATATCTCCAAGGCATTGGGTAAGCCTGTCATTCCAGTTTCACTTAGAAACACGGGAAAAATTGAGCTGAGGTTTGCCAATCAATTAACGAGCACTACCATCGAATTACCTAAATCTTCAGATTACCTAGATATTGTCATTCAACCTTTTTCGAAAAAGGTAAATAAAGATGACTTGGGTTATAAATATGAAGTATTTTTTTCTATGCTCAAAATAACCCACCAGCAAAGTGAAATTAAGGGTAATGAAAATTATTTTTCTAATTTAAATTTATTCCTAAGTAGCGCACCTAGAAGAATCACGAAAGGTAATGAAAATGACCTTGAAGAATTGAAATACATCAATATTCTGCGCAGCTTGACAGATGATATTGCCAAACAGTTTGTCAAGCCAGATAAAAAGTGGTTAAAAGATCATCTACTTAGTTCTGATCCTAACACTGCATTTGAAGGTTTTAACAAACTTGCTACCGATTTAAATGCCAATTAATTTTTGAGGATTTTCAATGTTTAAAAAATATGTATTCATCTGTGCACTAATGTCAGCTCTGTCCTTTAAAGCGTATGCTTTAGAAAAGGAAGGTAAAGCTACCCTGCCTGTGAAAGGAACCCTCCTCTCAACAGTAACTGATAAGGAGCGCCTTGCAGCCCGTAAAGCTGCGTTGAATGATGCCTGGAAAAATTACATAAATGACTCAAATATCAACTCTATTTCAAGAGTTAAATCATTTGATGAAAACAAGGCTGAAGTTGAGCAGAAGTTAGATAAGTGTGTCACTGCTCCGACTGACTGCGAATTTTTCTCAAAGATTGACTTTGTGTCTGAAAAAGTCGATAAAGATCTTAAGACCATCACTGTTTATTTGATTGTCAATGTAAATGATCAGCGAATTACTGCCTTTTTAAATAGCAGAAGTGCTGCAGGTAAAAAAGGTGCAGAACCTGGAAGTTACTTCGCATTTCTTTTTTTACAACGCAATGTAATCATGAACAAGCAAAGTAACGAAGCAGGTAGCGATACGCAGGTTCGTGACAAAGCCAAGTTTGCTGGCGACAGTGCAGGCAGCAGAGATGCTGCAAATACAGTTAATCAATCCTTGGTTCAAGCTGGATTTCAATCTATGGACTTTAAGGACATTGCAGATGCCTGTAACAACACCAGTATTTACGATGAAGCTGTCGCCACTTATCAGCAAGAAGGCACGGTAAAAAACTTCGCTGACATGGCCAAGTTCATAAAGGCCTGCGGCAAAGAACAAGATATTGATTTTAAATATTTTGCTATTGCTGAAGCTGAATCAACAGCGCCAGTCAAAGATCGCGGTAAACAGGTCATTGTCACCAAACTCAGTATTCGACTCACTAGTATTGTTAAAGCCATTCCGCAAAATATTGCAGTTTCTATCCCGATGCAAATTGCTGGTGAAGGAACTGACTCAATCACAGCCACAAGCAATGGATTGATACAAGCTGGCACTGCTGCTGCCAGAGTAATTATTGACACTATGAACGAAAAAAAGCTGAAGTAATTAACATTTAAACAGGAGTTATCCATGCAGTACACACGAATTTCAAAAATATTTTTTATGGTTTTTATATTGCTTTCTTTTTCCGCATGTTCAATTTTTAGACCAAGTACCGCAAGTGGCGGTGATTCTGCTGAAACTCAGTCTTCTTCTACAAGCAAGGAAGCGAAAGGTACGGCTGATAAATCGCAGAAAAATCTTCAATCAAATATTTGCAAGGGAAAAATTGACCGTGACGGTGTCAGTAAGCTGACCGATTTTGTGGCTCAGCCCACGGCATTCTTTTGTAATATGGCAAACAAACAATTGTTGGCTTTAGAACATCAACACCGCGCTTTAGGAAATCTTGAAAAAGAAACCCAAGCTAAACAAGCTCGCGAAAAAATTTCCAATGGAACAATGGGTACAGGACTTCCTTTGGCAATTATGATTGCGCATACGCCTAGCGATGAAGAAAAAGCCTTGCAGCAAAAGTATCTAGAAGATGATGCAAGCGGTTCTAAAAAACGCGAAATGGAATTGGCCAGGTCAAAAATGATCGAAGCCAATAATGAATTCACCTTAGGTCTTGCTTCTATCTCCCTGCAGGTTGTAAATACTTATAAAACAGCCAAACGAGCAAGCAAAGAAGGCAATGGATTTGATAAAACCATGGCTGCATTACAAGTTGTAAAAGTGACGGCTGATCTTGCTCAAATTTCAGCGCTCTCAGGCGGTTTAAAACAAGCAAGCGTTCAGTGGGAAATCAATAATAAGCATTTAGAAAGAGTCGCTGGTTATGAGAACTATGCCTTTGCTGGGGATAAGCCAGACATCACCAAAATAAGCAGTGTAGAGTCAGAATAATTAACTGCTTGGTAATTTTAAAATGAACAAATCAATATCTCTGCTGGCTGTTTCCCTGTTGTCTTGCCTGGTCGTGGAAGCACATGCTCAAAATTTGGCTGCAGCATCACGACAAGTACTCAGCCTACCTCGTGATGTTGTAACTGTCGCAGTATGGCCAGTGGATATGAACTCTGGCAATTTGCCTCAAATGACAGCAGATGCATTGTCAGACCAAATTGAGCAGCAGGTAAGCCGGAAGGCATTGGAATTGAAACTGAAAGTGGTTAGCCGAAGACAGCTTGCCTCAGTGCTCAAAGAATTGAAACTGAGCTCGGCTGATCTTCAGAGTTTTGATGCCATCGCCAAGTCTAAAGGTATTGATGCGATTGTTGTTCCTTCCGTCAGTATGGTTAAGTCTACGTGTATGAACATCACACTGAAGGCGTTAGGTACGTCTGAAGCTAATAAAGCTGAGGTTCTGTCTTCTGCTAAACCATTTAAGGTGGGTATCGACAAAGAAGACTTGGACTTCGACGGCTGCAACTAGCTTTATTTATAGGTTGCCACCATGACAACCTTACCTAACATTTTTTGATAGAGATTTTCAATTGTATGTTGTGTACTGTTCTTGGCAGCAGGATCTATTTTGGTGTTAGCTTCAGAAGGCATGCGGTCAACATGTATGGCGAAATTAACGTCTTCAGGCAAAAAGCCTTCCTTTTCTTGAATTCTGAGTAAGTCTAATTTCCCGACGGTTATTCCAACCACATTCCCTGACATGTCAAATACTGGCCCGCCGGAACTGCCTTTATTTATCTTTGCTGTAAGTTGGAATGTGCCTTTATTTTCTTTTATGCCAGTTTCTTTTGACACAATTCCATTTGTCAAAGACGGGGACGATTCGCCTAAGATGTACCAAAGCGGATAGCCCATGGTCACTACAGCTGTACCTACGGTTGGCTTACTGTATTCAGTGTCTTTGATAGATCGTTCGGCGGGAAGACTGGTTTCCAATTCCAAAATAGCAATATCATCAATTTCTGATTTGAAAAAAACTTTTGCTTTGATAATTTCTCCGAAACCTGTTCTGATTGCAAATTCTTTCCCACCCTCAATGACATGCCGATTGGTCACAATTTTTTTGCCAGAATCAATAACAAAACCACTGCCGCCATAGATAGATACACCATTAGGAAAGGGAAATTTGTTATTTTCTTTGGTGATGTCAGAAATTAAATCTGATTTTGGCCGTGGCGTGATGACTGCGGCTGATGGCGCGCCATTCTGTTTAAATTCCAACCATGACAAAGTAACATCTCTATCAAATTTTTGACTTTTAATGTCATACAGCTCGGCAGCTTTTTTCATTAAATTAAAACTCAACGCACTGTTTCCATTACTATATTCAAGGTCTGCAAGATATTCATAAACTTCAGGTGCCTCGTATTGCTTTTGTAAAAAATCGTTCAACAGATTATTTGCCTCCTTTATTTCACCTGCGCTGACCATGAACTTAGCCGCGGCTACAGTATGTCTGGGCGAATTAAATTTTGAACGGATGATTGAAGTAATTCTTTGCTTGGATAAGTCTGTTTTACCTAAAGACATATCAGATAGCGCCAATAATAAATCAGGATCGCCAGCATTAGGATCAATTTTTTTCGCAGTTTCAGCATGCAACTTCAAGGCGGTGAAGCGTCCCAGCTTGAAATTTGTTCTGGCCAGTGCAATTTGAACTTTGTAACTTTCAGAAACAGCTGTATTGGCTTTTTGTAAATAGATCAGAGATTTCTCATAGGCACCTTTTTCATACAACAACTGCCCAGCGATTAAGTTGAAATAAAAATTATCCTCTGTGGTTTTTGGTTGAATGGACTCAATCAACTGAATCGACTCAGGGATACGTTTAGCTTCCAAAAAAATAGCGGCGCGCCTGAATAATTGTTCATTAGCTTCTGAGGCTTGTGCTGAATTCGCAAAGCAGGTAAGAAAGCAAATAATAAACGTTTGATATATGGTTGTGGAATTTTTCATTCAATTTTGAAACGTAATACTTTTTCACATTGCCTGGACTTATTGTCTTTGACCAATAGAGTGATTTTGTGATTGCCATTAGGAACATTTATATTGTTCAATATAAATCCTGATGCGGTCATTTTAGATTCCTTGAGCAACCTGTCTGTAATGTCAATATTTAAACTCCCATAAAAAGCTTTAAATGAAGAAATATCAATTGAACTGCCTTCAATAGATTTAAAAATTACTTCAACTGTGAATGGGTTTTTTACTGACTTATTGGCACTGTCCGGATTCAGCACAATAATTTCAGGACCCTTTCCGTCAGTTGAACTACCGGCTACATCAATAGTCCATGGCGCGTTTTCTGATTCAGTCACTTCTGTTTCAGTGACTAAGTTAAATGCAAATGTACTCTGCACATACATCATATTTATGCCAATTACAAAGAATAGAAAGTAATGCTTCATCATTTGATTCGATTCAAAATTTAATTATTGTCTGTTTGAATTAAAAATGCAATTTGCCTGTTTTTATGCGCTTACAAGTACTTTATATTAATTAATTATTATTTAATAAATACTATAAAAGTTGTGTTTATTTAATATGCAACGATGTGAATTCTATGGTTTTCTCCACCACCTGCCCCACCACCGCCGCCTGCGCAAACCCATGCCGCGCAAAAAGCGCCATGACATCGTCCACCGCGCTGGGGGCGCAACTGACCAACAAACCGCCGCTGGTTTGCGGGTCACTCAATAAAGCTTGATCGATGGCATCAAAACCGCTGGCGGGCAATCGCACGTCGGCACCGTATCCACTCCAGTTGCGCGCGGATGCCCCCGTGACATGGCCTTGTTCCGCCAATTCGCGCACGCCTTCAAGCAACGGCACGGCAGACCAATGTATCTGCACATCCATGCCCGAACCCCGCGCCAATTCCAGTGCATGTCCGGCCAAGCCAAAACCGGTCACATCGGTCATGGCGTGCACGCCTGCTAAGGCAGCCAAATCCACGCCCGGTGTGTTCAAACGGGTGGTCGTGGCGATCATTTGCGCATAGCCTTGGGCTGAGAGTTGTTCTTTTTTCAAAGCGGCAGACAACACGCCCACACCGATGGGTTTGCCCAGCACCAATACATCGCCAGCCTGCGCTGAGGCATTGCGCTTGATGCGGCTCGGGTGCGCCAAGCCCAACACCACCAAACCGTAAATCGGTTCTACCGAGTCGATGCTGTGGCCGCCCGCGACAGGAATGCCTGCGGCCTGACACACGCTTTGTCCACCGGCCAATATCTGGCCAATGGTGTCTGTGCTCAGCAGATTGATCGGCATGCCGACCAGCGCCAAAGCAAAAATAGGCGTACCTCCCATGGCGTAGACGTCGCTGATGGCATTGGTCGCGGCAATGCGGCCGAAGTCAAACGGGTCGTCCACCACCGGCATGAAAAAATCGGTGGTAGCAATCAAGGCTTGGTGCTCGTTGAGCAAATACACCGCCGCGTCGTCCGAGGTGTCGATGCCCACCAGCAACGCGGGTGGCAACGCAAAGCCTTTCATGTTGGAGAGGATGTCGCGCAACACGCCGGGCGCGATCTTGCAGCCACATCCGCCGCCGTGAGCCAAGGATGTCAATCGCGGTGTCGTGGTTGGGGAATCATGCATGCGGCAAATCTACCATGCAGTCCTGTCTTCTATGATCGACCTTGCCAGCTGCGTTGCCAACAGCATCGCGCCACCACAGGGAGTACCGGATTGGAAGTTTCATTTGTTGAAGAAATCAAATCGTTGCGGCTGGGCGATGGCGAACGTTTTCATGGCGAAGGTATTTTGGCGGTCACCAAAG
>Ga0315903_10012230_pt1 | contig 10032 bp, 4 predicted proteins | sample LakEriMetagenome_7_FD_203524 | JGI IMG/M metagenome (GOLD analysis project Ga0315903, IMG submission 203524) | Freshwater fungal communities from buoy surface, Lake Erie, Ohio, United States - Buoy 2 MA119 | ecosystem: Environmental > Aquatic > Freshwater > Lake | place: USA: Lake Erie, Ohio... | reverse complement strand
TCGCGAGCGCGAGGGGCCGGCCGTTCGCGCCGAGGACGGGGTTGCCGCGGGCGTCCCGCTGGAAGTTGCGCGTCGGGTCGGTCAGCGGCCCCTCGGCCTCGACGTTGGTCTGCTCGGCGCGCACCCCGCCGGTCAGCCGCAGGCGCCGTTCGAGGAGCGCGACATCCGCCCGCAGGTACGCGCTGGAGATGGTCTCCTGGGCGCGCTTGGAGGCGCTCACCGCGGACCGGTACTCCGCGTTCGCGTTGGGCGTGAAGTAGGCCGGGTTGGCCCGGTAGAGGTCGAGGACGGCCTCGCTGCTCGCCCACTGCACCCGGGGGAAGCCGAACGGGGCGAAACGGAGGGACGCCCGCGGGTCGACGAAGGGGCCGGCGTTGTCGTCGTTCGCCCCGGCCGTGGTGCTCGCGCGGCCGTCACGGCCGACAAAGGTGTAGCCCGCGTTGGTGCCGCGCAGGTCGCGGATGGACTGCCGCCGGTCGAGGCCCGCCTTGAGCGTCACCGGGAGGCGCCAGGGGAGGTCGCGCCGGACGTTGGCGTAGGCCGTGCGCTGCGTGTCGGAGTTGTGCTGCTCGCTGCCCGCGGTCGAGACCAGCGCGTAGTTGTCGAGCCGGTACGGGTCGACCGGCGTGCCGCCCGCGCCGTCCGTGACCGTGATCGCGCGCGGGCGGAGGTAGAAAATGTCGTCGAAGGCGACCGTCACGCCGGTGCGCTGGGCGGTGACGTTGTTGAAGAGGCCCCGGTCCATGTTGCGGAGGGTGTGCGTGGCGCGCGAGTGGCCGAAGCCCGCCTCGGCCTGCCAGACGGCGCCGCTGTGCCGCCAGACCACCGTGGGCATCAGGGTGCGGTTGTCGCGCGTCTGGCCGGTGTTCGCGAGGGTGAGCGAGCCGGCGCCGGGGCGGCCCCGCGTGGCGAACGGGGTGAAGGCGCCCGGGTCGGTGGCGTTGACGTTGAACGTGAGGTTGCGGCTCATGTTTGCGAAGGCGGTCGAGCTGAACTGGAAGCCGAGCGTGAGGCGGTCGCGCGGCGTGGGCCGGAAGTCGAGGGTGGCGCTGAACGAGTTGCGGGTGCTCTGCTTGGTGTTGTCGCGCACGAGGTAGCTCGAGAGGTACGGCCGGTCGGGGGTCGTGTGGGGAAAGGTGGTCCCGTTGGTGGCGGCGCCCGCCCCGCGCCAGGTGTTCTGCATGAAGTCCTGGTTCAGGTAGTTGGTGGAGGTCCCGGCCGACAGGGTGAAACCGAACCGCGGGCTCACCGGGCGGATGTAGGTGAAGTCGAGGCCCGGGTGGACCTTGCGCGTGTCGGCCCGCTGGGGGCCGGGCGTGCGGTGGAAGTCCCGCGCGTTGTCGCGCATCAGCAGGTACGCGTTCCAGTTCAGCACCGGGCGCGCGCGCTCGAACGCCCCGCGCGGGATCATGTTCACCGCCCCGGCCAGCGCGGCGCCCGGGTTGTCCGGCGTCGGCGAGAAGACCACCTCGACGCGCGCGAGGTTGTTGATCGAGAGCATATCGAGCGAGACGGACCGCGCGGTGCCGCCGCCGGGGTTGGCCGAGGCCACGCTGAAGCCGTCGATCGTCACCGGCACGTAGTCGGGCGGCACCCCGTTGATCGAGACGTTGCGGGCGAAGCCGCCGATGTTGTCCATCGAGACGCCGGGCAGGAACTTGATGAATTCGCCGACATTGCCCTCCGGCACGAAGCCCAGCTCGTCGGTCGCCACCACCGAGCGCAGGTTCGGCGCGTGGCGCTGCTCGTTGATGGCGATCGCCGCGCCGCTCATCTCCCGCGCGGCCGCGATGACGAACTGGTCGAGCTTCACCACGTTCCGCCCGCCGCCGGCCGCGGCCAGCGTGAGGGAGAGGTCGCGGCGCGCGACGGCGCCGGCGGCGACGGCCACCTCCTCGCCGGCGGGCACGAAACCCGAGTGGGCGACGCGCAGCCGGGCCGAGCCCGCGGGCACGCCGGTGATCCGGAAACGGCCGTCGGCGTCGGTGAACGTCTCGAGCCCGGTGCCCTCGACCGTGACCCGCGCCTGGGCGAGGTACTCGCCACCGGCCGGACTGAACACGCGGCCCTCGATGGTCCCGGTGTCCGCGGGGGCGGAGACGACGGAACACGGGAGGAGCAGGACAAACGGGAGCAGGCAGACGAGCCGCAGCAACGGGGAGGCAGGGAGGGGCATGGGGAGGGAAGAGGGACGGGCACGAAGGCGCGACGCGGGAACCGGCCGGAGGGCGGGAGTGGTTGCAGCGAATTCCCCACGCGAGGTCCAGACCGATCCCGGCGTGGGCGTGCGCCCGGCCGGGAGCGTGGGAGCGGCCCAGTCCCGGAGGAGAATCGTGGGGACCGGGTTCCTCGGGCGAAGGTCAGGGCCGGCGCGTGCCGGCCGCGTTCTTGCCGCCGGAAGCCTTGCCCGCGGGGGCCGGCAATTCCGGCCGGAGGTCCAGTTGCGCGCGGAGGTCGCGGACGACCTCCGGGTGCGCGGCGGCGTGGTTGCGGGTCTCGAGCGGATCGTTCGCGTAATCGAAGAGCTCGAACTGCGGGGAACCATCGGCGGCGCGGGCGGCGATCAGGCGCCAGCGTTCGGTGCGGATCGTGCGCTGGCCGTCGGTCCAGAAGCCGCGCGCGGGCTTGGCCGCTGGGGTGGCGGGGCGATCGAGCTGCGGCCGCAGGCTGCGGCCGTCGAGTCCGGCGGGAGCGGGCAGCCCGCAGAGATCGGTGAGCGTGGGAAAGAGGTCGATGGTCTCGACGAGCGCCGCGCTGCTGGCGCCGGGCTGGGCGAGGCCGGGGGCGCGGATCAGCAGCGGGGAACGGAGCGAGTGCTCGTAGAGGCAGTGTTTGCCCCAGATCGCGTGCTCGCCGAGGAGGAGCCCGTGGTCGCTCCACAGGACCACGATGGTGCGGCCCGCGGGGTCGAGGGCCTGGAGGGCGTCGAGCACGCGGCCGATCTGCGCGTCCACGTAGCTCACGCTCGCGGCGTAGGCGCGGCGGACCTCGCGGGCGTAGGCGGGATCGGTGTCGGGGTCGCGGCCGGCGTGGGCGTAGTTGCGGCGGAACTCGTTGCTGGGATGCCAGGTGGAGGGCCAGTCCGGCTTGGCGGCCGCGGCCGGGGCGAGCGCGGGGATCCGCTCCGGGTCGTGGAGATCGAAATACCGGCGCGGGGCGGCGAAGGGCAGGTGCGGCTTGAAGAAGCCGACGGCGAAGAACCAGGGTTCGCCGGAGGCGCCGAGCTCGCGGAGCCGCTGCACGGCCTCGTCGGCGACCCAGGCGTCCGGGTAGGCGGCGTCGGGGCCGGCGAAGGCCTCCAGCGGGGGCGTCTTCCCGGAGGTGCGGGGAACGCCGTTCGCGTAGGCGTGCATCATCTTCTCCGCCTCACCCCAGGGCGTCTGGGGAATCCAAGAGCGCGTCCACGCACCGGGGAGTTCCTCGGGGCCTTCGGCCCAGAGCCGGCCGGTGCGGCCGCCGGGGTGGTGCGTGATCTTGCCGAGGGCGTAGGTGCGGTAGCCGTGCCGCTGGAACCAGGCGGGCAGATTGGCGTCGCCCCAGGAGCCGTGCGTCGAGGCGATGCCGCCGTTGCCGACGTGGGCCGCCTCGCTCGGGTAGCGGCCGCGGAGGAGGGCGCAGCGCGAGGCGCCGCAGGTGGGCACCTGGACGTAATGGTGGGTGAAGACGCGGGCGCTGGCCGCGAGGGCGTCGAGCCGCGGCGTCCGGGCGTGCGCCACGCCCATCGCGCCGAGGTCGTTGCGCAGGTCATCCACGGCGATGAACAGGACGTTCGGGCGCGGGGCCGCCGCCGCGGCGTGGGCGGGCGCGGGCCACAGCGCGGCGCCGAGCACGGCGAGGACTAGGCGCCGGCCGAGCGCGCGGGCGGCGGGGGGCGCCGAGGGCGGGCGGCTCATTTGGCCCGTCCCTTCTGCTTCCGTTCCTCGACGTTCTTCGCGTGGCGGCCCGACTCGTCGCCGGTGTCCGGGATGCCTCCGGCGGGGTTAAGTTCCGCCAGGGCGGCCGCGAGGCGCCGGCGGGCGGCCAGTGCGGCGGGGGTCTCGGTGCCGGCGGGCACGGGCTTCTCGACAAAGGGAGCGTCGCTCATATCGAACAGCTCCCCGGCCTGATTCAGCTTCCAGCCCGCCTCGCGGACGTACCAGTTGCGCGCGAGCTGGTGGAACACCCACGTGCGCGGCCCGCCCTTTTCCCCGCGGAGCTGGGCGGCCAGGCTCCGGCCGTCGAGCACGGTGTTCGCCGGCAGCGGCGCGCCGGCGAGTTCGGCGAACGTGGGGAGGAAATCGCTCGAGTCGACGAGGTCGGCGGAGACCCGGCCGGCGGGCACCACGCCCGGCCAGCTGGCAATCAACGGCACGCGGCCTCCGCCCTCGAGCACCGAGCCCTTGGCCCCGGCCAACGGGCGGCCACCGATGGTGGCGCGTTCGGCGCGGCCGTTGGTCGTGCCGTTGTCACCGAAGAACAGGACGAGGGTCTTCTCGCGCAGCTGCAGCCGGTCCAGCTCCGCCATCAGTCGCCCGACGAGCTTGTCCATGTAGCGGACATTGTCCCCGTAGTGGTCCTTGCTGTCGGGGGCGCTGTCCGGGGTGGGCAGGATCTCGCCGTGGACGTGGGAGAGCGAGTAGTGGGCGTAGAACGGCCGGTCGCGGTGCCGCGTCATAAAGTCGACGAGGTGCTGGTGCATCAGGTCCGGCAGGTATTCCCGGTCGCGGAGCGGGCGGGTCTCGCCGTTGACCACGTAGGTCCGCACCTTTTCCTGCGTGTTCCAATAGGCGCCGCTGCCGGCGTAGCGCAGGTAATCGTCGAAGCCGAAGTCGGAGGGCTGTTGGGAGAACTGGCTCCACTTGCCGATCATCGTCGAGACGTAGCCGGCCGGCTTGAGGACGGTCGGGATGAGCTTCTCCTGGCGGGGCGAGATCTTGCCGACGGCGTCCTGGTTGGTGCCGCCCGTGCGGAAGCCGTAGCGGCCGGTGAGGATCTGGGCGCGCGAGGGTCCGCAGAGCGAGATCGTGAAGGCGTGGGTGTAGCGCGTGCCGCCGCGCGCGAGGGCGTCGAGGTTGGGCGTCCGGAAGTGGTCGGAGCCGTAGCACCCGACCTCCCCGATGCCGTAGTCATCCGCGAGAATGAAGATGAGGTTGGGCTTGGCGGCCGCGGGGGCGGCGGAGCGCGCTAGGGGCGGGAGCGCAAGCGCGAGGGCGCAAACGAGGAGGCGGAGGTGCATCGGGCGGGGGGGCGAAGGGCTCCGCGGAGCCTGAGGCGCCCGGGGGTCGCTGTATACGCGAAAAAACAGCGCCAACCGATCGTCGCGCCGGGGATTCCGGCGTTGGTGCCCAAGGGGGGACTCGAACCCCCATGCGGTTAAGCACAGGCTTCTGAGACCTGCGTGTCTACCAGTTCCACCACCTGGGCATCTGTCGCCCGCGTCACCGGTCGGACCGACGGCGCGGAGGGGAGGAAGTACGGGACGAATTTCCCCGACGGCAAGCAGAATTCTGGCCGCGGCGCGCGACCTTGCCTTCCCGCGTACCGCGGGCCCGCATCAGGGATGCGCCCCGCCGCCCTGCTCCTCGCCCTCCTCGCCGCCCTGCCCGCGGCCGCCGCCACCCCTTCGGCCCCCCTCCGCGTGATGGCCTTCAATATCCGCTACGGCACCGCGGCTGACGGCGACAACGCGTGGCCCCGCCGCACGGAACTGGTTTACGACGTGATCGCCCGCTTCCAGCCCGACCTGATCGGCTACCAGGAGGTGCTGGACTTCCAGTTCGATGCCCTCGCGGCCCGCTTCCCGGACCTCGCGAGCGAGGGCGTCGGGCGCGACGACGGCCGGCGCAAGGGCGAGTTCTCCTCGCTCGCCTACCGCCGAGACCGCTTCACCCGGGTCGCCGGTGGCACGTTCTGGCTCTCCACCACGCCCGACGTTTCCGGCAGCAAGTCCTGGGACGCCGCGCTGCCGCGCATCTGCACGTGGGTGCGCCTGCGCGAGACCGCCTCCGGCCGCGAGCTGGTGTTCGCCAACACCCACTTTGACCACCGCGGCCAGGTGGCCCGCCGCGAGGCGGCACGCGTGCTCTCGGAACGCCTTGGTCCGGTCGCCGCGGGCGTCCCGGCCGTGCTCACCGGGGATTTCAATATCACGGAGGACACGCCCGCCTTCCGCGTCCTGGTGGACCCGCCCGAGCCCTCCTGGGTGCGTTGGATCGACGCCTACCGCACGCTTCACCCGGAGCGTTCGCCCGACGAGGCCAGCTTCAACGGCTTCAAGGGCACGGTGCGCGGCAGCCGCATCGACTTTGTCCTGCATACGACGCACTTCCGCGCCACCGCCGCGGCCATCGACCGCCACCAGCGCGACGGGCGTTATCCCTCCGACCATTACCCCGTCAACGCCGTCCTCGCGTGGTAGGCGGGCGCTTCCCCGGTTGACGCCGCCCGGCGGGCGGGCGAGGAAGGGGGTGCCCCGCCTATGCGCTCCACCCCGCGCCGCACGTTCCTCCGCCAGGCCCTCGCGGCCGCGGCGGCCCCGCTGATCGTTCCGGCCCGCGTCCTCGGTCGCGGGGGCGGCGTGGCCCCGAGCAACCGGATCGCCCTCGGCGGCATCGGCATCGGTCCGCGCGGCCGGATGGTCCTGTCCTCGATGCTGCCGGAGCGGGATGTGCAGTTCGTGGCCACCTGCGACATCCAGGCGACGATGCGGCGGTCAGTGCAGGAACTGGTCGACGGCCACTATGGCACGCGCGGCTGCGCGACGCACCGGGACCTGCGGGAGCTGCTGGCGCGGCCGGATCTCGACGCGGTGCTCATCGCGACCGGGGACCGCTGGCACGCCCTCGCCTCGATCCTCGCGGCGCGGGCCGGCAAGGACATCTATTGCGAGAAGCCCTGCGGCATCACCGCGGGGTTGTGCCGCGACCTAGACGAGACCATCCGCCGCACCGGCCGGGTGTTCCAGGCGGGCACCCAGCGCCGGAACGTGCCGAATTTCGAGTTCGCGGTGCATCTGGCCCGGAGCGGCCGGCTCGGTCGACTGCACACGCTGCACGCGTCGATCTACCAGCTCGAATCGAACACCACTTGGCTGCCGGCGGAGCCCGAGCCGCCCCGCGACGAGATTGATTGGGACCTGTGGCTGGGCCCCGCGCCCTGGCGACCCTACAATTCCGCCTACGTCGTCCAGCGCCGGTGGCGCGGGTACTACGATTTCGATTCGGGCGCGAAGTTGCTCGATTGGGGTGCGCACACGGTCGATCTCTGCCAATGGGCCAACGCGGCCGACGGCAGCACGCCCGTCGAGTACGTGCCGGACGGCCCGCGGATCCACGCGCGTTACGCGAACGGCGTGCGGCTGGTGATGCGTCCCGACGGTTGGATCGGGCAGCCGGCGAGCGGCGGCGCCGGGAACTTCGCGGTGGGCTCGACGGGCACCTGCCCGGTGCGGTTCGAGGGCGACGAGGGCTGGGTGGAGACCGGGGACAACGGCAGCGTGGAACTTTATCCGGCGTCGCTGCGGCAGGAGTGGCGCGCCTTCACCCTGCGGGGCACCGACCCGGCGCGGCACACGCGGGAATTCCTCGACTGCGTGAAGTCCCGTGGCCGGCCGGCGGCGCACAGCGGCGTGATGCGCAGCTCCCACGTGGCGTGCCACGCGGCGGCGATCGCCTGGCTGCTCGGGCGGCCGCTGCGCTTTGATCCGGCGCGGGAGGAGTTCCTCGGCGACGAGACCGCGAACCGGATGCGCCGCCGCGCGCCGCGCGAACCCTGGCAGGTCTGAGTTTCCGATGCGCACCCCCGTGACCCGTTGGGCGATCTTCCTTTTGTCCGCCGCCGCGCCCGCGGCGCCCGCGCCCGGGCCCGCGGAGTGGCTCGCGGTGGTCCGCGGCGGCGGCGACGAGGCGACCAAGGCGCGCGCCCTGCAGCAACTCGCCGTCGCTGGTGCCCCCGAGGCCTTGCCGGAGTTGGGCGCCCTGCTGGGTGACCCGCGGTTGGGCCAGTACGCGCGTGATGCCCTACAGCAGCGGGGCGACGAGCCGGCGCGGGCGGTGTTGCGCGCGGCGCTCGACCGGCTCAACGGCCCCGCGTTGGCGGGCGTGATCGGGACGCTGGGGCACCTCGGTGATGCGGCCGCGACTGGGCGCTTGGTGGAATTCGCGGGAGGCGCGGACGAGGCGAGCGCGGGCGCAGCGTTGCTGGCGCTGGGGCGAATCGGCAGCCCGGCGGCGCGGGCCGCGGTGGTCGCAGCGCTGCGGGATCCCCGGCCGACGCGGCGGGAGGCGGCCGCGGAGGCGGCGCTGCGGAGCGCGGAGGCCCTTCGTGACACGAACGTGGCGGCGGCCCGGGAACTGTTCGCCCTCGTGGCGGCGGCTGAGGTGTCCCCGGTGTGGCGCGGGGCGGGCGCGCGCGGGACCCTGTTGCTGGCGGGCGAGGCGGCGCCGGCCCTGTTGGCGACGCGGTTACGCCAGGGCGACGCGGCGGAACGGGACCTCGTGCTGGGCGTGGCCCGGGAGATCGGCACGCCGGCCGTGGCGGTGGCGCTTGCGGGGGAAGTGGGCGCTTTGCCGCCGCCGTGGCAGGCGGCCGTGGCGGTGGCGCTGGCGGATTTGGGGGGACCGGAGGCGCTGGCGGCCCTCGAGAACCTGGCGCGCGAGGGAAAGGCGGAGGCGCGGGAGACGGCGGTCACGGCCCTCGGCCGGCGCGGGGTCGACACGAGTTTGCCGTTGCTCCTGGCGGCGACCCGGGAGGAACCGGCGGGCTCCCTGGCCGCCGCGGCGTGGGCGGCGTTGGTGCGGGTGCCGGCGGCCGGTGCCGGGGCGGCGTTGCTCGCGGAGTTGCCCGCGGCGGGGCCCGCGCGGCAGGCGAAGCTCATCGGCGTGCTGGGGGAGCGGCGCTTCGCGGGGGCGGCGGATGCGTTGCTGCGGCTGGCGGCGGGTGCGGAACCGGTGGCGGCAGGGGCAGCTTTGCGCGCGCTCGGCCAATTGCTGCCGCCGGAGCGTTTGCCGGACCTCGTGCAGCTGGCACCGCGGCTGGCGGACGAGGAGCGGCGGACCCTCGCGGATCGGGCGATCGTCACCACGGCGATGAAGGTGGCCGATCCGGTGCGGCGGGCGGAGCCGCTGCGGCGGGCGTTCGAGGAGGCGGCGGATCCCGCGCTGCGCCGGGCCCTCGTGCGGCCGCTGGGGGCGCTGATGCGGGCGACCGGTGGGCGCCACGAGGTGTTCTTCAGCTTGCAGGTGGCGCTGCGCGATCCGGACGCGGGCGTGCGCGGGGCGGCGCTCGGGGCCTTGGCGGCGTGGCCCGACGCGGCGCCGGTGTGGACCTTGCTGGCCGAGGCCGCGCGCCCGGAGGCCAGTGAGGCGGAACGTGGGGTGGCCCTCGCCGGCGCCTTGCGGCTCACGACCAACGTGGCGGCTGGCCGGGAGCGTTCGCCGCTCGACTTGGTCGCGGCCTTCCGCACCGCGGCGGGGCTTACGCGGACGCCGGCGGAGCGGCGGGAACTGGTCGGGAGCCTCGCCAGCCTGCGTCACCCCGCCGTGGCCGAGTTGCTGACGCCCTATTTGAACGATCCTGAGGTGCGGGAGGAGGCGTCGCTGGCGCTGGTGCAGGCGGCGGCTGGCCTGTTGGGCCCCGCGCACCTGCCGATCTTAAGACCGCTGCTGGAACGGGTGGCCCGCGAAGCTAAGGACGAGGACGTCCGCCGCCGCGCCGCGCGGCTGGCGCGCGGGGAGGCGCCCGCGCCGAAGGGCAAGGCCGCGAAGGCGGGGGCGGTGGCGGCGCAGCCCGCGACCGGCGGGAAGCCGGGACCGGTGTTCAACGGCGTGGACCTCACGGGCTGGGACGGTGATCCCGGCGTCTGGCGGGTGGAGGACGGGGTGATCGTAGGCGGCAATCCCCGCGGCAACCCGCGGAACGAGTTCCTTGCGATGACCCGGCGCACGGGTGACTTCGTGCTGCGGCTGGAGTACCGCCTCACCGGCACCGAGGGGTTCGTGAATGGCGGCGTGCAGGTCCGCAGCGAGCGCATCGCGGATCCCGCGCACGAGATGA
>Ga0315903_10012229_pt1 | contig 10033 bp, 8 predicted proteins | sample LakEriMetagenome_7_FD_203524 | JGI IMG/M metagenome (GOLD analysis project Ga0315903, IMG submission 203524) | Freshwater fungal communities from buoy surface, Lake Erie, Ohio, United States - Buoy 2 MA119 | ecosystem: Environmental > Aquatic > Freshwater > Lake | place: USA: Lake Erie, Ohio... | reverse complement strand
CACCCTGCCTCATTCTACTGATGAGATCCTTCACTGTTTACTTTCCTCTAAGTCATAGAGAAAGTGATGCTGATGATGAGGATAAAAAAAGGACAAAAAAAGAGTATATTGCTGTTTACTTCAGTCTAGTCCTTGCGTTGCATTTCATGGGTTTCTGACTGCATTTGTGTTATTGTTGCATCAAGCTCTCTTTTGACGGTTTTGAAGTGTTCAATTCTGTTTCTCATTGAGGCAAGGGTATAATATGTCCGATGTTCCTTGTAAAATCGAGCTTTGCTTGCAAAAAATCCCTGTTTTTCAAGTGCTTTTCTTTCGTCTTCAAAGTCTAATCCGTCAACTCTGCACTTTTCCTTTAGATAATCTTCATAGCGAATGGAAAATGCTGAAAACATGCTGGCAAATGAGGAGAATAGATCTTCCAAATTCGATCTAAACCTATCAATAATTTCGTCTTTATCTTTGAGCTGCTTCTCATACTCCTCTTTAGTGGGTTCCTGATCTTCCTCTTCTTCCTTAGATTTCTTGTTAATAATTGCAATAGCAGGCCTGAAACTTCTAATATAATCCAAATCCTTATATAGAAGTTTGCATCTCTTCATGAATTCATCGTATTCTTCTAAAGTGCATGTTCTGTTGACAATTTTCATGAAGATAGGGTCGTCGAAATGCCCAGATTGCACTTCCTGCTTTTGTTCCTTGCTGTCGCTCATGGTGGTATATTATACTACCATAAAAAATAAATTTAAATTAATTGAATTACCAGAGATATCTTGCCCAATATCTGGCGGTTAACGGATCATCACTTTTTCCATGCCTTTTGTAGTAGGCTTTTCTCCGTTGTTCGCTTAAGTTATCTTTCGCAGAATACAATTTCAAAGGTGTAATATCCTTGTATTGCGAATATCCGACAGCCCCAAAGTGTCGTTTGTATTTTTTTCCATTCCATGTGAATTCAACTTGATATTTTTTACTTTTTCTTGGAGATTTTGAAAACTTAATGTCTGTTGGCTCAGTCATGATATATATTATAGACAGATATTTTTATTTAATTTTTACATATTCTTCTTCAATTTTTGGCTCCGGTGTTGGTGGTGGTGCCGAGCTTCCCCATATTGACGAGAACCAACCAGCGGGCGGTTGTGGTTGAGATTCCCCTTTTTTTTGCGGTTCTTTTGCTGGAATTTCTACATGTTCTTCATGAATCGTTGGTAATGATGCTGGGGGTTGAACTTGCGATTCCCAAACATCAGTCATCACTTTAACGGCTGATTTGACTTCAGTCATAGAAATTAATCTTATTTTCAGTTCCAAATCACGAATCTTTTTATCCAGAAGAGACACTCTTGTATAGAGATTGCATCTTTCCTGGATGGTTTCTTGGAGTTCTTTTTGTAGGTCTTCCATGGTATATAATTAGTATTATTTTTTTTTAGCTTAATAATTGTCCGCAGAACCAAGACAGCGAGCGGCCACCAGCAACTCCAACAACTTTAGTTCCTCCACTCACATTTAATATCATTCTCATGTTGGCTGACGCTGAAAGTTGGACGGTTGTATTAACACTAATTGAAACCGTGTTATCTCCAGATCTGATAGCCCATGGATTAATAATTGTTCTGGCATATGTCAAAGTTCCGTCATTTAGCAGAAGATCTGCTTTTGTATGCGATGAAGTAAGACCAATCAGATTTACTGTGCAAGAGAAATGATATCTTCCTGCAACTGGGGCTGTGAAAAATCCAGTTCCTGTTGCATAATTGCTACCAGCATCATGGTTTTCAGAATTCCACACGATTGTGTAAGATGTGTTGTCTCCTGTTTGAGATGAAAGATCGGCGGAAGGATAAGCGTTGAAACTAGGCTGAATCGGTTGTGTATTTCCGCTGGAGAGAATATCCATTAATTTTGTTCCATTACATGCGATGCCAATATTATCAGCTCCAATTCTGTAAATGCCGGTGTTAGTATCTCCATCAAAGTTCAATCCTGGCGTACTAACTGATCCGCCACCAATACTGACATTACTTGAGAAATTTCCAGATGTCCATCTCAAACCAGAACTCCCGAACTGATAGGTTGCGTCTGTAATTGGGGCAAAATTGCCTGCATATGTTGTTCCACCAGATGCAACAATATTTAGCTTTCCGTCCGATCTGCACTGGAAATCAACATAATTTGTGGCTGTTCCAGTCGACGTGTTATATTGTAAACGAAGGCAATCCCCAGTTGCTGAGTTAACAGTAAGTCTTCTTGTGATTGTGTCTGTTCCAATAGCTAGACCTTGACTATTCCCGCCTAATCGCATAAGTTCTGTTGGCGTTGATCCTGGAACTCCAACTGCCCAAACTTTAGTCCAACCGGTTGAATTGAGGCGTTCGTGAAAGATTAAATTAGCAGTTGCATCAATCCCGAATCCGCAGAATCGAGAATCTGTATTTCCATTGTCGTAGAGATTAATTTTTTTTGGTATCGCTGCTGATCCAGTGACGGGGTTAATATTAAACTGACCAGTTGTGCTAGCGGTTAGGTTGGTTATCCCAGAAGAATCCAAAGAAATGGAACTCGTATAAACACCATTCGCAAACGCAACTCCTGCAAATGTTGGTGTTAATGTAGATGTTGAGGATGTTAGGTTTTTTGACCCATCTGTCGCGACAAGAGTGGATGCTGTCAAGCCAGAGAGACTCAACCCAGTAAATCCTGGAGAAAGACCACTAACTGTGGTGGTTAGATTTTTAGATGCGTCTGTTGCAATAAGTCGGCTAGCTGTGAGGCCTGAGAGATTTAATCCAGTAAATTGTGGAGAAAGACCTGAAACTGTAGTTGTGAGTCTTCCTGCGCCTGATCCATCAGTTGCGACGAGTGTATTAATCGATAATCCGCCTACATTAACAGCTCCGTTAAATGTTGTTGATGTGTTATCTAGCAGCAAATCTTCATTTATTGTCATTCCACCGGCTTTAGCAATTGTTAGAGATGTAGCGCCTGTTGAAGATCCGTCGTGGCGCGAGATGTTGAATGTATCAGTTTGCCAGTTGAGAACTGAAGATGTGCCTGAGCCGCTTGAACCGATTGAGAATCCGTTTTTGTTGTCTGTGGTTTGCTTGAAGAAAAGTCTTGTTGCATCGTAATAAGTTGCATCATAGTATGGTTGAATAATAAGTCCTGTTTGATCTGTCAAAGTTGGATTAGATGTGAAAATTGCGCTGGTTGCTGTATTCGCAGCTTGTAAGCTTACTTTAGCAAATTGCGGTGAAGATGTTAACCCAATATCTTGTGGAGTTCCAATTGTGATTGACCCGCTCCCGTTTGTGATAGAAATTTGGTTTGCACTTGCAGATGTTAGAGTTGCGGCAGTAAGAGTTCCACCAACATTTCCAATTAGAAGCTGGCCGCTTGTAAATGCTGCAGACAGACCAGTTCCTCCATAAGTTGTTGAAACAGCCGTTCCATTCCAAACACCTGTTCCAATAGTTCCTACAGTTGCCAAACTTGATAAGGATTTAATATCTGTCTGATCGAGCATAGAATTCTTGACTTTAGATGCCCCAATAGTGGTTGTAATTGCCGTACTTCCGGAGCCGCTGATATCTCCACTCAATGTAATTGTTTCATTAGTTGTAAGATAAATATTAGTATCCACACTGAGATTTCCTTTGCTGTCTGATTTAAGAAATCCCGCTGTTGCAATATTGCTAATTCGTGTAATAGGAATAACTGTATCAAGTGAAATCTCATTAAGTGAACGAAGGAGGGGCGCTGAAAAAGTTAGTGGAGATTCATACGAAGTAGTGTCAATAGTTAGAGATCCACCTGACAGTCGTTTGACAAATCCAGCAGATGTTCCGAATTGAGTTAGTGATAAATTATAGAATGAGGGTGAAGATGTTGTCAGAACAGCTTGATTAATTTTCGAATCATAGTCTGCCTTAAATGATGCGACCGCAACTCCATCAACCAGAGAGTCTTTAATTAGCACGCCATCAATTGACACACCAGCATCAACGGTCTTTTCAAGAATAGTGTCTACTGCGAGGAGGTCAAGTTCGAAATTATTGAATGTGGCATTCTTACACTCAATGGTAGCACCTTGCAAATCAAGAGATGCTGTTATTTGAGCTTGACTTGCAAATATAGATGAGTCGTTCTGGAGCGACTTGTATTGAGTGCCTTGTGCAGGTCGCATGGGATCGTATGGTATGTCAAAAAATAAGCATACTTTTAAAGAACTATAATCTGTTTTACTTTTTCTTCTTTTTGTCTTTTGATTTGTCTTTTGATTTAGGCTCATTCTCAGGAGCGACATAATCTTCATCGGGAACTGATACTTCAGATTTAGGTTCAGATTTTGGTTCTGGCTTTGACTCTTTGAGTTTATTCTTAAGCTCCTTAACCCAGACTTGAATTTTGGCTTTGTTATAGAATTGCATTTTACCCATGACATTTTCAATCGTGATTTTCTCGTTCTTCTTTTGCATCTCTGCGGCAACTTCATCAAATTTAGCTTTACGAGCAATTTGTTGCTTATCGGTCTTATCTGATTTCTGACGTCTCCTGATCAATCTTTCTTTGAGTTCGTTGATCATATTCTGAAGTTCTGTGTTTGTCATGCTTTGCGACTTTAGTTGCTGACGTTGCATAGTGATCTCATTAAGTAGAGCCTGGCATGATTGGCAGTCTTTGAGGCCTGACGGAAGTCCCTTAGCCAAATCTTGGGGATTTTCTGGAGATGATGGTACCACCTCAATAAGTTCATAGTTCAGAGTAGATTCTGATGAGTCGTGCGCAAACATTTTCTTAACTAATCTCGTGCGGCCTTTGCCTTCAGGGTTGAATAGAATAGGAATTGCTCCAGCGTACAATTGACGACCAAAATTCTTGATTCCACGTTTTACTCCTGTTTTGTCTTTGTATGACTGAACATGATCAAATGCTTCTTTAAATTTGTCTTTCCAGATTTTGTTCATACCGAGCCACTGAGGATCCTTCTCAATTTCTTTGTTTTGCTGTTTTGCTGTTGCAGTATCTTTGCGTTCTGTAGTTAGATGTGCAACAAGAGGTCTGATCTTATCAAGGCCTACCATAAATTGTTTTGTTGTTAAACCAACAAGTGGACGTTCAAGTTCCACTAGTGGTGCTTTATCTGCTTTCTTTGCAACACCTTTAATAATTAGCGAGTTGGTCTTAGGATCTGTAGTAATATCCCAGTTCACAACAACTCCAGTCTTTTTTTCATCGATCTTCACGTCAGTTGTGTTGAAGTTTAGCAGCTCTGGTTTTCTAAGGCCGCTGGCCATCTGAAGCGCGCAGAACATATATTTTTGCCAGATATCAGGGAGCTTCTTCTCGGACAATCCCTTCTCATAAAATTCCTTGATAGCGCTTAGGATTCTGTCGATAGGGATTTTCACACTTCCAATTTCATCTTTATACTCCTTGTAAGCTTTTGATCTCGCTTCTACATCTTTTCTCCACTGAAAGGCTTTCATGTATGGCCAAAACTCAGATTCTCTGACCTCATCTTTGCTTGTTGATTGTGTTAATGCTCGCCTGATCAATTTCGCGATCTCTCCTTTCCAGTTAACAGAAGCCTTTTTATTTGCATCAATAATAATCTTAAGTGCTGGCGCAATCTTCGCAACATCTTGTCTGTGAAACTCCTTGGCTAGCAATTTAATCAAATCGATAATCTCTACCCAAACAGAATTTCTGAATGGGATCTTAAATTCTTCTTGCGAAATCACGGAGAGCACTGCTTCTCTCAATGTTTCAGATTGGTTGTTCTTTGACTTCTCATATTGCTTACCTTGATTAGATCTTGGAGTCGCAAGTTCCTTTGAAATAATATCCAACTTTTTCTGATCATTACTTAGTTCGACAAGTTTTTTCACGAATGCATTTTTCATAGAATAAAGCTTTCTGTCCAGTTCACCACCAGACAGTTTAATAGGCACAATTTCGTCAAGCTTCGGCATGGTCTCTTGAGGGAGATGGGTAGTATATATATAATACTATCTTTTAAAAAAATAATATTTAAATAGAATTAGGTTTTCACATTTCGTCTATTTGATTGAGCTGTTTGTTCAATTCATCCAGTTCGGAATCAATTTCGTCAAGCGTAGCGAGGATGTCATTATCTTGCATAATGTCGTCAGTGCGAATAAGTCTTGGGGTTGGTGTGGGAGGAACAGGTGATTCTGTTCTTGAGCTGAATACGATGCGGCCGTTAGACAGGAGCTCATTCCACATTTCAGCAAGATCAGGGTTGCTAGGTCCAGAAGACATTTTTGGATTTCAGGTGGTATATGTAAGGCTAGATAAAAAATTAAAAATAAATTAATGGCTCAGTTTTTTATTTTTTGACGAAGATTGCCCTTGAATGGCAGTCAAACCCAATGCAGTAGTATTGATCTCTGGTTTCTCGCAACTTAGTGTGTGTGGGGATTGCCTTTCCATTCTCGAGTGTGTAATGCTGAGGGCGAAGCATGTAGTATGTACGACCTTCAAATTGGAAAGTTTGAAACTTAGGGCTCATGTTTGGTATTGGGTCATATTACACATATCCAAACTTCTCTTTAAACTTTTTTATGTCGCGCTCGTTTTTCATGACTTCTGACCAACCAGTGCATTCCTTGTAAGGGATTCCTTCCATTCTATCAAGCAAGAATCGCATAGCGAAGAACCCGCAAGTATCAGAGTTAGAGCGTTGCTGGATGACACGGTTGATTCTAAACTTGTAATACATCTCAGGTGCAAGATTAATCATGATGTCCTGAATTTGTTCCATCAGCATAACAGGAGGGTCTTCACCGTATGAGTCATAGTAATCCCAAGATTTCTCATCATTGTCCATCCAGAGAGCAACCCAGTGTGAACCGGGCAAGTCTGACGTATCTAAATTGATAATGATCCCCATATTCTCGTCGAGATTGAAAGGAGCCTCATGGACTTCATCGAGTGCGTAAACTCCGCCAAACTCTTCGTGCTTAGACATCATTTCTTCGATTTCCTCACCACTCAGGCCTTCATGGTCAGGATCCTCTTCTGGTGCTGCTCCGCCCATTTGCATTCGCTTCTTCATACATTCACACATTGGGCCCATACCATGCATATGGTGTCTTTTGAGTGTGCTATACTTGAAGAGATCCATTAGGAATCTTGTGCCAGAAGCAAGCATAGGTGCAATGTATGGTTTGTGCGCATTCTCTCGCAATTTATAGGAGTTGACGAGGTGATGAGGATGTCCAGATCCTTCTTGATCACTACCAGAATTGAGTAGTGCCTCAGGATCAAAATCTCCAAGAGATGCTGCAGCGGCTTCTGCTGCGACTACGGCTTCTGCTGCAGCTGCGGCTTCTTGGGCCAGTCTATCATTTTCTTCTTGTCTAGCTTTGTCAGCTGCCGCTTTTGCTTCCTCAGCGAGACGCTTATTCTCATCCTCAACAGCTTTCTTATCTGCTTTTGCCTGGTCGAATCCAGATGGACCCGAATCTGCAGGCGCAGCTGGTTCTGCAGGCTGAGGCTCTTCAGGTTGAGGCTCAGGCTCAGGTTGTGGTTTTTGTTTCTTGGGTTTATCTTTTTTGTCTAGTTTGCCAGGTGATTTGTCAGCTGGTTTGTCGGCTGGTTTGTCAGATGATTTATGCTTTTTACTCCACTCGACCCATGCGGGATTTTCTATCTCCTTGTTTTGGATAAGGTTGCCATTGTAATCACGTTTGTACTCACCTCGTTTACCAGCCTCTCCAGTCTTAAGCTCGTACGTCATAATCATTTGTGGAGGTTCGCCATGTTTAGAATCTAAAGATCCCTGAAACTCAGGATCTACAGCTAGTTCAACCATCTTTTTTATGCTGGCCTGGTTCTTATTGCCTTTTTTAAAGTAGTTCTCGACAGCAACTTCAGCAGAGTTTACAGCATCCATAGGATCTACTTCCTTTGCAAGATGGGTTAAGAGATCTTGCATAATTGCGAATGATTTATGATCGTTGTTATCAAGCTGATCATAAAGAAAGGATGGTCCTTTAAAAGGGGCATATCCCAATTGTTTCAAAAATCTTCCTTCTGGATATTTTTCTCCTTTATGTGTGGCTCCTCTTCGTGCCAGTGCATTATGAATCTGTTCTCTTGCTGCAAGAAGTTGATCATTTCTTTCAGCTTGCTTGTGTTTTTCAATTTCTGCAAGTTTCTTCTTATCACCTGCGCTAAGTTTTTGCTCTTCGAGAAGCTTCTGTTTCAGTTTCTCAGCTTCCAGTTTTGCAGCTTCTGCTTTCGCATTAAGTTTCTCGATTTCCTTATTGTCTACTTTCCTTTCACCTTTGCTAATTTCTGCAAGCAACGCTTTTGCTTCTTCCTTGTATGGATTGTTTTTGTCTTTTGCCGCTTGCTTGAGTATCTGAATGCCTTTCGCTTTAACATCATCACGCTGGTATGGAATATCAACTCCTAGATCTTTGGCATCTTTAGCATCTTTCGCGTCGAGAACCTGAATATCAGGCTTCTTTTTTGGAGGTCTGCCACGTTTCTTGGGTGGTGGAGTCTCTGGGGGCAAAATTGCTAGAGGTTTGACCTTTGAATCCTTTTCATCTTTTGCTTCATCTTTCGATTCAGGTTTTTTTGGTTTCCTTTTGGGCGACCTAGCATATCCTTCCTCTCCATCTTCCTTATCTCCATAGAGTGATTCAATTATACGGTTGCGTCCGCGTGGTTTCCACATGTATGGTTGACTCTCGCGTTGCACACTTTGCAATGCTTGCATGCTTAGGATTTTGTTGATGGTTGCTGTGTCCTCTTGAGCACTAGACCGGAGCTTCGTTGTTTGCCGTTTGGCTCCACGAACATTGGGTAATTTGCCGTCCTCATGAGCAAACTCGTCAAAGAGTTTATTCTTTTTGCCCTCTTTACTATCTTCAAGACCTAGCTTCTTGCGCAGATTTTCACGAGGTGTTCTACGGAACAGGCTAGTTACCACGAACTTCAGCAAATCTTGCAAAGATAGGTTATCGGGATTTGAAATGTATTGTCTTTTTCCATTAATCTTGTGAAAATACTTTTTGAGTTTCTTGTCCCAAAATAGTTTTACGGGGCGCTCGACAGCTCGCTTCTTAGCTTTCTTCTTCTTTTTGTCCTTAGATTTGGATGTGGACTTTGAAGCCTTCACCATTCAATTTGCTAAGTTTGCGCCAAAAAAAGTATACATAACTATCAAAATAGGTTTAAGACCCTTTTGTTTAACCAGTCTGGATAAGTCCGATATATTTCTGATGCATCTGACTGAGCACAGAAGGAGGCATTGCTCCGGTTGGCTGCGGTTGAGCGGCAGCTTTGCCTTTACCTCTTGACTTAGGTTTAGGCTGCTCTTGCTCGTCATCTTCCTCAACTTCTTCTTTCTTTTTGCGACCCTTAGACTTGGTCTCGGAGCCCTGTTCTGCGAGTAATTTTTGGGTCTTCAGCTTGTAATACTCGCGCTGCCAGACGGCTGCGTCATCCTCAACAACAGGAGTTTTTCTAGGGCGTCCGCGAGGCTTAGGTTCGTTCTTTGGCTTCGCGACTCTAGCTTTTCCTCGACCTCCAGATGCTTTTGCGATGACAATATCTTCAACTTCTCCAGCTGGAACATCTTCAACTTCAGTCTCTTCATCATCCTCTTCATCAGAAGTTTCAGGTTTTTTCTTAGATTTATTCTGTTTCATCATATCAAGGAAGGTAGAAACTAGCTCCTTGTGCTCTTTTGCTTGAGCTCTTTGTGCTTTTGCGGCACTAGCTCTTTGTTTCCTTGCTGCATCAGTCATTGCGTACTTTTTTCTCGACTTTTGCTCAACTGGAGCCTCAGAATCAGACATTTTGTACTGTTATATGGGTTTATTTTTAAGTCATAATTCCGCCGGCGAAAATTTAATGATGGTGAAATTGATAACAATAACACTAGCAAAAGTGGTTTGGAGACGATATTTACCTAGCAAGATATACGAATTTGAGGTGTTTTCAGGGTTGAAGATAGGTCATCAATCCTGGTTTTTTTTCTTCTAGATTTTTT
>Ga0315903_10012227_pt1 | contig 10034 bp, 20 predicted proteins | sample LakEriMetagenome_7_FD_203524 | JGI IMG/M metagenome (GOLD analysis project Ga0315903, IMG submission 203524) | Freshwater fungal communities from buoy surface, Lake Erie, Ohio, United States - Buoy 2 MA119 | ecosystem: Environmental > Aquatic > Freshwater > Lake | place: USA: Lake Erie, Ohio... | reverse complement strand
ATCCTCTTTTTTGCATCCGCCAAGATTAACATCGTTTAAAGCAACTTCACAAATAACCACTTTAGCTTTGTTAAATGTGTTGATTCCGCCTAGAATAATATCTAATTCACTGCCTTGTGTATCTATTTTAATTAGATCATATGTATTCAATACTACATCATCTAGTTTATAAATGGGTAGTGTTTCTGTTATAACGTTATTATCGTTGTAAGTGTTACTATTTTCTCTATAAATGCTATTACCGCTACAAACTGGACTCCATTTGGTTTTATAAAATGTTGTGGTACCACTTTCTTTACCCAACAATTTTATGTGATATTGGTAATTCTTTGATTTGTATAATTGTTCAAAAGCATCATTTCCCTCAATTAGAAGTATATTAGCTTCTGGCCAAGTACGTCTTGTTATATCAGCCGTTTCACATGCACTTGCGCCTATATCCAATATTCTGTTTGGGTTAAAACCACTATTCTTTAGAAGATTACATGTTTCTACATAAAAGTCATATGTATAGTTGTCTAGGTTATTTATTTTGGTCATCATAACATTATACTATAGGATAAATATACAATAGACATGTATCTTCATATTTATAATATATGTATTTTAGCCCCAGAATAGTTACAAGTGGTTTGGTATTAGCACTAGATGCTGCTGATAAAAATAGCTATAGAGGCAGTGGCACTACTTGGAGAGATTTAAGTGGTAGTAGTATCAGTGGTTCACTTATAAATGGGCCAACCGTATCAAATGGGGTATTATCATTGGATGGTACAAATGATTATGTAGTAATTTCATTTAATTCAATTTTTAATGTAACTTCTAGTCCATTTACCGTTTCGGTATGGCATAGAAACAATAATTCTGGAACTGGTTATAATGGAATTATTACTGCTGATAATGCTGGTGATAATACGTGGAAGATATTAAAAGATATAGGAGAACAATTCTATAAAGTAAGAGTGCTTAATACTTTTATTGCATATCCTACTTATACTGTTGGTAGATTTCATAATTATACATTTACAAAAAATGGTACTAGTTTAATTGCTTACTTTGATTCGGTTGCATATTCTTCTTCAAATACCAGTGGCGATCCTGTTAGTTTTTCTAATAATTTAGCACTTGGATCATATAGATTAGCAGACGCTCAGGCAGGAGGTTATTTGTTACCACAATCATATGGAAATATTCTATTTTACAATAGAGCTTTAACTGGGACTGAAGTACTTCAAAATTATAACGCACAAAAATCAAGATTTGGTAGATAATTATATTATATGGCATTATCCAGAGGTCCAAAGATAGTTACAAGTGGTTTAGTATTAGCACTAGATGCGGCTGATAAAAACAGTTATAGAGGTAGTGGCACTAGTTGGCTTGATTTAAGCGGTAATAACAATACTGGCACTCTTACCAATGGTCCAACTTTTAGTGGGGGTAATGGTGGAAGTATTGTATTTGATGGTGTAGATGATTACGTCTCTATAACAAACAATTCAACTTTAAGACCATCAACTGAATTAACTATAGAGTATATAATTAAAGGTACAACTCCTAGCGGATGGTGTCCTATTATAGGATACGGCAACGGTGACTATACAAATGGAAATTATCTTTGTTGGGTAGAAACTGGCGGTGCTTTACAGTCTTTATGTAGAATAAACAACGGCGGAGTAATTGAATATAGACAATATTCTGGTATAGGAATTTCAACTACTACACTAAAATGTATGAGTTTTACAATGAAAATTGGAGACTCAATCAAGAGTTATTATAATGGTGTAAATACAAATACCGCAACTAATTTACCAGCCGGTGGATCATTTTATTATGGTGGTACGTCTTCACCATATCAGATAGTTGGTCTTGGCGGTGCGTGGTTAAATGGTAGTATATCGTTTTTAAGATTATATAACAGAGCATTAACAGATGTAGAAGTATTACAAAACTATAACGCAACAAAAACAAGATTTGGATTATAAAATTTATGAATAATGTAACAATATACGAAAATAGGGAGTTTATGATATTTAATGTGAGTGAATTAAATGTCATAGATTTTACACAAGTAAAAGAAACATCAATCGATACTGTACGTAAAAGTGTTGATCTAGCTAAAACATTTGTTAAATGGGATGGAGCTACACCTGATTGTGTAAATAACTTAACCACAAAAGAAGGTCCATATACTTATGAAGAAATGCTAACTATATTGGCTACACCTGAATGGACAGATCCTAACCCTCCATTTTTACCACAATAATTTATGGCAGGAGCATCAGGACCAGATTTAGTACAAAATGGATTGGTATTAGCATTAGATGCTGCTGATAAAAATAGCTATGTTGGTAGTGGTACTACTTGGAGAGATTTAAGCGGTAACAATAGAATTGGAACATTGACTAATGGCCCTACATTTAATAGTGGAAATAATGGATATATTACGTTTGATGGAGTTGATGATTTTACAGATATAACGTTTGTGCCAGCACAAACAGATTCTCCATTATCTGTATTTTCATGGGTGTATTTAACTTCGTTACCTACCCTAGGAGTTGCATCAGGTATATGGGGTCATTATGGTGTTAGTGGAAATTGTCATTTTGAAATGTACACAACCAATTCAAGATTAAGGTTGGGGAATATTAATAACAGTTCATTGCCAGTATTTCCAGTTGGCGTGTGGACATATGCAGGATTTACATCTACTGGTTCCGATCATATTTATTATGTTAACGCACAATCACAAGCTACTTGGTCTGGTACTACAGGTGTAATTTTAGGCAATCCAAGTTCAACAGTTCATATGGTTGGTCGATCTGACGTGGGTCGTACTTGGATTGGACGTATTGCTACCACATCTGTATATACAAAAACTTTATCATCAACAGAAATACTTCAAAACTATAACGCAACAAAAACAAGATTTGGAATAATATAATATATGGCATGTTCAGGAGGACCAGATGGAATAAGTGATGGATTGGTATTAGCACTTGATACGGCTAATAAAGTTAGCTATCCAGGCACAGGTACCAGTTGGTACGATTTAAGCAATAATGTTAATACGAGTGTATTAACTAATGGACCCACGTTCAATGCCGGAAATGGTGGTAGTATTGTATTTGATGGAATAGATGATTGTGTTGTAGTCAATAGTAACGCTAATATTTTATCTAAAACTGCTTATACAAAAATAGCTTGGTTTTATACTACATCATTTGGTCCAAATAATAACATAATTAGTGGAGGAAATAGTGGACAACACGCTTTTTGGTTGGGTGGGACGACTTATTTGCGGGCGGGTCATAATGGTAATTGGAGTACAATTGTAGCTACAACATCAATGTTAGCTAATAAATGGTATTGTGGAGCTGTTACGTTTAATACTACAACAGGATGGAATTTATATCTGAATGGCATTCAAGAAGCAACAAATGTGGATACTACTACATTTGTTGGTAACCAAGAAATTCTCATAGGAGCATATAGTACAGGTGGCAATGTATTTACAGGTAGAATTTCTACAGCGTTAGTATACAACAGAGTATTAACTGCTGCTGAAATATTACAAAATTATAACGATACTAAGACACGATTTGGTATACTTTCATAATTATAGTATATGGCTTTTATACATTCCCCCAAATTAGTTACAAGTGGTTTAGTACTTTGTTTAGATGCTGCTAATAAACTGAGCTATCCTAGCACAGGTACTACATGGTATGATTTAAGCGGTAATAATTATAATGGAACTCTAACTAATGGCCCTACATTTAATGTGGGTAACGGTGGAAGCATAGTGTTTGATGGAGTTGATGATTATGTTAGTGTAAGTTCTGCACAATCTTTAAATCCCGGAACAAATAGTTTTACTATTGACTATTGGTGTAAAATAAATTCTTCGTATGCAAGTTGTGCATTGGAAGCTAGAGGTACTGGTAATTTATATGGATTTCTAGCAGTGGCTTATTATCCAGGTGGGTATATGAGTTTACTTTTAAACGGAGCAAATGATCCCTCACAAAATATATATTTGACTACAACTACGCCTATACAATTTAATGTATGGAATTATCAATCAATTGTAGTGGATAGAAGTACTCAACAGATAATTTTTTATTATAATGGTTATCAAACGGGAAACAAAGTTAATATAACAGATACAGGAACAATTGATCCTGGTAGCGGTTATATATACTGGATCGGAGGAGATTTAGGTGGTAGTCCTATGAATGGAAATATTCCGATTTTAAAACAATATAATAGAGCATTAAGTGCAACTGAAGTATTGCAAAATTATAATGCTACTAAGACTAGATTTGGGTTATAATTATAGTATATATGTCAACTAAATATTCCCCACAAATAGTTACATCAGGATTAGTATTAGCTTTGGATGCTGCTAATAAAGTTAGCTATCCAGGCACAGGTACTACATGGTATGATTTAAACGGCGCAAATAATGGCACACTTACAAACAGTCCTACATTTAGTGGAACCAATGGCGGAAATATATCATTTAACGGAACAAATCAATATGTATCAATTCCTAGTACCAGCAATTTTAATAACGGAAACAATATTACGGTCGAAGCTTGGGTATTATGTACAAATTGGTCAACATATACACATCCTATGATAGTTGCTAAAGGAATAAATGTTGAGTGGATATTATGGAAATCAAACGATACAGGTGTTGTTGGTAAGTTAGGATGGCGAGGACTTGGCACAGCTTATACGACTACAAGTTTACCAAACAATATATGGGTTCAGTGTGTTGGTAGTATTGGAAGTGGTGGACAAAAAGTTTATTTAAATGGAGTATTAGAATCAACCGTGGGCAATACAACATTTACCAGTGGAAATGTTGATGTTACAATAGCAGCAGGATTAGTTACAGGATCTCCATCCAATCTATTGGGCGCTAGTGTTGCAATTACTAGAATTTATAATAGACAACTAACTGATAACCAAGTATTACAAAACTATAACGTAACTAAAACCAGATTTGGATTAATATAACATATGGCAACAAAAGGTGGACCAAATATAGTTAAAGATGGATTGGTGTTATATTATGATAGATATAACCAAAACAGTTATCCAGCTGGCATTGGTAACAAAATGAACGATATATCCAGTGTTACCAATTTACAACTTAGTTCATATGGTGTAGGCAGTTCATCTGGTTTAAGTTGGGCTAATAATATAACAAATATTACAATATCAATATTATTAGAAAAGACCGCAACAACTACTGAATATGCCTATCATCCTGTAAGTAAATGGGGAGCTACATTGGGTGTTACTAGCTTCGTGTTATATCATTTTGGTAATTATCAAGGAAATGGCGACGATGGTAGTATAAGATGGTATGCTGGTGCAAATAGTGGATGGGCATTTTTATGTGCTCATGGCCAAATGGTAACGGGAAATATATGGAACTTAGTATTACAATACAATAGTTCTTTAGGAGCACAACCATGGACCAATGGTTCAAAATATGGCGGTAGAAACACTGGTGGTACATTGGGGGTGGGAGGATCATCCAGTGATATTGGTATATATGGACCAGATACATATTATACCAGTAAAGTACATCAAATAATGTTTTATAACAGAGAATTGACCGATGCTGAAATAATTAACAATTATAATGTATATTACAAACCAAGAATAAGAACATAGTTATAGTATATATGGCTTTTATACATTCACCCAAAGTAGTTACAGATGGATTAATCATGTATCTAGATGCGGCTAATAGGACCAGTTATCCACGTACAGGAACAACTTGGTTTGATTTAACTACAAATGGATATAATGGAACTCTAACCAATGGACCAACATTCAGTGGAAACAAATTAGGAACTTTCATATTTGATGGTACGGATGATAATGTTCAATTGGGTAATGCTTCTACGTTTCTTCCAACATCGGCAATAACTATAAATTGTTGGGCTAAAACAAATGTGGTACAAGTTTATAAAAAAATATTTGTAACAGTAACGGCGGGAACGCAGTCTGTCACTGGAATATATTTTTCATTAGGACCGGCTCCAGATAATATATATCTTGGAATTATTACAAATAATGGTGGTCAATATGCAGGTGTAAATACAGATCCATCAACTACATCATTTACTAATTTTTGTGGTACCTATGATGGAGCTAATATTAGATTATATCTAAACGGAACATTATTAGCAACCCAATCACAAACAGGCACCATAATTAATACAGGAATTGGAAGAATATCAGGATACGATAACGGCGGCGAAATTTGGGATGGAAACATATCCACGTTTTCAATATACAATAGAGCATTAACCGCAACAGAAATACTTAGAAACTATAATGCTACTAAAACAAGATTCGGATTATAATTATACTATATGGGTACTACATACGGATCACAAATAGTTACCTCTGGTCTCACACTATTACTGGACGCAAGTAATGTCAATAGTTATAGAGGAGTTGGAAGTGTTTGGGTGGATCAAGCACAAGGATTATTATTCAATAGCACAGGCGCTACACAAACTCCACTTACAAAAAAGAATGGTGTACAATGTTTTGATTTTAATGGTAGTGGTTATTGGGAATGTAGTAATGGATTTGGTCAAGTAGATATGGGCGGTGATTGTACTCTTATTATATGGTTATATCATGAAAATCCACCCACAAGAAGAACCATATTTGAAAAAGCAGGTACCAGTTATCAATCATATCAACAAGAAATAGCTGTCACTTGGGAAGTTAACACAGTTCCACAATGGAGTTGGTATAGTAGATTTAGTCCAGATTATGATTATGCTGGATTTGCAACTGGCAATGCAAGTGCTTGGAATATGTTGGCGATCAAGATGTCCAGTGGTAAAACGTCAACTGCAAGAACTGGATTTTATAGTGTAAATGGTTCCACTTGGGCATCAGGTTATACATCAAGAAGTAATACTGCATTGCTTGCAGCCGGTACAATTAGAGTAGGCGCAGGATATGCGGGCGTGGTTGATGTGGGTTTTATTAACAGCGTATATTGTTACAACAAGATGTTAACTGATGCTGAAATAGCTCAAAACTATGCCGCTTTGAGAAATAGATTCGGGGTATAAAATATAATTATAATACTTACAACATATTTATATATTTATTAGAAAACAGTACTATATATAAGATACTATGAGTGAAAACGTACCAACAATTACATGGAAAGTAACAAATCTAGATTGTTACCCAAAATATGAACAAGAAACAGATGTTGTATTCACAGTCCATTGGGATTGTTTAGGTAACATGACAGTAGCCACCGGCAGTCTAAGCGGTAGCACCTATAATAGCCGTTTATACGGTACCACAGGCGTAATGTATCATAGTGGTAGTTCATTCACTCCATACAGTCAATTGACAGAACCACAAGTTTTAAGTTGGGTATTTGAGTCAATGGGTCAACAACAAAAAGATAGTATTGAAGCTGGTGCAGCAAGTGCAATTTATACACAAATTGACCCTCCAGTAGTTCAACCTCCTCTACCATGGTTGCCAACACCTCCTAGTATCACAGTTCAACCAATAAGCGGTACAATTACAGTTGGTGGAGATTATGTATTTTTAGTAGAAGCTACAGGTAGCCTACCACTAAATTATCAATGGTATAAAGACGGTAACCAACTAACTGCTGCTATATCAAATACCTATAGCGTCCTAAGCGCTTCTCTAAGTGATTCTGGTGCTTATACAGCCGTTGTAAATAACGCAAGTTCTTCACCAGTATCAAGCAATACAGCACAATTAACAGTAATACCTCTAAATAATTAATACACAAAGTTATATGGAACAAAATCAAATTAATCTATCTCAATTCAACATCCACGAACTAAAAGCTTTTGCCTATGATGAATTGGTCAAAGTCAATATTCATGGAGGCAACTTGAGAATTCTCAATCAAGAATTAAGCAACCGTCAACAACAAGGTGATGCAGATGCAACACCAGTTGTTCCAAACAACCAACAATAAACAAAGTTACATAATTATGGAAAGAAAACTATCAGACCTAACAATCGTTGAACTAAAAAGTCTAGCCTATGATGAATTGGCTCGTCTTGAAGCTGCTCAATCAAATTTGCGCATTCTAAATCAAGAAATCGCAAATCGTGTTCAACAAATACAACAAGCGCAACAAACACAACAAGGTACTCTAACTCCTACGTTTGAAGCAGATCCAAACGCAGCTAGTTCAGCTTCACTATAATATCACAAATATAAACAAAAATGGGTTCCTTAACTGGAACCCATTTTTTATTTTATCAAATACCTACCCCCCCACGTGTTTTTTAAATAGGATCGCCGTAAATGTTGAATGCTTTGGGTGGTTCTGGAATAATTTCCTCTTCTACTGTTTTGATAACATATAGTTTACTATCCATAGGAGCCAATCTATATTCACATTTTTGTTTGGTTTCCATGAAATAAGACTCTAACGCTTCTGTTAGACTATTGTGTATAACTTTGCGACTATCATTTACAAGTTTCCATCTATCGCCAGGTGGTACTCTTGTAGCGATCAATTCGTTATGTTCTGTAATCTTTTTGTTCATAAATCATTATGGTTTAACAAAGAATATCTTATGCATACCGGTCATATAAAAGGTATTTAAATCCATATTCAATGCTTTACATTCCAACTCTCCAGGCCAAAATCCAGTCCATCTAGCAAATTGCTTATCGTGATTACTACAATCACAACCTAATTTTTGACCACCACATTCACTGCATCTTTCAATGTCACACTTTTTCTTGTGTGGTTTACCAGCAACAACTTTACAACTAAAACAATTGTCTAGTTCAACCTTCTGACATACTGGAGTTTGTTTCTTTTTCATATGTTAACAACAATGACCTTTCTTGTCATCTGCGGTAAAACTGTTAAGATAGTAATTATCTGCTCGTATGTCACGTAATCCATACAATTCTCTGTACATAGTATAAACAATACCATCCAATTCTTTTACTATCATTGGAATGCTTTTGGTGTTGTTTACTTCTTGCATTTTTAAACAATGTTTTTTGATAATACTATCAATTTGATCTTTCATTATTTATTTGGTGTGATTTTAATAATCTTACCGTCACAATTATAATAAGCCCTATAATAGTTTGTATGTGTAGTATACACATTATTTGTAGAGATTTCTACCATACTATAAGTAATATAGTTATTATTGATAGCATGTACTCTACTACAAGGTGGTAGTGTTTCTAGAGCTCTATTATAACTGTACCTCAACAACATTCCACTGGTACATCCAGTGGACAACAATGCAATAATTAGTAGTTTCTTCATTCTGTTAAATCACGTTCTTCTACTGTATAATTATGACTGTCTTTGAACATATCACGGTATTTTTCAGCATTTTCTTTTTTTAAATATATCTTCTCAATTGTATACTCTCCACCCCTACTTGAGATAATTAAATATACCTTAATTGGTTCGGGCAAAGTAGCAGCATACGCAACAGTTGCAAGAAATCCGGCGTAAACAATTACACCGCACCATTTAATAATACTTTTAAAAAGGTTCATAATTACTTAGTTTAGCTTGACAGCGTTCCAATTTGTTTTTATATCTTTGAATTGTGATAAAATCTTCATCCATATGATCGTTAGCTTTTACAATCTCACGACCAAATCGTTCCACTTCGTCACATAGGTAACGAATATCTTCACACAACTTGGGATCAAGTGTAGTGTTACAATTTTTTTGTGTAAATTCTCTTAGTCTATCAATTACTATTTTATTAGTCTTCATTGGTTCTATAAATTACTTTTTCAACAGTAATTCCTTTTTTATGTGACTTGGGCCCATACATAGCTCCATACTGATTCTTGCTGTTAATATAAGCCATTAGATCAGTTTTAATGGCTTCTGCATCTACCTCATCAAAATTTGGTGGTAGATTGACGGTTAAATAATATTTTGGATTGCTCATAAATGTTTACCAGTGATGAATAATGTTCGCTATAATAA
>Ga0315903_10012224_pt1 | contig 10036 bp, 4 predicted proteins | sample LakEriMetagenome_7_FD_203524 | JGI IMG/M metagenome (GOLD analysis project Ga0315903, IMG submission 203524) | Freshwater fungal communities from buoy surface, Lake Erie, Ohio, United States - Buoy 2 MA119 | ecosystem: Environmental > Aquatic > Freshwater > Lake | place: USA: Lake Erie, Ohio... | reverse complement strand
GTGCAACGCGTGAAAACGCTGGTTTATTTGATGAATCGAGCTTTGCAAAAGCAATCGTTAGCGGCGTGCAAGCACCAGAGTTTCTTAATTGGGTATGTGCCAATGATGTTGTTAAAGGCGTTGGCCGAACTGTTTATACGCAAGCACTTAATACTCGTGGCGGAATTGAATCGGATTACACAGTTACACAAACAGGTGACACCGAATTCTTTATCGTCACCGGCACAGCGTTTTCTACACATGACTTTGGCTGGCTAGAAAAACAAAAGCGCGAAGGCGGATTTAATGATGTGACAATCAAAGTTGTTACAGAAGAGTTCGCTTGCTTCGCACTGATGGGACCAAAGGCAAGAACAATTCTTTCAAAGGCCACCGATTACGATCTGTCTCACGCTAACTTCCCATTTATGCACTCACGTGAAATAAATATTGCTGGTACAAAGGTACGTGCCACACGCCTTACTTATGTTGGCGAACTCGGCTGGGAAATTTATGCACCCGTTGCCGATGGCAAGAAAGTTTGGGAAGCACTAATTGCAGCGGGTAGCGGTGAAGGTTTAATGCCATGTGGTTATCGCGCAATCGATTCTCTTCGACTTGAAAAGGGTTTCCGTGCATGGGCGGGCGAAATCAACACAGAGACAAATCCAATCGAAGCAGGCCTTGGATTTGCTGTCTCAAAGAAAAAAGAAAAATTCATTGGCAAAGATGCACTGGCAAGTGCAAAACAAACACGCAAGCTAGTTGCTCTTACATTTGATGACATCCGCCAAGTTCCACTCGGCAACGAACCAGTTCGTATTAATGGAAGCGTTGTTGGTCGCGTTAAGAGCGGTGGACAGGGTTACACAATTAATAAAGCAATTGGCTATGCGTACTTACCAATAGAACACACAGCACCTGGCACAACAGTTGATGTTGAATTCTTTGGTACATGGGCAACAGGTGTTATCTGCGCTGAACCACTATTTGATCCGGAAAATTCAAAGATTCGTTTGTAATCTCAACAGGTGAGAAGTTTGAAAATACTTTCATCCACACCATAAAACGATTCTGACCTGCGCATTTGCTGCAATCCCCAGAGTTACCCACAGTTGATCAACAGGTATTTACACAGGGAAATGGGGTTATTCACCTACTTACCCACAGGTTCATCCACAGCAAGAGGTAGCACTTCTCGCTTGTTTAAGCGTAAATCTCTACGGTTCGAGCATGGGTGACAACCCTGTCAGCGCTCTATGGAAAGGTGGTTTTTGTGAGTATCGCAGAACTACCTAACCGCTCCAACAATGCGCGTGAAGACGCCGCTGCATTCGAGCGCACACCACCACAAGATTTGATTGCAGAACAATCTGTTCTCGGTGGAATGTTATTAAGTAAAGATGCAATTGCAGATGTCGTCGAAATTTTACGCGAACGCGATTTCTATCGTCCTGCGCACGAATTAATTTATGACGCAATCATTGATCTCTATGGTCGCGGCGAACCAGCTGATGCTGTCACTGTCTCTGCAGAACTTACAAAGCGCGGCGACATTGCACGCGCCGGTGGTGCACCATATCTACACACACTTATTTCATCCGTTCCAACAGCTGCAAACGCTGGTTACTACGCAAAGATTGTTCGCGAACACGCAATTCTTCGCAGACTCGTAGAAGCTGGAACAAAGATTGTTCAACTCGGTTACGCCGTCGAAGGTGAAGTTGATGACGCCGTAGACCAAGCGCAAGCAGAAGTGTATGCAGTCACCGAACGCAGATCATCAGAAGATTACGTACAACTCTCAACACTTCTGCCACAAGCACTCGATGAAATCGAAAACATTTCAAAGGGCATTGGCATCGAAGGTGTGATGACAGGATTTAAGCCTCTCGATGAACTTACACACGGATTACATCCTGGCAACATGATCATCCTTGCTGCACGTCCTGCAGTTGGTAAGTCAACACTTGGACTAGATATTGCGCGACATGCATCAATCCATGATGGGAAGACCTCCGTCATCTTCTCTCTGGAAATGTCGCGCTCTGAAATTACAATGCGTATGTTGTCTGCCGAAGCGCGCGTTGGTTTAAATAACATCCGCTCCGGACAACTCTCAGATGATGAGTGGACACGTCTTGCACGACGTATGGGAGAAATCTCTGCAGCGCCACTATTTATTGATGACTCACCAAATCTTTCAATGATGGAGATTCGTGCAAAGGCACGTCGCTTAAAGCAACGTCACGATCTCAAACTCATTGTTATTGACTACTTACAGCTGATGTCATCAGGCAAGCGCGTAGAAAACCGTCAGCAAGAAGTTTCCGAATTCTCACGTCACCTTAAGTTGATGGCGAAAGAGTTAGATGTTCCCGTAATTGCTATTTCACAGCTCAACCGTTCACCAGAACAACGCTCTGATAAGAAGCCAATGCTCTCTGACCTTCGTGAATCTGGTTCTATCGAACAGGATGCTGACGTTGTAATTCTTCTGCACCGCGACGATATGTATGACTCTCAGAACCGATCAGGCGAAGCGGACTTAATCGTTGCTAAGCACCGTAACGGACCTACACGCACAATTACTGTGGCGGCCCAACTTCACTTTGCTCGCTTTGCGGATATGGCTCAAAACCCAGGAAGCGGAACCGACTTTACGCAGCAGAGACAGAACGAAGAGTAGGTTTGAATAGGGTCAAATCAAAAAATCACCCTTGTAACCTCAGGGAATCATATTAAACTTTTCACATGCATTTGCATTCAAGGTTCAGGCCGATAAATGATGCTAAGAAGTTACTTGTTCTACTTGGATTCCTTGCATCATTATTATTTGTTGGCCTTGTTGCATCTCCTACAGCATACGCAGTTGAAACAACCGTGACAGGAAAAGTTTCAACTTTAACTAATTTTGAATCTGGATTTGTTTGGGCGGAAACACAACTTTCAAGTACATGGCAATTTGTTTCAGGTTCCAATACTGAAATCAAGAGCGATGGAAATTTCACCCTAGATTTAGAGGGTTTGAACGGTGAAACAGTTCGTATTGCAGCATACGCAAAGTTGGCGTCAGGAAGCTATATCAAACTAGGCGACAGCTTTACTTTGACGGCAGGAACGACAACAAAAAATTTAACGCTTGGATCCTTGAACATAAAAATCAATTTAACTCCAGCAATTGCATGTTATGGATCGTATTTTGGGCTCGAACATAATGCTTGGGATTCAGCCAAATGGCTCTGGATTCCCTTTATGGTGCCCAGTGGCGGAGTTGTAAACCTATCTTTACCTTCAGGATTTGCGTTTGATTTTTTCGGAAGCTGCAACGCAGACATGCAATACACCAGCACCTTTACTACAACCGGTTCCGTACAAACGATAAATGTAAGTGCGGGAACCACAAACATATCTGGAACTGTTTCGAACGTTACGAGCGCAGATGATGTTATTGGCATGATTCAAGCGAAAGAAACGCCATGGGGATACGTTTCAAGCGATTGGCAAGATATTTGGGAAATAAAAGTTACAAGTGATGGCAGATATGCTGCAAAAGTTCCTGCAGGCACATATCGCATTAAGTTTAATCCACAGGTCACGCCTGCTATGACGGAGTTTGTCACAACTTACACGGACTCATTTGTAATAACAGATAATTCAGTAACAAAGAATGTAACGCTTTCAAACATAGCAAATGTTGTTTATACCGTTAATCCAAAAGAGATTTCTCCAGGTAGTTTTGTGGATGTCGTCTCGTCTACAGTTTCAGTTAAGGGCAAAAACTTTAATTCTGTGGCACAAACTTTAGTGCGTGCCGATGGCAAAATCCGATTGTATTTAGAAGCAGGTACCTACAAGCTAAACATCAGCCCTAACCAAAATCGTGCTGGGTATGTTTACTCAGAGAGTCCAAACTTCACAGTCACCGATGTTGGCGCAACTTTGAGTGCAGAACTCACCTTGAGACAAGCCAATCTCATCATTAGCATCAATAGCGGGGCCTATAAACAAGGCGGATGGCTTTCTGCGTGCACAACGGAGGGTGAGGAGAAATGTTTCGGTGGAGAAATCGGGACAGATGGCTATGCCCGCGTTTATGCAGAATCAGGTACATATAAAGTAACCGTCGAACCAAATTTTAGAAAAGCAACAGCAACCACCACGCACATCTCTAACTTTGTGGTGACAGGATCAAATCAAGAAGTTAACTGGAATCTAGCTGCGGCAAATGTCTCGGGCAATATTTCCCCGGCCACAAAATCAGCGTCTGGGTATATTAATTTTCGAAAGAAAATAACTTCACCCAAAGGCGTGCAATGGGGTTACGAAGGATGGGCAATCGTAGACTCAAAAGGTAATTATTTTGCGGGTCTAGCTGACGGCGTATACAAAATTCAAGTTTCACCTTCTTGGCAATCACCATTTGTTGTAACAAGAAGTGAAGAGTTCACAGTTTCCTCAACACCTGTTGAAGTTAACGTAACTATTGCAACTCCTAATGTGACGGGATCAATTTTTCCATTAGATAAATCTGGGGGTGGGTGGCTCGAAGTTCAACTTATTGGTGACACACAGTGGAACGAGGATTATCAAGATAATTACTATGCAACGGTTGGCCAAGATGGAAAATATGAATTGTTACTGCCGACAGGCACTTATCGTGTTAAGGCAAATCCAGGAAAACTGGGCACAGGTCTTTACCCGGCAAAGTCAACTGAATTTACCGTTTCTGGAACGGCTATAACAAAAGATGTCACACTCGCATCAGCCAACATAACTGGAACTATTTCCCCAATAACAAAATCCAAATATGGATGGGTTAATGTCGAAAAAGTTATAAATGGTCAGTGGCAGAACTCAAACGATGGTTTTTCGGTTCAAGAAAATGGAACTTATAGCGCATACCTTGAACCAGGAAGTTACCGGTTAGCGATTTCTCCTCGGTGGGGAACAAAAGGCGTTGGAAAGCTGATAACTGGCAGCATTACAACGACCGATTCATTGCAAACTCTGGATTACACGCTACCAAGCACAAATTTTAAAGCTCAACTTTCACCAGGTTCAATAGGTTCAAGTGCGCATGTACAAATTTATAGATTTTCGGAAGAAAAGGGTAATCAAGAATATTACGATGGACTTGGGACAAATGACGAAGGAAACATTGAAACTTACTTAGCCCCGGGAAAATACCAATTATATATTTACCCGTGGGCGAAAAGTTATGCAGAAACTTGGACTGAAGTTTTCACGATGCCTGACACATCAACTCTCACAACCTTCACATTTACTGTGAACACACCGAATGTGACAGGAGTTATCAAACCTGCTGGCTATGGTGCATTCTCGTGGGTTTGCTTGGAGCAAAAGAACAATGATCGTTGGGAAGGTTATAGATATTGCTCGGGCGCAGACAAAGATGACGCCTTCTCCTTCAAAGCAGAAGATGGAACCTATAGACCGGTGGTTATGCCACAAGGATACTTTGATAGCGAGACTCAGAATTTTTCAGACTCAACTCCTTATGTTGCAACAACAGGCTCAGAATTTACAATCTCAGGAAATTCTGCGGCAATCGAAGTCACACTTTCTACCGGTAATGTAAAAGGAACAGTCTCGCCTGGTGCAAGAGCAGCAAACGGAAGCGTTCAAGCGATACGAACTAGTGGGGCTCAGTACGAATGGTTAAACGCCTGGTCGAGAATAGATTCCGAAGGAAAGTATTCAATGCAACTTCCTGCGGGTACATATCGGCTTAGAGTAGATATTCCACAAGGAACGAATGATTACGTTCGCACAGAAACCGACGATTTTGTTGTCGGAGACACTGAGGTAACAAAGAATGTAACTCTTGATACTCCAAATATTATTGGAACGGTTTCACCAGTAGAAAAGTCGGCTGGTGGTTGGATTTACGCCGAACAGTATTCTTGTCGATGCGGCTGGTCAGGCTGGTCGGCTGCACCATCATTTGCCAATTCATCGAGTATTTCAAAGACTGGAACATTTGGCTTAAAGGTTCCTGAAGGTCTTACACGTTTAGTGGCAAACCCCTCTTGGAATTCAACTGGCGTTGTAAGGACGTATTCAAATTCATTTACGGCTACTGCCAGCCAACAGACAGTGGACATAACTTTAAGTACCGGAAATGTAAGTGGTTCTGTTTCTTCTCTGGCTAATGCATCTGGCGGCTGGATTAGCATTCAAAGGTATAACGAGTGGGGCTGGAGTTGGGGAGACTCAACAAATATCAAAGCAGACGGATCATTCAATTTCGATGTTCCAAGTGGTGATTATCGAATTGTTGCAAATCCAGGTTGGCAATCCTCCGGTGTTGTTGAAACTGTTTCAGATACTTTCTCAGCTGTTGCAGGAACCCCAATGACTAAGAACTTAACCTTGCTCGCAGCTAACGTAACGGGAACGGTGACCAACCTGGCTGCCAAAGTAGATGAAACTAAACTGAGTAGGTACGGGACAACGAACAAGCGCTACATAAATGTTGCGTGGGGCAGCGTTATGACTAAATCAGGTTCGAATTGGATCTGGGATAACCGAAATGTTCCTATTCAAGGTGATGGAACATTTGCAATCTATCTTCCTGCAGGGACATATAAATTTTATTTACAGAATCCTGGAGATTTGGTATCTGGTTTAGTTGGTGGCTACACAGAAGAATTCACGGTTCTGAACGGAGTCAATAAAGTCTTTGACTTTGCAATGAGAGAGTCGAATGTAAGTGGAACAATTTCACCTTCTTCAAGTTCGAACTATGGATGGGTATGTCCACAAAAACTGGAAGCTACAAAAAATTATTGGTACGGAGTAGGCGAATGTGCAAACGTTCGAAGCGACGGAACTTATGAGTTAATCCTTGATGCCGGAACATATCGCCTTGAGGCCAATCCATATTGGTATAGCCAGGGCCATGCGCGCACCGCTTCGTCAACCTTTACCGTTGCTGCGGATAAAGTTACAGTGAATTTTGCACTCAATGAAACGAACACAAAACTTCGTATTCTGGATTCTTCTGGAAAAGCAAATTTTCAAGGTTGGGTAAATGTTAAAGATAGCAATGGAAATTATGTTGACATCCAGAAAACAGGATGGATTTCTGAGCTTGGAAAAGTAGATTTCAGACTCACGCCCGGTACCTATACATTAGAAATTCAACCAGGAAATTACGCAACAGGCGTCAGAACTATTACGAACATTACCGTTGGCGAAAGTGGCTTAGAGACAACCATTTCACTCGTTGATGGAAATATTCAAGGAACGGCCGTTAGTTCAACGGGAGCAAAGCTTGTGTGCGCATTTGTTACAGCCACAGCGACAGGCAAAACAACTGTTCGGAGCCTAACTAAATCAAATGGTGCGTTTAGCTTGGATCTTGAATCTGGAGTTGCTTGGACGATTTCTGTTACAGACCCTGCATCTGGTGAAACCAAGTCATCAACTATCACACCGGGTGGAACAAGTATTAATCCAATAACAATTACAACGGTTGCTGTGTCTCCGTAGTATGAAAAAATTATCAGCAACACTCGGATTACTCCTCGTTTTTAACCTAATTTACATTCCAAGTTCTGGCGCAGTCGATGCCCCAGGAAACGTCTCAGCTTCTGGAAATCGTGGGGGAACCTACTTAACGGGAACGGTCACAGTTCGCTGGGCACCTGTTACTGGAGCAACACATTACGCAGTTCAAACACTTCTCTCAGGAACACCTATTGGTGATGTAACTTCAATAGTTGGACAAGCGTCTAATCAGGTGGTGGTTAGCGGACTGCAAGGTGGAACTGAATACACGTTTAGAGTGAGAGCGAATGCAGATGGAGTTTTAAGTTCTTGGTCGTCTTCAGTCACTGCAACGCCCATTACAGAACCTGCGCCTGCCCCTAAGCCGACGCATACCAACAATAGATTAAGTGTCACTGTGCGATGGACCGAGCCGTCCTCGGATGGTGGATCTGCAATTACTTCTTACACTGTAACTGAGGTTAATTCTGGAGCCTCAAAAACAGTCACACCCTCAACACTAAGTGCGCAATTCGATGATCTCACAGCAGGTGCTGACGTTAAATTCAATGTTCGCTCAATCAATGACATCAATACAACCGGATCTACATCTCAGGATTCAACAGAATCAACATTGCCGAACGTACCTGCACAAGTTTCAGGTGTCAGTGCAAACGAAACGACGCAGAAAGATGAAGTTGCTGTTAATTGGACTGCACCAGCTGCTCGTGGTTCGGTAATTCAAAGTTATACAGTTTTCTTGCGTCAAGCTGGACGCGATATTCAAACCAAAGAAATGACTGATGCAACGGCTACATCACATGTGTTTTCAGGTTTATCTGCTGGCCAATATTCAGCTCAAGTACTAGCAACCAATGCGATCGGAGCAGGTGCTCGTTCAATTGAATCTACTTCGGTAACCATTACAGGTGTGACGCCTGCATCGACCGCGCCTGCGAGTACGGGCGGTGGAATCGCAACCCCAACGAGCACACCATCGCCCACTGCCACTCCAACTGCTGGTCCCTCTACCAATCCAACGAGTAAACCTTCTCCAGGGGTAACACCAGTAGTTCCACGATCAAATGTGCTTCCAGGCAAACCAACACCTGTGAAAGTTGAAGTCTCAAGCAAGATCAATTTGAAACAAGCACAGACAAAAATTGTTTCTTCGAGCGGACAGAAGATTTCAAAAGCGATTGTAAAAATTGATAAAAGCAACAAAGTTAGTGTGACCCTGCCAAAGAACACTAAGCCAGGGACATACACACTTCAGATAAAGGCCAAAAATGGTAAGACTTACACAGCGACAATCGTTGTGAAGAAAAAGTAATTATTTAACCTTGCTTCTTGTTTTATCTGCAATATAAATACCTGCAATAACAGTTGCGCCACCGATTAGTTGGATGGCGTTCCATGTTTCGTTGATCCAGATCCAGGCAAAGATGCCGGCAAATACTGGTTCGAGCATTCCGATAACAGAACTTGTTGATGCGGAAAGAAGTTTGATTCCAGCAAGTACGCAGAGATAAGGAAGAATTGTTCCGAGTACGACAACCCAAAGAATTAGTGTCCAACCTGGTGCGTTGTAGTTCTCTAGTGGCCCGCTTAAATTAATTGATTGTGTGAAAATTTCTGTTGGATATGACCAGATCGGAAATGCGATTGCCCAGATTGTTGAGGCGATTCCGAAACCGAGTGCGTTAAGGGATGCAGTGGGGCGAGAAGGGCCAAGGCGCTCGCCGAGGATGAAGTAAGTGGCTAGCGCGAAGGCAGTGAGGAAAGCTGAGAACAAACCGAGAGCATCGAGTGTCAGGCCTTTCCATACTTGCGCGAGCAAGAGCATGCCGATGAATGCGAGTGAGATTGCGATCCACATATCTTTCGGAACAAATGCTTTACGTACGTATTTGATCCAGAGAACAATCCAAATAGGGGCTGTAAATTCGATGATCAGAGCCATTGAGATGTTCATGCGAGAGATGGCGATGAAATAGCCAAATTGAACTAATGCAAAACCAAAGATGCTGTAAACAATTAGAAGTGGAAGTTCTTTTTTAGTTACTTTCAGGGATTTGGCATTTGTTAAGAGTACGAAGGTAATAAGAAATAGAAACGCGCCACCGGTGCGAACTTGGACTAAGCGCCACTCTGATAAACCAGCTTGCAGAAGTAACTTAGAGACGATGCCGTTAAAGGCAAAGGCGACAGCGCCGATTACAAGGAGAACTTCGCCTTTGTGACGTGTAAACATCAGGCAAGGTTAGCGGAAAAGTTAGAAGGCGCTTTCCGGAATGTCCATGATTGCGCTATCAGTTGCTTCAACAATCTTGCGATCAGCAGTGATGTGTGGCAAATAGTTCAGGCAGAAGAACTTTGCAGAGGCAATCTTGCCTGTGAAGAAGTCTTTGTCTTTACCAGCATCACCCTTGAGTTTTTCAACAGCGATATCTGCTTGGCGAAGTAATAGCCATGCAGTGATGATGTCACCGACTGCCATCAGGCAGCGAGATGTGTTGAGACCAACTTTGTAAATCTCTGC
>Ga0315903_10012222_pt1 | contig 10037 bp, 10 predicted proteins | sample LakEriMetagenome_7_FD_203524 | JGI IMG/M metagenome (GOLD analysis project Ga0315903, IMG submission 203524) | Freshwater fungal communities from buoy surface, Lake Erie, Ohio, United States - Buoy 2 MA119 | ecosystem: Environmental > Aquatic > Freshwater > Lake | place: USA: Lake Erie, Ohio... | reverse complement strand
CTCCGCCCGGCCTGACCAAAGCGAGCAAAGGCCTGCGGCCGCGGCGAAGCCGCCCCGCAGGCCAGTTGCGAGCGCCAAAGGCCACGCGCCCCCCAGGCCGAGGCGGATTCACTCCGCCCGGCCTGACCAGAGCGAGCAAAGGCCTGCGGCCGCGGCGAAGCCGCCCCGCAGGCCAGTTGCGAGCGCTCAAACACGAGCGCTCAAGTCCTGAGTCCGCCGATGCGGCCCGCTGCGATCGGCAGCAGCAGCGCAACCGGCAGGAACACGCCAACGGCCGAGGGAATCGGCGGGACATCGACCGTCATCAGGAAGAAGCTTCCGAGGAGCCCGGGCACCGCGATCGCGGCGCACAGCACGCTCGGCCGCAGCATTTTCTGCGGCTCGCGCACCAAGAAAAACGGCAGCGTGATAAGCAGCATAAGCAGGTTCACGCAGGCGCCTGCAAAGCGTTGGCCGACAAGCCGCATGGCATCGCTCTGCGCGATGCCGCCCTCTGCGGCGAGTTCACTGATCTTCTGCGCGGAGAGCAGCTGCGCGAAGCCGCGGAAATAGCGCGCGCGGATCGCGTCTGGCGAGATGTCGGTCGCAACGAAGTCGATCGGCTCCGAGCGATCGATGCGCGCCTCGTTTCCGCCACCTGAACCCGGTGCGCTGCGACCGGTCGCGAGGCCGCCTTCAAGCATCCAGCCGGTGCGAGACTCGTCCCAGCGCGCGCGCTGCGCCTCGATGCGGCGCACCGCGGCTCCCTGCTCGTTGCGCTCGATCACAAGCAGGCCATCAAGCGCGTCCGCCGCGGGATCAAACCGCTGCGCAAGCAGAAGCTTCCCCGAACCGTCCTGCATGAGACGGACCGCGAACTCGTTCGCCGCCGGACGCAGGATCGCCGACTCGTCGCGCGCGAGTCGCTGTGCAAGCCTCGGCAGCACGACTTCACCGTTCACCAACTGCAGCAGGTTCAGAAACACCGCAACCATGCCGATCGAAAGCGCCACGCGCCAGAGGCTCACGCCCGCCGCAAGGAGCGCCACGAGCTCGCGCGAGCGCACCATCTGGACAAGGGTGAATCCCGCCGCGGCAACGCAGCCGAGGCCAACGAGGTAGGCGTAGAACTGGAACACGCGCGGCGCGTTGAAGTCGATGAACGCGACCGGCAATGCCGTCCAGACGCTGGCAAAGCGGCCCTCCGCGACCGCGGCGCGCGCAGCCTCCGTGTAGCTGTCGAGATTCAGGATGGTCTGGATCGCGACGCCAAAGAGGAACATCACGGCGAAGATCAGCGCGAAGTTCGCGAGGAATCGGGCGGCGATGTGGCGGTCGATGATGCCCACGGGCGTGCCTTAGTTTCGCATGATCTGTCGATAGGCCACGGCGATCATCGCCAGAAGCCCGATGTTTCCGAGCGACGCCACCAGGATTCCGGCCGCGGTGGTCGCCTCCTTCAGCATCTGCTCGCCGCCCGAGATCAGGAGGATGTCGATGATCGCTGGAATGAACGAAAGCAGGTAGATCTGCAACGGATTCGTGCCGCGGAGCCGCACCGCGAGGATGGCGCCGAGGACGATCATGAGCGGCGCCGCGAGCGCCTGGTTGATGCGCTGGACGATGCGCGCGACGATCTCGGCGCGGACGAGCCGCGCCTCCTCGACGAGCGACTGCGCGGCCGATTGCGCCGCTGCGGCCGCCTCGGCTGCGGGCGCGATCAGCCCGGCCTTTGGGACATCCGCCACGGCAGCGAGCAGCGCCTCGACGGATACATCGGCGCGGTTGGTCGCCGGCGCGCCAACTGGCTCGAGCCCGACGATGCGTGGCGGCCAGCGGCCTCCACCGCCAAAGCCGCGGAGGTCGGCGACCGTGTCCGTCCGCGCCTGGAGTTCGAATCGCACCGGGGCATCGCGCACCCGGTCGTCGGCGAGAAGCGATGCCTCGGAGACCGAGGCACGACGCGTCGCCACGCCGCGCTCGAGTTCGACCAGGTCCAGCGTGTCGCCAGACTTCGGCTTCAGGAGGCTTCCGTCAAGCCGCGCGTTTCGGATCTCGTAGGTACGGCGTCCCCCGGTATCGGACAGACGCAGCGCGCCCGTCGCCTCGAGCGTCGCCCCAACGTACGCCCAGCGATCGCGGAGCGCCAGAGCGCGCTCAGTGCGGTCGCGGGCACCGGCAACGGCGTGGTAGCCCTCGACATCGTTCCAGAGCGCGAGGAGGCCGCTGAAATCGAGGTGCTTCGGGCGCAACCGAATGCCCCGGCCGAGGTCGATCGCCTCGGGCTCGGCCTGCGGCACGACCACGAGCGCGTCCTCGCCGTCGCGGAACGCGGTGGCGTTGCGGAAGAGAAGCTTGATGTACGCGCTGTCGTTCTCGCGGTAGACGTCGACCGTGGCGAACTCCGCGGTGAACTCGGTGAGAGGACGCCCGTCGGGGCCAAGTTCGATTGCGGCGACACCTGCAAGACCAAGGCGCGTGACCGGCTGCGAGGGACCTTCCGGCACCTCGAGCACCTTGGCCTCGTCGGCGTAGAGCTGCGTCGCGGTGCCCGGAACCGAAAGCGCCTCCCCGCGCTCGACCGCCGACAGGAAGAGGCGCGTCGGATCCTTGGTCTTGAAGCGGTCCATCGCGGTCCACAGTCTTGGGACGCCGAGATCGACGAGGAGCACCATGAGGACAAAGAGTGCGGCGCCGAGCGCGGCCGCCGGGAGGAGCACCTTCCCGTAGGACATTCCGGCCGCCGACATGGCGAGGACCTCGTTCTCGGCCGAGAGGCGTGCGTAGACGATCGTCCCCGCGAACGCGCCCGCGAAGGGCAACGCGAACTGGAGCATCGGCACCGCCGCGAGAAGCACGAACTGGGCCAGGTCCTCCGGTCCGAAGAGGTTCTGCATGATCGGCCGGATGGCCGCTCCGAACGCGATCACCGTCACAAGCACGCTCGCGGTGAGCAGCATGATGCGGATGAGGTCCGCGGTGATGTGTCGGAACAGGATGCGCGACATCGGGCTGGGCATGGTCGCGGTTCTCGGCCATTCCCGCAAGACGCGACTTCCCCGCAGATCCGGCGCGATCCGCACGACTCCGTCAGGCCGCACAGGCGTCGCAAACTCCTTCAGCATGCCCCTCCGCCGTCGCGTTTCAGCTCGGCGGACGGCCGGACCGCCGTCGCTGACCGACACGCCGAGGGGAAAACATTCGACACCCATTTGTGTCAGTTCCTATTTGAACCGAAAACAATTCTGTGGAGCGACGCCATCGGCGCCGCTCCGGGCCCCGGCAGAGTTGCCGACGGCGTCGTGCATGGAACGAGCGGGACCCGACACGTGGGAATGATGGAGGGGGAAACGAATGGCGCATCGACGCGGCATCCATCCGACACGGGCGAGGCGGGGCTTGACCTTCCTCGAGGTGGTCATCGCTGCATCGATCCTCGCGATCTCGGCAGCGGCCCTCCTCGAGCTGCTCGCGTCGACCGACGCGGTCGGACTCGGTGCAAGGCGTCAGGCGCTCGCTGCGGTCGAGGTCGAGCGCGCGCTCGAGCGCGCCGCCGATGCGCTCAAGTCGGACCGTCCGATGCCGACGCGGGCGGAGCTCCAGTCGGGAATGGAAGGCGAGGCACTCGAGGGGTGCACCCTCACAATCACGGCGATCGACCGTCGGGAGGACTTTGTGATTCCCGCCCCGGTCGCGGCCAACGTCACGCGGACGGTCCAGCTCAATATACGCCTGCTCGTTGCACGAGTGGAGACGCCAGACGGAGAGATCATCATCGAGGCCGAGCGGGCTGTCCCGCTCGACCGCTTCTGACGTGAAGCGCAGTGGGTTCAAGTGAGTCGAGTCAGGGTGGTCTGGGTCAGGTCCAGTGGCACGGCGCAGCGGGCGCGATGTCGAGACGAAGCGCATGAAGCACGTTCGCAGGCAATCCCGAGGGTTCACGCTGATCGAAGTGATGTTCGCATCGCTCCTGATGGGCATTGTCGGCGTTGCGATCGTCAGCTTTCTCGGGGCCTTCGCCAGTGGCGGCGCCGCCCGGCGCAATGCCTCCGACGCCGCACTCGAGGCGGCGCTGGCCACGCAGCGCTTCGACTCATTCGTTCCCCGCTTCCGATCGGTGCTCGAGATCGCAGACGATTCGGCGCTCATCTGGCGCTCGGATCGGGTGCCCAGCCGAACCGTGCACGCGAGTGAAGTCGGACTGGTCTGGTTCGACGCCGATCAGGGCGAACTGGTGCTTGAGATCATCAACACCAACGCCCTTGCTGCGAACCGCACGCTCGAGCGCGAGTACGAGTCGACGCAGTACGACGACCTCGCCGAGGATCTTGCCGAACTGCGCGCGGAAGGCCTGCTGGTGCGCAGCATCTTGGCTGAAGGCATCGAGGCCATCGAATTCACGCCCGATCCCATGCAGGCCGGAGCGGTCCGCCTGCAGTTCTCCGTCGGCGGCACCGACGCATCGGCCACCTTCGCGCCAGCCACGCTCGAGGAGCCATTCGAATGAGCCGGGTGCACCGGGTCTCCCGTTCCTCGACCGGCCGCGCGCGGCACGCCCGGGGCTTCACCCTCGTCGAGCTCTTGATCGTTGCCGTCGTGCTCGCCGTCCTCGCCGCGATCGTGGTGCCAACGCTCGGCAACGCGATAGCCCCGCTTCCCCGGCCGCTCGCAGACCTGATCGAGCACGATCTCCGGCGCGCCCGCATCGAGTCGATCGGCCAGGTGCGCGAGATGCTGGTCGTTGTCGGACGAGAACGGGACCGCTGGTGGATCCAGCCGGCCGATGCGCCCGGCGCGCGAGGGGCGCTTCCGAACTCCGTGCGGATCCTCGGTCGAGGAACGCTCGCGCCGTTCGATGGCCTCGCGCTTCAACTGCGAATCGACGGAGCGACCCCCCCCGCCGGGGATGCAGTGGTCGCCATCTACACGGCGCAGGGCGTGCGGAACAACAGCTCCATTGAGCTGACGCTGTTCAACCAGCTGGAGGAAGCGCCGCTCGCTCGCTGGCGGGTCGAGCCGCAGCGGTCGCGCCTCCAAGACATCGTGCTTCCGACAGGATCTTCGTCAGGGGGAAGTGGATCGACGGGCTGAGGCTATCTCGGCAAAGGAGTTGAGCCATGGAACGTGAGACAAACCCACATGATCGGCACGCCGACCTCCCGCGGCCTGCCGCACGAGTCCACGGCGATGACACGGCGACCGAGCGCTACGCCACCGGCGGCGAAGCGCTTGCAGCGCATCATGTCGCGGTGCATCGACCGAAGGCAAACCGCGATAGAGGCATGGCGATCCTCCTCGCACTGGTCGCAGTGTCGCTTGCACTTCTGATCGGTCTGGCGCTTGCGTCGAATCGCGACGCGAATACCTCGGCTGGTGGTGGCGTCGCGATGTCGACCCAATCGCGAACGGCAAGCGCCGGCGCGCTCGACATCGCTGAGTTCATCAGCGTGCGCCACTCCCAGAGCATGGCGGGCAATCCCGCCGAGCGCAATCGAACGGTGTTCGCTCCGAAGCAGATCGGCCGGTCCACGCTCACCGCGACGGTGCGGGACGCCAGCACGCTCATGGCCCCGACGACCGAGAGCGCCGGCGTCACGCTCGACGCGGCGGCAACGGTCGGCGGCATCACGACCCCGGTCAACCTCGTCCGCCGGGTGGAATGGGGAAACATCGACAGCCGAGCCGACCTCGACCTCTCGGAATTCGCGATGCTGACGACCAGCGGAGGCATTGACGTCGGAGCGAACTGTGAAGTCTCGATCTGGCGCGATGCCCCGCTTGCCGAACTTGAGGAACCCCTCGTGATCGGCAACGCGCTTCGCGACCGAAGCCGAGTCGTCATCGATCCACGCGCGAGGATGCTCGGACACGCGATTCTGACTCCAGGCAGGTTCCCGGCGACCGAGGAGGCCGCCGACGAGATGCTGGCGAACCAGGAGGCGTGGATGCCGGTCAACATCGTGGTGCCATCGTCACCCTTCCAGAACACGCCAGCTACGGCGAGGGTGGTGGACTTCAACCAACTCGCCGCGCAGGTCAACACCCGCAACCCAAACGGGGGCCTCGACCACTTCAGGGTCCTGGCGGGAACCATGCTCGTCGGTCGCGCCCGTGTGCCGATCATGCCACCCCGGACCCTCGTGGTGAATGGCCCCATGCCTTCGGGGACATGGCGACTGATCGTCATCGACAACCACACCGAACTGAACCGCTGCGACTGGACGTTCAACGAGCGGACCATGCTTGTCGCCCGTGGGAATCTCATCATCCGCGACTCGCAGATCAAGGTTGGGCCGTTGGGGGCGCTCGCCATCGTTGCGAACGGCGAAGTCCGCGTCGAGCGCTCGACCATCGGACCCGACGATGGAAACGCTGGCAACTCGTGGAACCCAAACGGCACCGCCAACTACCGAACCTTCGGATCATCGCGCGTCATCATCTACGGCCAACGCCCGGCTGTGTCGATTCGCAATGGCAGCGTGCTCAAGGGGCAGGTCTACGCGCCGCTCGCGCCCCTCACGGTCACGGGCGGAAGCGCCGTCTACGGCCGCCTGCTCGGCGCATCGATCGCGCTTGCCGACCGCAGCAATCTCTTCTACGACCCCGAACTGAACGCCGGCACAGGCTGGCTCAACCCGCGAAGCGGCATCTGGTGGCGCACCAACGAGGTCCGGCCCGAGACTGCGGGCGTCCGCACGCTCTGGGACGCCGATCTCTCGAACTTCTCGCGCACCACCTTGGTCGCAGTCGATGAACCGGAGACAAGCATGCTCGTGACGCAGAATGTCGCGGCGGCCGGCGGATTCGGTGTCTCGACGCTCAACGAGGCGGACAGCGGATCGGAGGCGCGCACCAATATCGCGGCACGCGGCACCGTCGCAGGCGCTGCGGTCGAGTATCCCGATCTCTACCTTGTCATCTCAGGAACGCTGCGCGACTTTCGGGAGGCCACCGAGATCGGCGGTCACCCCGACTTCGGGAACGACCGTCTTCAACCGGGGGCCCGCTGGGGCCTCGTGGAACCGCGGTTGTCGAAGGAGGGCAGGCCTGTGCTGGCACGCACGTCAGCCCCTTCTGTCCAGGCGTGGTTCTCCGATCGCTCCAACAACCTGATCGCGCCAAATCTCTTCGACGCCACGCGCGGCGATCGGCGTGGAGCGGTGCACCGCAACTCGCAGCAGGCGATTACGGACGCAGTCTCGTTCTCGAGTTGGTTCACCGATTCGCCCGGGGTCAATCTGTCGGAGCCCTACCGGATCGTCATGCGCAGGTTCTTCGACCAGAACCGTCGCAGCACCTATATCTTCGACTCGAACTGGGCCGATCCGTTCTTCCATGATGGCACGGGCCCGAAGCTCGACGGTTTCTTCCCGCTTGAGAGCCGGCTGTTCGGAAACTCCGCGCTCAAGGCGGTGAGGAGTGGACACGCCGTGATCGAGCGCGACCGCAACTTCCACTTCACGCTCGAGCTCGAGATGGAGTTCACCTACGAGGCAAACGCGAACCAGGCGTTCACGATCCAGGGGAATGACGACATCTGGGCATTCATCGATGGAAAGCTTGTCATCGACATCGGCGGCATGCATCATTCGGTTCCGCAAACGGTGCACCTCGACCGACTCGGACTCTCCGACGGCCAGACCTCGAAGCTGAAGGTGTTCTACGCCAATCGAACGCGCCCACACAGCCACTTCCGGTTGGCCACCAACTTCCCGGTCGCCGACCCGCTGCCGCCGCAGCCTCCTCCGGGACCGACGCAGTTCCTCCGCCAACTCGCAGATCGGCGCGTGCTGAACCTCCAGCAGTTCGCGGCACGTCGCTGATGGCGGGAATTCGCCCGCAGACGCCGCGCGTCGGGGAAAGCCCACTCGACGTCACCGTCCGTACATGCCGCGCAGGCCGCACCACCCGCACCGCAGGCACAACCCGCACCACCGGCACAAGCCGTACCGTCCGCACAAGCCGCACGCCCGTGAAGACCATCACAGACGCCATCGCAGTCAAAGGTCGCAATCACGTGTGAAAATGGGCCGCCTCTCCACGTTTCGCCTCGCACCCCCCCGCTCCGGGGCCGATCTCATAGGAGCGCGCGTACTGTTCGGTGGGCTTTCCCCCGGCTCGCGCGCACAAGGAGGATCGTTCGAGCCATGCATGGCAACCGAACCCGAAGTCCATACGTCGTCACGACCGGCCACTGCGCAAACGCAAGCGGAAGACCGTCGCAGCGCCAGACGCTCGTGCGTCGAGGCCTGACGTTCATCGAAGTCGTCGTCGCAGCGAGCATTCTCTCGATCGCGGCGCTCGCGGCGCTCGAGCTCCTCGCCTCGACCGACGCGGTGAATCTCGCCGCACGCCGCCAAGCCCTGGCGGCCGTCGAGGCAGAGCAGGCGCTGGCGATCTGCGCCGAGAGCGTCAAGAACGGCGACGGCGTTCCGGCCGCGAGCGCCTACAACACCGGCATGCGCGGCGAAGCGCTCGCTGGCTGCTCGATCGTCGTGACCTCGACGCTGTCCACCGTGAACTTCACGATCCCGCCGTCCGGGCCGACGGGCGAGCAGCAGATACTTCCAATGCAGATTCGTCTCCTCGTCGCGACGGTTGTGACTCCGGAGGGAGAGACGATCGTCTCGCTCGAACGTCCAGTGCCGGACGACGGCACGATGCTCGTGACCCCGTGACCTGACCGCAGCGTCCGATCAGCCCACTTCAATCCACTCGACCCGACCGATCTCATGCGATCCGCCGCATCCAGCCGACCGCGCAACGCCTTCACCTTGATCGAGGTGATGTTCGCGACATTGCTGCTTGCGATTGTCGGCATGGCGATCGTCGGCTTTCTGACGGCGTTTGCCAGCGGCAGCGAAGCGCGGCAGCGCATTTCCGACCCGGCGATCGAATCGACGCTCGCGACGCGGCGACTCGCGAGCCTCGCGCCGGGATTCTGCTGCGCCTTGACCGCGAACGGCGACAACGCGCTGATCTGGCTTTCGGACACCGTGCCCAGTCGGACCGTGCATCTCAGCGAAGCGGGCCTCGTGCGCTTCGACGGCGCGAACCGCGAACTCGTCTTCGAGACGGTCGATCCTGCGGCGCTGATCGCGGATCTCACGCTCGAGTCGGAGTTCCTCGAACCACAGTATCCAGAGCTCGTCGCGACCTTTGACCAGTTGCGCGCCGAATCGAAGCTCATCCGGCACATCCTTGCCGAGGGAATCGACGCCGCGACCTTGAGTCCGATCGCAGGAAATACTGGCCGGGCGGCGCTCACCGTCGCCGCGGGAGGCGTGTCCGCGGAAGTCACGCTGGCGCCCACGCTCGTCGAGGAGCCGCTGCGATGACCTTCCTCCGACGCCGGATCTCCGCGAGCGGCACGCGCCGGGCGTTCACGCTCATTGAACTTCTCGTCGTCGTCTCGATCATCGCGATTCTCGCGGCTGTGGTCGTTCCCCGTCTCTCGAACGCGGCGGCACCCACGCCGCGCCCCGTTGCGGACGTGATCGAGGCCGATCTCAGGCGTGCGCGCATCGAGGCGATGTCCTCGCTCCAGCCAACGCAACTGGTCGTCAGCGCAGACCGCGCCCGCTGGTGGCTGCAGCCAACTGGAAGCCTCGGCGACGACCAGGCGAATCCGTCGTCACTCCGTGCCTTCGGCTTCGGGACGCTCGGACCTTACGGCGGCTACACACTCGAGATCCACATTGGCGGCGGCCTGGCTCCCGAAGGAGACGTCGCGATCGCGACGTTCGACGATCTCGGGACCCGCGACAGCCAGGAAGTCGAGATCTCGCTCGTCGCTCCGCAGGGCGAAGGCTCGCAGATCGGCGACGGGATGACGTGGACGCTTGACGCGCAACGCACCCGGCTTCGCTAACCGACGCGATGTGCTGTCTGACGGATCTCCGCACGACGATGTGGAAAGACCTTGGAATCCACTCCGTCGCGTCGCGGACACAAGAGGGTCACGACGCTGCCTCCCCAACGATCCGACCACGCGAGACAACGCGTTGAACGCGACGGACTTGGACCGTGATTGGGGTCTTCAGGCTTTTGTGTGGGCT